>Ga0265297_10006515_pt1 | contig 16885 bp, 3 predicted proteins | sample Munlanlwell13791_FD_192502 | JGI IMG/M metagenome (GOLD analysis project Ga0265297, IMG submission 192502) | Leachate microbial communities from a municipal landfill in Southern Ontario, Canada - Leachate well 137-91 | ecosystem: Engineered > Solid waste > Landfill > Unclassified | place...
GGAATCTGCTCGAGCGCTTTGAGGGCGATCATGCGCGTCGCGTCGGCGATATGCTCTGATTGCCCGCTATAAACGCGCTCGTGATGGAGCGCGAGCGCGAGATCGGTATTATAGACAGTGATATCGTCCGTGATCGGGCGCTGCGGCGAGCTCTCGATGGGGTAATTTTTCATCTCTGTGGTTGTCTGCGGCACCCAGAAGAACATGGTCGATTTGACAAACGTCTTTATCTCGGCCGCCATCGGCTCGACCTGTATCTGCACCCGCTTGGCGTTTGAGAGCGGCATATATCGCTTGACGTCCTCGGGCGTCCGCGCGTGCATCGCGTTGCCGATGATCATGATTACCTGCTGGAACATCATCATATCGAATTGCGCGCGCAGGCGGATCATTATCGGCTCGATCACGAACGCGAGCTCGTCGTGTATCTGCTTGAATCCGAGATGCGTCTTGTAATATTCCGCGAGCGGCGGCGGGTATACGTCCTTGACATGCGCGCCTGATGGATCACCAATCGCATTCGCGCGCGAGAATTTGTCGTATTCGCGGCATACCGCCTCCGCGCTCGTAAATGGGCTATTGAGGTCCTCCAGGAGCAGCAGACGCGCAGCATCGATCGCTTCCGCGATGGTTGTCGCGCGATCGGACGCTGGAGTGGACGACGCTGCGCGATCGTAATAAATCGCGTACGCGTCGCACTTCGGATGCGAATGCGCGCTGGTGAGTCGCTCGTCGATCCATTTGCGGAACTCGAGAACGTCGGTCTGGATAAAGCGCTGGTACCTAAATGAGGCCCACCATTCCGATATGAGGCGATCGTCGATCAGATAGTCGCTGCGCTGCTCTGGCGCGCGATGTGGCTCGAATATGGTATAAAAATCGACCGCGCGGAAGCGTATGAGCGGCAGAATACAGCAATAGAACTCGTCCGCGTAGCGGTCAAACACGAAGCGCGCGAATGACGCGACGTACGCGATGAATGGGCACGTGGGCTCGAATTGCGGCGCGGGATCGGTGGCGCGCTTATGGTATTGCGCGACAAATTCATTCTCGCACGCAATGGCGATCTTCGAGCGATCGGACGCGGCATGCTCGGGCGAGATAACATATCCGCCAGAAACGCCGCCGGTGCGCGCGGCAGATTTACTGCGCGCGGCGCGCGATAGTCCGCGCCCCTTGATGCTCGCGGGCGCGTCCATTTCGGTGCGCATTGCGCCGGTTGTGATCTTCCATACCGCGAGATTGGTGCGGAACCCGACGACGAATTTGGGGTCGATCGCGATGGTCGCGTAATTGGTCCCGTTATGCAGCAGCTCGACGTTTTTTTCATTCTTGGGCTCCCCGTGCACGCGCTGCGAGGGCGTGCGCTTATCGGCGATGTCATTCGCGGTCCAATCGACCGGTAGCTTGAGCGCGCCGCGAATAACGTGCGCGAGAATAGCATTGCACGTGTCGTTGATGGTCGATACGTCATTGCTAAACGACTCTTTGGCCAGCATGTCGATGGTGGCGGGGGACGGTATTATCAGCGTGACGCCGCGCGAGTTCGGATGCGCCTCGAGCAGCTTCATTAGCTGGCAGTAGTCCAGTAGCTGCGCGAGCTTGGGATACTCGGCGCGCACATAATCCTCGATATTGGTGGTGAGCGGATGCTCCTTGCGCGACATGGATAGGGATTTGATTATATATTCCGCGCGCGGAAAAATAAATGGTCGCGATTAATGTGTCGGTGCGGAGCGCCGATCGCGTCAGTATGACGCGCGTCAGTATGATGCATGCGCAGCGCGAAGCGCCGATCGCATCAACATGCAGCGCGGAGCGCCGATCGCGTTGGGTGGCGTGCCGCGCGGCATTTGTTTCGATGTAAAGTTTTTTTGCGGGCGGCATAATATACCATGGGTACGGCGCAGTCAACGCAACACCAACCCGCGGTCGCGAAGCAAGAAGGCGCGCGAGCGTCGGGCCTGTACGAGCTCATTGACGGCAAGTACGTCCCCGTCTCGCAATACGATCTGCACCATAACTTCGTATCGAGCGACGAGAAAACGCCGTATCACGACGAGCTGATCGCCGCGCGGGGACTGATTCCGTTCACGCTGTACACCGGCACCGGCGAGCAGAAGACCCCAAGCGCGACGCAATATTTCAAGAGCATCGGCGCGCTGGGGCTCGCGAAGCGGGCAGAGATAGAGCACGCAAAAACGGTGCTTCATAATGTGATGCTCGCAGTATTATCGGGATCGCCGATGGCGCGCGGCCGGTCCGTGGATGATCTCGGGCACATCGCCGATGAGATCGCTGAGCAGATTCTGAAACATGGGCTCGACCGCATTGCGAGCGCGCCTGCAGCAGATGCGATCGTGCCGGTGATAGATAAAACCGGATGCAAAATAGACCCCGACACTACCCGCGCGCTTGCCAAAGAGGTTAGCGCCGCGCTCGGGCGTATAATTGAGCGTTATCGCGAGGATAGAAGCCGCGGTGTACGGACGGGTGGCGAAACGCGGCGTGGTGCGAAGCGCGGCGCATCCGCGGACTCGCGCGTTGGATTATCCGAGCCGTATGTATCAATGCGCGGGGGCTATAGTTTTGGGGACGGTGGTGTCACGGGCGGCGCGCCAGGCGGCGCTGATCGCTTGGGCACAGTGAAGGGCCTTTTCCTGGATAAGCTCTCGGAAAATAAGGCCGAGATGGTCAAGAGGCTCCTGAGGATCCTCGAGGGGACGGAGTATAAGGGGTTCCAGGTGAGCGGCACGGACACCGAGAAGCTGCGCCAGATAAGTGAATTCCTGACTCGCTCACCCGTCCGCGATGGCAAATCGGTGTGCGCGAAGCTAGCGCGCGAGATCAATAACGTGTTCGGGGTAATGGTGATCGATCCCGTGCTCCCACCGGGCATCTGCGCGACGCAGATGGAAGAGCTGCTCGCGTCGCTCTCGCATGGCGTTTCGACCGATTTTTATCTACTCGGGATCGATATCAATCGCGATATCAAGAATATCACGAAGCTCGTCACGGCGCTGAAGATCTGGCGCAACGCCGCGGCCGAGAAGATGGGCGAAATGGAATTCGCGCGCCTATCCGCCTCACTGGACACTCTGATCGGGGAATTTGAGCGATATACCAACCTAATGAACGCGGCGCTCGGGAAGCATTTCGTCGGCCTCCCGCAGTATCTCGCGGTGATGGAGGACAATAAATCGCTGGCGCGCGGGGACGTGCGTATCAATGATCGGATCGACGCTATATTGCGCGGGATAGTCAGTACGGGCAGCCAAGCGCTCGCCGTGGCCAACGCGCTGCGTAAGATCGGGATGGACGTGAGCGAATATAAGGCGGTCAAGGGCCCTAATGAGCTATATGCAAAATTCGTCGAGCTCGTCCCGGCCACGAAGCTGCGCGACTCGGATAACCCCGATGAGTATTTTCGCGCGGCACAGTTCATCGCGCAGAGCCTCTCGAACAGGGATGCCATCGCGTCCGCGATTGAGGATAGGTACTCCGCCGCGCCGGGGGGCGATGGTGTCGAGGGGAGCGCGGTGGGGCGTAGTCAACCGACCACGGTCGAGCAGCTTGCCCTTAGGCGATTGCAATCGACCAAAAACCGCACGAAAATACTCGTAAACTCATACGGCGCGGCCCTGCAAGCTGGAATGCGTAAAATCCGCGCCGCGATCGATAGCTTCGCCGACGCCATCGGGACAACGGTCCCCCTCGGCGCGCTGGTGGATAATTTCGTCGATCTGCTGCGCCAGATGGTCGATATCAAATGGGAAGCGCCGAGGATGCATCTTGCGCTCCTCGGGTACTATAGGGACGCTACAGCGCAAGAGGTCCGCGCGCGCACGACAAGCACGCTAAAGCAGGTCGCGACGTACGCCGAAACTATCATCAAGGACGCCGGCTACGCTAAATCCAAGCAGCATTTCGAGATGATACGCGACGCCATCCGTGATCTCATCATCGCCGTTGACCAAGCGAGCGATAATATCAGGGAAATCTCGGGCGGCGATGGCAATCCGCGCGCCAGCGTGAGTGATGGTAATACTCCGCGCGCGAGTGATGATGATGCTGCTGATGACGATGAGGGTGCGTCGCGCGAGGGTGGAAATGATTCGCATGGGAATGAGTTCCTGAAAATTCGCGAGCTGGTTGTGCGCGACAAGCTACGCCTGATCGATTCCATTGAAAAAGCGGATTATATGGTGCGTGTCGCGCAGATAAAGAGCAATCTGGGGCGCATCGCGAGAGATTTTCAGAGCGACGTGCGAGACTACGATACCACCGTGCTTGGACCGGCGGTCGCGGCGCGGATCAATAAACTCAACACGGCGCACAACTACGTTTTGCGCAAGCTCGGCGTGATCGATCAGAGCGCCACCGCGCAACAGATGCCCGCGGATGGTCGATTCGAGCCCAGCGGAATACCGGCACAGTTCACACAAGCTGGCGAATACGATTTTCTCATACAAAAGAGCGCGGGGCAGAGCGAGGAGCGAATGAGCGCCACCACGTCGTTCGTGAACGAATACTATGCCGCGATCCGCGGATTCTGGGAATCGGCGCAGGCGATCGAGCTGTATCTCAAATATTTCACGAACACGATCATCACGTCGGCAAGCGACGTCCAGGACATATCGATGATGATCCGCGAGGTGGATGTGATCACGCGCATGTACGATGACGCCATCGGCGACGATATAGCCGCGATATTCGAGGTGAATTTTCCGGGCAATAAGGATCTCGGTAATTACTACACCATGCCTGTCCTGACCGTTGCTCGGCATGGGCACTATTTTGAGTGGAAAAATGTCGGCGCGATGCCGTTCACGCAGGTGCTCAAGGGTAGGCTCAGGGGCATTATTGGTGAATCGCGCAAGGCGCTAGCGAAATTCGCCGCCCTCAAGAATCTCATATCGTTCTTTGTGCATTTCGGGAGCAAGATAGGCGGCGCCGATCTGCGGAAGATGGCGCCGCGCACGCCGCTCGAGATATATAATGGGCTCATACAATTCATGTCCGCGAGCGCGTTCGTGTTCGGGTTCGCATCGGGCGAGGCCGCCGGCGAATTCGCAAGCATGTCATATACTGCGAAAGCCGGCCTTTTCGTCGCCAGCAGTGATTTACCCGCGCAGGACATAACCCGGACGGCACAGGTCCAGCCGGGAGTAGAAACACCGGGCGCAGGGTATAGCTACCCCCCGGGCGGTGGCGGCGATAGCGGAACCGTATATGGGTGCGGTGCGGCTCAGGCGCTGAGTAATGGCGTTTTTATGCGTCCTTATCAACAGTCGAAGAATATCCACACCGCGATTGACCCGAATACAGCCCTCGACCTCGCGGTCGAGAATCAAGTGTTCTCGGCGATAGTGAAAGCCCTGGGCGCGAAGGTATTGGTCCTATCGGGCATGCATGATCTAATCAATCGCCCGCACGAGCGCCACGAAAGCCGCACGTCCGTGCGCATGATCGTGGGAGCGGGCCCCGCTGATTCGATCCCGAAGATCGAGAGCGCGACCACCGAGCTGTACGTGAGGCTCCCGCTGCTCGCGCTGTTCTATAAGAAATATTTCCGCAAGGACGGGTCGGATTCGGGCGTCCGGGGCACGTACGTGAAGGATGACTCGCGTATCACCCTGCTCCCGGATCTATCGGGCTCCGTGTTCAGCGACTTTATCGCGATGATATTCCGCCGATTCCCGCACGTGGACATGCAGTTTTTCACCGACAACGAGATGAAGATGCTGGTCGCCGAGATAAATAGGATCTACTCGGCGCGCGCGAGCACGCACGCAACCGATGTAACGCGCGGTATCCTGGGCGAGTTCGTCCGGATAATGAGCCAGATGATCTACATCATATCCGACGACGATCGCAAAAAATATGATGAACTCGCCGACGAGCAGATAGGGACGGGCGAGTATGACAGCGAGGACTATCAGCAAATGATACTGGCGAGCGACGGTGATGATGATGTCATCCCGAAGCAGCTCCCATCTGAGGCGGCCATCGCTGGTACAGTGCACCGACAGGCGCCCGATAGTAATTTCACTGTGCGCGGCGAGCATTGGAGGCTCATCCGCAAATTCCGATGCATGATCGACCAGGCCATATCGCCGGCGTCGATCATTAGTCTTCGCGGCAATATCCTCGCCACTCAGGTCAAGCTCGGGCAGACCGCCGATGATACAGAACGGTTCCGGCTGGTGTGCGGTTTAGTCCGCGGCACTGGCGGATCATCGTCGATCGATAATATGCGCCAAATGATATTCGTCGAGGTGATGGGCACGGGGCTGGGCATATTGTCGGCGATCTATACCATCATTCGCAACGCGCAGCTCGCCGCGTACGTAACGAGCCCGATTCAGATCGCGACGGCTATAGGCAAAAAAATAGGCGCGGCCGCGCCTGACACCGGTGCCGCTATTGGGCATATAGCCAGTTGGTTAGCGGAACATTTATCGGTCGATGGCGATGGTGGTGACAACGAGCGCGCGATTGCGGCGATGTTGACCACGGTGATGCGCAATGACGCGACGAACACAAGGAGAATCATGACGGCGGTGAATACCGACGGTGATGCCGTTATGCGATGGAGCTCCGCGGGCGCCGTTGAAATCATCCAGGGGAGTCCGATGGCGAACGATAATGTTGACCGCAAGAGCACAATCCAGCAATATTGCTTCCACTACCCCACCGCCATGATCACTCTGCTCGAGACCATATCCGCGCTTATGAGCCACACGCACGGGTTCGTTCGCGTGAACATATCCGATCGGATGCTGCATGTGGATTTCGGCGCGCTACAGGAGTACGTGCGCGGATGCATTACGTCGCTGGGTGAATTCGCCAATACGATGCGCCCGCACATCAGGCCTGACATAATGAAGCGATACACGGAAAAGAGGGCGCCAGGATCGCTCTATTGGCTCCAGGAGCAGTTCGTCGAAAAGCTATTCGATGGGCGCCGCGCAGATGGTGGACAGCAGAAATACCGCACCCTATCGGAGATGGCGTCAGTCGTGCGCGATGGGTTCACCGCGCTGATGGCCCCGATCGATCGCGACCCACAGACGGGCAATAAGCTGCCGACGCCATTCCATGTGAACTATACACGCGCGCTCGCGTGCCTCGTCGCGCATAATAGCACCAGCTACGGCGATGAGGAGCGTGGGTTATATTATCGCGCCGATGTACTCGCCAATCCGTTCGACGCCATTCTCATACGCGGATCCGCGGGCGAAAAGACGGTGGACACGCGCTTCCTGCATTCCCTCGCGCTCACTAGCGAGGATAAGGTATACACGGACAACCACGGGAGCATCCTATTCTCGTTTAATAAGCTCCTGGCAATGTTCCTGCGCCAGATGTACGATACGTCGAATGGGAAGATATTCAGCGGGCTGATTGATACGTTCGCGCGCGGCGCATTCAACCACGCTATTCTCAAGGAGAAGAATACGTTCCCCGACCATCTGCCCATGTATTACGTCGAAAGCGGCGCCGTGCGCAAGACGATGGTGGAGGGCGACGTCGAGCCCGGGACGGGCCCAAAGCGCTCCGACATAGATATTTTGCTGCGCTATCTCAAGTATATCGGCGCGCTGACAGGGAAGGATGGCGCGAATGGTCCCGAGCTGGTGGGCTATAACCCGGATACGGACGTAATATCACCGTGGACTGATCATAGACCCGCGTCGCAATATATATCCATAGCCGCCAACTCCCGCAGCATGCACCGCTTCGTTATGGGGCTCGTGCTGTCATGGTTCTCCCTCGATTCCGATCTGGTTCATTCGGGACCGGGGAGCGCCGACGCAGGCAAATACAAGACCGCCGGCGGGCAATTCTTCGACGCGATCACACTCGCGCGGGGCGATGGATCACGTGATATGGGCGAGCTCATCGCGGGGACGTTTACAAGGGAAATGTTGTCGGCGCGCGAATACGCCACGCAAATCGCCACGAGCGTTAATATGGCGAATTTTGTGGATATAAACTCGATAATCCGCACGCTGGATAATATCATTCGCGGGATCACATTGACAACACCAACCGCGGGCGTGCAATTAACGAATGGGATGATCGGTGGATTATTGATCGGCGACAACATCGCGCTCGCGATCCGGAGGAACATCCAAAATATCAGCGATATATTGAGCGTGGTTGCCGTATCCATGACTGACGAGGATCGCGCAACCATATCGTCAATTATCGCAAACGTGCGCGATCTAGTGGATGATAGGCCCGCAAAATTATTCTATGAAGCGCACCGGGGCAACCCTGATTTTCTAGATTACTATATTCTCGTGCGGGCGTTATTGCTGTATTACGAAACCGATTTCCCGCCGACACATGTGGGTGTGGTTTGCGGCGCTTCGAATGCTCGGCCGATCCTCGGCCCCTGCTTGCATTATTATCCCGCCGCTGTATTAGCGGGGCTAATAACGCCGGATGCGTTCCGCGATGGCGGATTTCGCATCATGATCGCAGCAGCGATGCAGGAAATGAATAATGCAACAATCTATAATGACGGTGTCATCGATGCACCGCTGCTACCGCCGATCGATCGGACCGCGAAGGCGTGTATAGCATCCGCGATAGCCCAGTCATGCGTTCGCCCCCCGATACTCCCCGGTCCGCAAAACCCAATATTAAACACGCTGCGGCACGCCGTTATATGGATCGATAGGGACCACGCGATCGGCAATCATGCCGATCGCACCGCGTTCGTCAACACCACCGACGCCTGGTCATCCATCGAATGGCAAACCGCCATTACCCACGTCACCAATGCGTGCGAATCGCTTATAAAATCGCGAATGATAATGGAAAACCCCCTGTTGGGGCGCGTTATTATGTCATCTGCGGGATTCGATGAGTATCCGTTCACGCGGCACGAGACCGATCGGTCGGTATTCTTGTCATATGATCGCGCGCTAATACCCGCTTCCGCGCTGTCGCTAGCGTGCGGCACACCCAGCAATATATTCACCCTTGTTGGTCTCCAAAGAGCGGATTATATCAACGATGACCGGTGGACCGTGCCGGATGTCCCGCAGGCCCCCCAGGGTGGCGATATCACGATCGAATTCATCGCAGAGGATAATTTAACCAATGATGATCTGATCGCCATTGCGTCGATACACTGTGGTATACCATATTGCTTCCAGAGGATGATACCGCGCGGCATAGGATCATCGGATTACGCATTCATTATTGCCACATCATTCCTTGCGCGCGCGCGCCATGGAATAATCGATGATCGCTTGGCGCGCGGCATGGCGCAAGCGATATGGACTAGCGGCGACAGCGAAAAAGTGGAGCCGTTCGCGGCACTGATTGCGCCGCCCATGGCCCGCTACGACATACCGACACCGGCGTCGCAACTCATTATGCGCCAAAATATTCTCCGAGGATACATGACGGGCGCGCAGGCGCGAATTAATAGAGACGGGGAACCGGAGTGGCGGATCATCGGAGCCAACGACGACGTGTTCGGTAACCCAATAAATAGCATCGGGACCGATATGTTCCGCAAGACACGAAGCGCCGACGCTCTCGCGCTGTATGCGTCATTGATGACCACGGAACAAATACCAGCGACAAGAATTAACGCGAGCGTCATGTGCGCGGCCCTTGCGTATTCGAGCGATTATCAGCGTGCGATTCGTGTGTACCAGGAGAAAATCATGCCATCGTGCCCCGTCGCGCGTGCCATGAGCCCGATATTCGACACCACGGGGCAATGGGGGGCGGTCACATCCCGTGGCATTATGATGACTCGAATGCACATATTATTGGCGGCGGCCCACACGAACATCACTCATTACGCATCGGGAATACTCGCCCTATGCTCACCGGCGTGCGCTGATACATTCGTTGATTTTATGCTCTCGGCGTACGATGATCCATCGGGTACCCTATCCAAGTACTTCCCGACGCTCAATAATCACGGCACGCGTGTCGCCAACCTACTGATAGCGAGCGCGAAAAAGGAATTGACGGACGTCGACGTGCGCATACTTGCGGGGCATAACGCCGCGCTCGTTCGCATTATGAGACCGTTGCTCAACGGCGGGCTGATATTCGACGCGGGCACCGATGGTGCCATAGATTACGCGAATCAATCAGCGTATACCTTCGCTGTCGGGGCACGCATTTTCGAGTACCCCAGGAACTCCACCGCCTTCATCATCGAGGATAATATCGTCACATATGATTCTATAATGTCGCTGCTATGGGCATCGGTCAATCACGCATTAACCCCGCTAAATACATTGCTCGCCGCGCTTTACGGGAGCCCCACAGATGACACAAACAGGATCGTACGGAGCATCCGCGTGTTCGCTATATACGACGGCGGTCGTGGCCAATATACAGCGTCGGTTCGGCGATTTGATGATCCCGATTTTCATCCCATTGGTCTCACTGTTGACGCCTTCACGATCGCGCTGGTGAACGCCGGAATTTTGGCAGCGCCTGCGCGCGCAGGCGCTGCCGAATGGAAAAAAAATGCGCTGAGGGATTATCTGCGTGATCATGCTCTCGCACCCCCAGCGCAGCAATTAGAGCAGCGCGTCGCTACCGCGAGAGGAATATACGGAGGCGCGCTATCCCAGAACGCGGTCATTGACGGGCGCATCAGCATCCTCTGCGCGCAGGCTATAGATGCGTGTTTATGTGATAATACAAATGACCCACCAAGAGATATTGTCGATATCTTGTCGCTTTGTGGGGTCGGTGTTCGATCGTGGCGCGCCTCCCATAGCGATCATGCGGCGTCGATGAAGCATGAGACTTCAGATTTCGGGCATAACATCATCGGCCGGATAAACCCCGGCATCCATTACGGCGCCGAGATCATTGGGTCCTACGCCCGGATCAACGCTATGGATCCCTCTGTGATGATTACATCGATACCGACATCCACCGCTACCAAACAGGCGTTCGGGCTCATTACGAACGCGGCCAATATGGTCAAGCTGATCCGCACCACGCATGATCTATTTCTGCGGCTCAATATGCTGGTGGACGTTGCGTATGTCACCAGCCGCATGGAGAAGGACGATATCGCGAACATATCCACCCGGTTAGGCGCGCAGATGACATCTATCCACGGATCACTCACGGACCACAACGCGCAATTCACCGCCGCCATTACCGCCGCGCCAGGCATCGGGCGCTTACGCGATGTCATACTCGACGGATACTTGCCGACGAACGCGGACCACTGGAATCATCTATCCATCATATTGAAGAACGTCCACGCGCGAATGGCGCGCACCGGAGCCGGTAAGGGTGTCGCCAAGCGAACACTGGGCGAGCGCGCGATGATTGATATGACCGCCCAGAAGGTAGTGGACGCGAAAGCATCGGCGCAGCAGCGGCGAGACTACGGCCCATTGGATGGGCTACACGCCGAGCTGAAGGAGCCATGGGACCCCATTCCGCATAAAGAGGAGATCAAAAGCATCGCGCAGCGATCGAAAATCAAGCACATCATCACGCTCAAGGAGCTGCGGCAAGCGATATTCGACCCCGCGATGGAGCAGGGTGGCGTCGTCATCGCATACCCTGGCGCGACGCCAATCGGAACCAAGGAGCTCCCCTCCATGATCCGCTATCACGAGGCACTGCATAACCTCCCGGATAAATCGATCACGACCCCCCACGCGTTCATGAGCATGGACCGATTCGAGGAACGCCACATCCCGGATGGCAATCATGTACTATTCGCCAGTCTCGGGCGCATGCTCAACAACATCCTCACGTCGACCGACGAGCGCACCCAGATGCACGTGCATATACTCGAGAGCGCCGCCGATATTCCATCGTATCTCCGCGAGAAATACCGCGCGCAGCTGCCATTCTTCCGCGCCGCGTTCGATACGCTCGCGCGCAAATGCGATTTCTATAAGCAGATCATCGAGCACATGGACGAGCGATGCTTCAGGAGCAACGCCTCCGACAGCACGGCGTTCGGGCACACAAAGGATCTGAGCGTGGTCGGATACGGGTTCGCGAGCGTCGCGATGACGGCCAAGATCACCGGCATACTCCAGGCGATAGCGACCGGATCATCTGCCATCGTGCGCGACTGCTCGCGCACTTTATCTGACATAGGCGACCAGCCGCGCTATTTTGAGACCTCGAGCGATTCCATCGGCGCATACCGCTCGCAGAATGGATTCGATCCCATCATGCCCTTATCCGCGCTGTTGCGCGTCGCGCGCGGATCGGCCCTCCGCAAGGACGAAGCAATACTGCCGATGTACGGCTTCGGCGACCAGAATTTCAAATACCAATATGCCATCCGCGGGCTGTTCCACCAAGCGACCGCGCCCGAAAAGGTGGCCGCGACAGCGGCTACGACAGATCCACTGCAGACGCTCGCGGCGCTCGGGAGCATGGTCGACGTGTTCAATAAATTCTCGCATGGTGGCATCAAGATAGACCTCAGCGCGGCCAAAACCATGGCGCGCAACATAATGGTCGGCTTTGATTTTATCCATGACGTGCGCAGGGTGAAAGCGTATACGTCGATTACCCATGTCGATGAGACGTATCAGGGGACCCAGCTAGCATCACCGGAGGATATGCCCGCGCTCGGATCCATAATACGCCCCCGCGCAGCCCAAGCGATCACCGTTAAAAATCGCGCGATCAAGCTACTGGGCGACAATAAACCCAGTAGCGCTGCCGCCGCCGCAATCGATTTTGTGCCGACACCATTCGGGCTATCCGCGCCCGATATGTCGGCCGTGATCGATATCGTCGAAGGGCGCATCCGCGAGGATAATATCAAGCGCATCCTGGACGCGACTATCCCCCAGGAAACCGCCAGCGCGGATGTCATAGCGGCGAATATCGTCGACATGAACATCATGCCATTCGATCTGCACGTGCTCGCGCGGCAGATGCCTCTGCACTTCATCTGGAATTATGCGTTCACGTTCGATTCAATCGCCGGGTCACTGCTCTATGATCGCCTGCAGCCATCGGAGATCATGACCGAGTATTTCAGCGACTGCCGCGGATCGCCACCACCCGTCCCGAAGATATCGTCCGCGCGCGATGCCCTATTCGCGATGCTCTCCGACCCGTATAGGACTTTCAACCGGAGCGAGAAGCATTGGCTCATGCGCATGCTCGTCGGCGCGACTGGCGTGCCAGGGTTCGCGCGTCCCAAATTCCTGAGCGACCAACTTGCGGGCAAAATCCTGCTCGGCGATATCATTACCGACACGATGCCCGAGGTGGGTCCTCCCAGTACCACCCGCGGCGTTGGGGTTGTTACGCTGGATCCCAGCGATATAAAATGGGTGTCCGCAGCGATTGCGGAGCAGGCTCTCCACTTTGAGGTTCTGCAGTCGTTCGCAACTGCACTCGCACGCAACAATGTCGCGAACGTGAAACAACAGGTTGGGATCGCGTCGGGCATCCTGATGATCGCGAAACCGTTCATCCCATCCGCGCCGAATGGACTCAGCGACGAACAATTTGCGGAGGCACTTGCCGTGCGGGTGGATATTGAGATGAATGGCCTGATCGCGGGTGTTGCCGCCGCCCCATCATCAATCGACGAGGTCACCGATTACATTAGGAATCCGAGCGCCAAAGCGATACTCGACGACTATAAGCGATTCGCGAACACGCATGGGGGGAAAAATCGGGCGGCACTATCCATTTTATTCGTGACCGATCGGATAGATAGGATCGCGAATGGCGGTGTCACCGACATCACCGCACTGTCTCCGCTATCTGGCGATGCACTCCCCCATTGGAAAAAAATCGCCGGGGAATGCAAACCCCTCACCTCCACCACGCACATCGCGTACGATAAGGAGGGATACGAGAGTGTCATAATCGCGACCGCGAAAAGATATCCCGCGGGGGACCGGGATGCAGGATATAATAACATCATGAATATCGCGGTAATGTTGCCGGGTGGTATTAGCCCAGTGCCATCATTTAACGGCATACCGCAGTCATATGCGAGTGCGGGGACCGGCGATGATTACGGCCTGATCACGCGGTCATATCCATCGACCGTGTCCCAATCGCAAGCCATAAGCAATATGCGAATGGATACGATCCTTGTGCGCAATCTGATCCATATCAGTCTTGTGCTGGAGACCGTTCAGCGCCGCCTGCATAGTGACCTCACATATGGTGCGACCGGTCCTGTATCATCGTCCACGGCTGCGATCGACCCCAGCATATACAAATTCTTCGGTACGCAAGCCGCCATCCCGGAGGGACACCACCAGCCCCCGAGTTTCGCGCGCGCCGAAAAGAAATACATCTGAACGCGCCGGCATTTCCACCGGAACGCCATCACTCTCGCGCGAATGCGCAGAGTAATTATCATCACTCGCGCATGTACGCCACTCTGGCAGCGCGATCACCGCGATTTTTTTCGATCATCCCTGCGCGAATTATTGATCGAGATATACCGATGCAGGCTCTCTCGCCACCATTCGGGCTCCATAACGAGCATTATTTATGCTGGATCAACGCTGCGTTTCAAGCCGCGACCTCCCTGGCTCCTCTGATGCGCATACTCCGCGCACTCGCGCTGCGGTTGCCATCCTGCGCGCTGTCCGATGCGAATATTATCACTGCGTCACTGGCGCGCCGGCGCTTCCCGGAAAAACTATCCGCGGTGATCATTCCCGCGCCCATTAGTCCTATCGCGCTCTATCGGGCTCGCCGCGTTGAGGCCATTCCATCCGGTGGCGAACTCGCCTCTGCGCCATTCATCGATGGCGACGGACTCTTCACGATAGAACCGCGCGCTCCCATCGTGACCGCGACTCTGTTGCAGTCTCGCGCCGCCAACCCTCTTGCCATTAACGACGATGGAATGCAATTATATTGCGCGCTCGCGATATTTTGCGCCGCCGCGCCACCGTCAGAGGATGACGTTTTTATGATGCCCGATGGCCTTGGATCCGCGATTGATGCTATCAATATGATCATAAACGCGCTCATATTCGAGCATGGAGGCCCCAGCGCACCCAGTGGTGCAGCAATCGCATCGCTGTTTCGCGTTGAATCGCTCGAGCGATCGATATGCTACAGACACCTCAGCGCGCATATCCTGACGCCCAATGTATTCGCGCCAGCGCCGTCGGGCGCGCCAATCGCGCGCCGGCGATCGCGATTCATCATCCACGCAACACCGACGCAATCATCCGGTGCGGCGGATTCATCATTCGCAGCGCAGACCCAGGTTGAGTTCGACCGCGGCGAGACAAAATGCACCTATGGTCCATGCTATATCCCGGGCGTCGCCACCATCTCTATCCGCGAAAGATTCGGCGAGATAATCGCGATCATGACCGACGATGTCGAAGCGCGCGGCATGTTCGCAAGCGCGTCCGGAACCAGCGCGTATCGGCGCATCCGCACCGACCAGGAGTCGGAGCCGTCGATATGCGTCCCGCGCGAAATGACAATCATCGCCAGCATTGATCCACCGACCATCGCGACGTATCACCTCACAGCGCAAATCGCGCAACAGGGAGGCCACTATGTCGCATATGTAACGCGCGAGGGTGCCACCGCGCGCGAATCGTATTATGCGAGCGATATGCATATCGAAAAGCGAGCCGCGCAAGCACACCTCAACGCGGCGATGCTATTCTACACTCGCGCCGCGCCACCTACATCAATCGCGCGCGACGACGCGCGCTTCATCATGCACCAGTGTTCCATTGCATCAGCGCTCGCGTATGCATCGCTTGGTCATGATCGCGCGGTCGAGGTTACTGGCGCGCGATCGCAACCTCTGTGCGCGCCGCAGAGTATTGTCATTACCACCGGCGACCTCACAACACAGGCAGCGCGGGCGTTTCACCAATTCTACGGCGTAATGATTAACCTCGCCGCCAAGCGCAGATGCGCGTCCCTAGCTCTCGAGCCGCAACATATTGCAGCGCTCCATGCGCACGAAACAGGAACACTTTATGCGCTTGCACTCGCCGGAAGAGCCCCCGCATCGCGTGATTTTGACGCATGGCACTTCTGGATCGCGCGGTCCATTCTCGATGTTGTCGCGCATAATACCGAATTCGGCGCCGCGCTGCTGGCAATGATCGCGCGCGGCTCAGACCCACTCGCGCCCGATAATTGGTCCGCGCTCGTTGATCCGCTTCGGTTATCTCGCGACGCGCGGTCACGATTCGAAAAGATGCGCGCGGACATTATCGCGCGTGCGCGCGAAGTATCGCCTTTGCCCGCGCGACCACCGTGCGTACCACCGCATCTTGCGTTCGCGTACGAGCGGATGATGTGTCAGCAATAGCGCGCCGCGTGGTTTGCGTGGGTGGTATTTTTTCGCGCGCTCAATATAATGTCGGGCTCGGCGAAAGCAAAAAAACCATCCGCGCCCGGTAAGCCGGCGAGCGGCAAGATTAAAGGCTATTGCGTCGGGTGCAAAGGCGCGGTTCCCATCGAGATCGCGTCGTATACTGAGGGCGTCTCAACGCGCGTGCGCGGCGTGTGTGCCAAAGGGCATAATGTGAGCACAATAAAATCGAATGATGATTGGCGCGCCGCAGTCGCGAATGGAAGCGTCAGGCTCGGTAAAAGTGGATCCGCGTGCCCATATGCAACCGGGGGCAGCGCCGATGATATTGACCTCATTGATTCCCCAGAGACCAGCGGTGGCGCGCGTCATCGCTCGCGCGGATCTCGCTCGCGCAAGGGCGGAAGCAGCCGCAGTAAATCGCGCGGCTCGCGTAAGAGCGGCGGTTCACGCAAGAGCCGCGGATCGCGCAAGAGCAGAAGCACGCGCGGGAGCGGCAACACACACACGCCTGCGCATAAAGGCAGCGCGCGCCATCGCTCGCGCGGGCGTGCGAAAAAATAATCGCGC
>Ga0265297_10006516_pt1 | contig 16884 bp, 35 predicted proteins | sample Munlanlwell13791_FD_192502 | JGI IMG/M metagenome (GOLD analysis project Ga0265297, IMG submission 192502) | Leachate microbial communities from a municipal landfill in Southern Ontario, Canada - Leachate well 137-91 | ecosystem: Engineered > Solid waste > Landfill > Unclassified | place...
GCGTCGGCGGCGGCGGAGGCGGCGGCGTCGGCGGCGTCGGCGGCGTCGGCGGCGTAGGCGGCGTCGGCGGCGTCGGCGGCGGTGGCGGCGCGCCTTACATCATCGAGAGTTACGCCATTTTCACCCCTCGCCCATTGCTCTGCCGTTTCAATAGCTTTTAGTGGTCGTAATTCACCTTTTTCTACATAAGGCAAAGCAAGTCTGGCACACTTGCAGGCCGTCAAAACCAACTGTTTTCGCTTATCACAGCCCGGTTCGCCGGATAGATTGCCGATTAGCCACAACATCCATTCGCCACGTTTGCAATCTGTCCATAATTCCAGTGATGTTTTGTAACTATGAGCCGCTTCGACTGCTTCAGCACAAGCACCAAGTTTCTTAATCCTCAAAATATATTCATTGATTTCCATTTTTTTCCTTTCTTATTCGTTTATTTATAAAACTTTCTCTAAAATCCTAACTAACTTTTCCCATTCCTCTGCTGAATCTTCGCTGCCGACAAATCGTTGGTCGCCGAGCCAAACCAATCTGTGCAAAAATAAATGAATCGCTTCGTGCTTGCCTGTATCTTCCGGTGTAGCTCTAACCGAGTAATCGCTTTTACCCAATTCCAGATTGTATCTTATCGTGGCGCATTTACCCATTTCATCTATGCAGATATTCGCAAAATCCGCTTTTAGCTTCTCGTGATAGAAGTAAAGGCGATAAGGACACATTAGCTTATCCGCCCAATACTGAAACGATTTTTTGAACCTCTCAAAGTCCTTTTTGCTGGTTTTCATTTTTTCCTTCACGCCCGAAGGGGCTAAGAGTTAATAATCTATTGCTCTATTCAAATAAATTCTGCCTCAGTGCCAATAAACTCAAAAGCACCGAAACCATCAGCAAAGGTTATTAACCATACACAGACCCCTCTTGGTTCTATTTTTGCATTCTCAATTTTTGGTTTGTTCATTTCAGATTTCCTCAATCTTCATAAGCATCGTTATAGAAAATTTTTTTTTACAATTACACGTAATAACAATTCCGTTAAATGGTTCAAAACAGAGTTGCTCCAAATCTTCTTGCCATACTTTATTACAATACGGACACGCAAATCCTTCTGCTGTTACAATTTTACAAACCTCATTTTTCTCTGCCATTTTTTTTCCTTTCTTAAAATTGTTAATAATATCAGGGCGTTGCTTCGGCCTATGAGAATTTGGCATTAGCATATTTTTATTGGCAACCCGCAACGCCCTGCGCTCATTTCTTTCTCCAATAATTAGCAAACCAATACTGTTGAAAAGCTAATAATGCGATAATAATCCACTGCCCAATTTAATTCATTTTGGTTTCCTTTTCCGTTTGAACCAACCCAAGTAACATGAAATTTTAATTTTAAACGCACCGTTTTTTATTTCCTTGCCTACCGCTTCTGCCCATTTACCAAACGTCTTTTTTATCTTCCTATGGTTAAGAATAAACCTTTTTTCTATTACACCTACTTCGCTATAAGCTATTATTTCCCTATTAGTATCTGCCATACCTGTCGGTGTTTTTTCCCACATTTCCAGTTCAACGGCGTACCAAAATCGCCGTCCCGTTTTTCGATTTATCCAACTCATTACGCTCATTTTATCCCTTCCAGTTTGCCTATCTGCTCTTCCTTCCTGCGTTTTATTTCTTCCGGTGATAATATCTCCGGTTTTTTACGGTGCATTAGCTCGTCAAACTGTTTGCGTAGTTCGGCTTTTTCTTCCGTAGTAGGCGGGACAACGGGCGGCTCTATCTTCTTGTAACTTTCCTGCCGCTTTGCCACACGTGCCTTAATTGCTTCAATGGTCATATAATCATCAATTATAAAATTGTTTTCCAAAAACCGCCAAAACTGCTTTTCCTGTCTGTTATCAGGTCTGCTTCGTATTAAAAATTGGTACAGAGTCCACGCATAACTCCAAATGCAATTTTTACTTAATAATACAAGGGCATAGTTGTCTATGGCTTTACATATTTGCTCAACAGTATAATGCTTAAGGACGTCTTTAATGGCGGTTTCCGTTTCGTAGGTTAATTCCCTATGGCTTTTCCAGTTGCCTTGACCTTTATATCTATTCCAAGAGCTAAAAACGGCTTGAATTTCTTCCGGAGTCGGCGGTTTAAATTTCTTCATTTTCCTACCAATAATCTCTCTTACCTACTTTATGACCTCTGCGATTTGGAAACGCTTGCCAAAACTGGAGAAAATCATTTGACTATTTTACTAAAATCATTATTATTACTCCTAAATTGACTCATCATATCTTCAAATGATTTGTCGAAATTGTCTTGTCGAAAGATATAGGAAAATATACTACCAGTTACTCCGTATTCATATGGCTTTAATTTGGTAATAGCTTCTGCCAATTCTCTTATATCATCACTGCAACATTTTAATTTAAGACCTTGTTCTAATTGTTCTAAAGCGGAAGGCATATTTTCAGTCTCAATTTCGTGGCAATCTTCACAAAGAGTAAGAAGTGCTTCATTGGGGTAATCCCATAGAGGATAAGTCTTGACAAGGGAATCCACCGGTAATAAGATCAATTGTTCCCCATTTGTTTTTTGTGATTGTTCGCACATCATCTATTATCTCCACATTAGGCCAATGTTTTTTTAATATTTTTTGGCAAAATTTGTCTATCTCACAAAAGGCAATGGGTTTATAATCTTTACCCCATACATTTTGTGCAGCCAAAGCAAACCCACCAATGCCTGTGAATAAATCAAGATGTTTCATACTATTTTCCTTCAACAAAAAGCTATGTATCATTTAATATCAAAAGAAAACTTGCCCTGACTACGCTCGCGGGCTAAGCGTTTGTCGCCAATCTCACAATACTTTTCAGAAATATCAGCACAAATCCACCTTCGGCCTAATTGCTCGGCGGCAAGGGCGGTAGTGAAAGAACCGGCAAAGGGGTCAAAAATAAGGTCGTCAGGTTTTGAATGTATTTCAATAAGACGTTTCATCAATTCAAGGGGCTTTTGTGTGGGGTGTTCGTCAAATTGTGGTATGTCTTGATTTATTCCCTCAATTACGTTTGAGCATTTTTTGCTTTCGTCATAAAAACTGTAACCATCTTTGCTTTTTGATAGAACAACAATATTTTCATAAGACGGCCTATATCGCCAACCCAAGCCGATAAATTTCTTCCAAACCAACGTCTGGATTAAGTTAAAATGTTTTATGGCCTCAATCGTGAAAATAGCAGTAACAGGAGTTTTTCCGCCGCCGCCGCAGCAGCAGCAGCAAGCAATATCTGACAATACCCGCTTGATTTCCGGCAAAGTATCGGCCAATAACAAAAGCCAGTCATTATAATCATCGTTTTGTAATCTCTCTTTCCGGTTCGTCCAGTTAGAACAGAAGTTTATCCCGTAAGGGGGGTCTGTTAATGTGAGGTCAATTGCTTTGTCGGGAATAAGTTTCATCAACTCGATGCAGTCGCAGCACACCACGTTGCCAATGGCCTTTGTCCAATCACCTTGCAAATCGTCAATTCTTAACATTCAAAACTCTCCACAATCACGCAGGTTCGTTTTAGCCGTATTCCTGCTGCCAATAACCAAGAAAACAGCACCAGCGAAGGCGTATGCGTTATTTCAGCCGTTTAAACCATACCTCTTGTTAAATCCCGCAATAATACAACCCTTTTGCATCGGCAAGTAGCCCGAACACCCAATTTCTTTATCCCGCGTTTATTTGCCATAACCATCGTTATTTGTGCTTTTGGGTAAAATTCGGCAGTTTGCATAATAAGTCTTTTTGTTCTCGGCTCGACTGTCCCCTTATATTCATAATATTCGAAGCTATCATCGTTGTTGCGGACGGTAAAATCAATGTGCCAGTTGCAATCGTTCATTGCGAAAATGTGTGATTCGCGTTCCCAATCTTTTATATAACCCTGTTATTTGAGTAGTTGTAGATAATTAGCCAGTTTATGTTCGCCGTCAGAATCAAAATTACAGGTCTTGCCGCCGACAATCGCCATATGTTTATTGTTGCCGTATTTCTTTTGTAGTCTTGGTTCGTTAAAGCCCAATCTACCCATTGGTTCCGCTGATAGTTTTGCCATTCTTCTTTGCCTGCTTTCTGTAAAATATCCGTAGACGGTTGGTAAATTGGTTGGCTGCCGTTCTTAAATTCCACATCGTAGCACAATGGCTTAGTATGGTTTTTGCTTCCTCGAAAGTAACTGCCGCATTGCATAGAGCTATCATAGCTTTTTGTAACTTCTTGTCTGTTTTAACAGCTTTGGCTAATTTAGTTTGTTTTGCCATATGATTCCTTCTTTCTCCTTTTACTGATTCGCTGTGCCTTCGCGCTGCTATATATTACGCTGCCATACCTTCGCTAAACAATACAGTGCCATATCTTACTTTGCCATTACTTCGCTAAACTTTGCAATACCTCTCCTTGCCATTGCATTGCAATACACTACTACGCCTTCACATTGCCCAACTTCACCCTGCCACTGCCTTACTCTGCCGAACGCTGCCGCTGCCTCACCGCGCGTTGCCTTACGTTGCCTTTGCAAAACAAAACTTTACATTACAACGCATTATCGCCTTGCCTTAGCATTACCTTTCCATACTAAACTATGCCTCAGCTATACAACACTATCACTGCCCTACTTCGCCTTCACCTCGTCTTACTTTGCCTTAGCCCTACCATACATTGCCATTGCTGTGCTTCACCTTGCCTTTGCATTACTTCGCACTACTTTACCATGCCGCTGCTTCACTGTACATCACTACGCCTTTGCTATGCCGCACTTTGCCTTCGCTCAACGGTACATCACGACACGCCACAACGCCCTCGCGAAACCATACTCCACCTTACGCCACGCTGCCTTTGCAATACAACACCCTACTCTGCCTTTGCATTACAAAACCTCATATACAAAAGAACCCATTCCAGAGTTTCGCCATTGAAGTAGACCTCTTAGCGCACCATAGTCGAGCCAGGGCTTTAGAAAATCTTCAAGTTTTTTATCGAGTAACATTATATCTGCTTCAAAGGTCGTACCGGCAGGCAACATTTCAGAACGTGCCAGAGATATTCGTTCGCCCCGCATCGTTTGTCCACGCAAAGGCCTTTCGCAATTGGTTTTATTTACGAGATAGTCAATTTCTTCGCCGGTCAATAACTGTATTTTGCTGCCTTCGGGTATTGTTAAAAACATCTTTCGGGGTCTGACAAATAACATCATATCAATCGTGCGTTTATATAGATATTTTGTCAATCCTACTTTCTTTAATTCCTCCTGTTTCATTTTGTTAGACATTATCAGTGCCAAGCAGGAATCTTTGAAAAACCCTTTTAGCTGATAATTCCAAATGAACGGCTTTCCATCCTCTTTAGGAAATATCGTACTGGATTTTTCAAGGGCTTCTTCTTCGGGCAACGCCTCGATTTCGTCCTGTGCCGGTACTTTGGCAGGATTTTTGGAGAGAATAAAGTCCGTTGCGGCGTCCTTATTTCCCGACAATGTTCCTAAAACCGGCTCTACAAATTTAATTCTTACTTTCATTTTTCGCTCCTTTAGTGTTAAAATTTTATCATTTTTTCATTCTGGATTCATCATTTTCTTTCTTCAACCATAAATACTCGTTAAACCTTCTGCAAATCTCACCGGCTATTTCCTTGCGTATCCCGCACGCAACTACGGTCTTGCCGAGCAGGATATTGCCCACCTCGTTTTTGTTCTCGTCAAGGGTTACATTCCTGTAACTAAGTTGCAACGGTGTCCTCGCAAGGGTATTGGTATTGTAGTGCATTAGCTTTTTATCCTTAATTTAATTCCTTCAATCAGTTTGCAACCTTCCGGCCTATGCTCATAGTCGGGACATTCAGTATTTAAGGTCTTATCGAACATACAGGCCGTTACGGTTACGCCGCCCTGAACATCAACGTGCCTGAACGGGCAATGTAATGGGAAAGGTATTTCCCAAACATCATCTTTAAAGTTATGTTTTACGCTGAATATCATTTTAGAAAGGTAGGTCGTCCTCTGGTTGTTTAGGATTATCACCTACCCAATCAGGGTTTGGTTCGCCGCCTTGCGGTTTGTTGTCTGGCAATTTTCCGCCGATAAACTGGAAATTCTCCACAGTAACACGATGCTTGCTGTGTTTTGTGCCGTCCTGAGCCGTCCAACTATCAAAAGTTAATCTGCCGGAAATAAAAAGCGGGTTTCCTTTGTCGCACCACTTTTCTATATTTTCTGCCGTCTTGCCAAAAGCTCTACAATCTACGAAACAAACCTCTTGCCTTTCTTCGCCGCCCTGTCCCCTCCATTTACGATTTATTGCCATACCAAAATCAACCACTGCCGTTTGGTTTGGGGTGTATGAAAGTTGTGGGTCGCGGGTCAAATTTCCTATCAAAATTACTTGATTATAGTTCATAGTTTTTTCCTTAAATCAGGGTCTGGCGGAGATACCTGCCAGCCGAATTGCATTGATTTCGAGAGTATTTCCTCGATAAATAACGTCATGTTCTTTTTACCTACACCCTTTGTTGTCAAACGGCCTATGCCATATTTATCACCAAGACTATTTTCGACAAAGAATATCTCTTTTTTGAGATAAGTAAGTCCGCCACATTTCTTTTTAACATCAGTATCCCACCATTCAATAGTTTCTCCATTTTCATCGGCCTTGACAAGTTGAGGTAAACACACACCCTTATACCAACGCCGCTGTCTTTCAGTGATGTAATCCAACGGTGATAGTATTTCTATTGCACCGCCGAATTTACATTCAGCCAGAATATCTTTTAACGGCTTCTCGAAGCACGGCTGGCCGTCAATAATAGACTTAACAGCATACAACATTATTCTGCGTCCTTGTAAATTTCTGCCATTTTATTAGTTACTAACCAAGCGGCAATATCCGGAGCTTTCTTAACATTGTCAGGGTATTTACCCTTAGACGCAAATAATATTACGCCTATTTTTGCTTTATCCACGACTTTGCCTTCAGGTGCTACTTTGGTAAGCTCATCAGATATAGCATCAATAACTTCCTGCTGTTTTTTGCTGGGTTTTGGTGGGGATATTTTCTTATTAGGTTCTTTGATTTCCGCTACCATTGTCCCGTGTGGTTCTTCTTTTGTATTACCTTTTGGCTTTGCTACCACATTACCACCCCGCCCTTCGGCGGCTTCGCCATCATCATCGGAAGGAGCTATCCCTACTATCGACTGTAAACCATACCGCCTCAAATACGTTATACAAGAACCCACGCCTTGCGGGGTTTGTTTTTCCGGTGTTGCTGAAAAAGTGGAAGAAACAAATTCCCCGCTTATGTGTGTTAACATCGTTTCAACACTTACCTTGCCTTCTACGGCTTCGCCAGCACCCTGAATTATTGATAACCCATTAGTCGAAAGTGGTCCTCTGCAAGCGTCCCATACACTTTCCAAATCAGCATACCTTGATTGAAAGAACGGGTTTTCGCTGTCTTTCAATGCGCCTTTAATTTGGCCTTGTGCCTTTGCAAGTGCTTCCGTTAATTTTCCTATCGTTTCTGATGTTTTCATTTTATCTCCTTGATACTATTATCTTTTCGTTTTTTGTAACCATATTGCAGACCTCATCTGCTCCTCGGTCGGTGATAATGTGGACATAGCCAGTGCCTGAAAATTCTACTTTTACCAGATAGTCTATTTGCATTATTCCACCTCTTTCACATACCATATTATTCTTTTCTCGCCCTTGTAATTCTTAAACGTTGCAAGGGCACACACAGCAAGGGTACACACATTACAGACTTTTCTACCGCAAGGGTGTACGCAATTCTGGACTGCACCGTATCTCCGCAAATCAGGCAGACGCCTTGCGCATACAGCATAATCAATACCCGACTTTTCAGACAATTCAAGACTTGTAACACCATCATGCTCGGTTAATGCTTTAAACACTTTAAACGCCTGTTCATTTATAGTCGGCCTGTTCTTCTCGGCAGTTTCAAAACTGCTTATCGGGTCGGTGTTTGCTGATAATGGTTTAATGTCAAAAAGAGTTTTCATTTGTTACTCCTTTATTTCCTTAAATTCATCGCCGAGAATCTCTTTAGGCCAAGCCCAATTCGACATATCGTGCAACATTAGTTCCCCATAAGCCCATTTCGCTGCATTTTTCCACTTCTCGCGGCTGGCTCGCAAATCTACAACCTGCCTCTCTAAATTATCAATCTTTTTATTAGCACGCACAATCCGATTGTGATAACTTACAGCATTTCTCAAACATTTCCTCCATTGGCATTCTACAATCTCGCAACCGGCTCGCAAGTCTTTGTTTTCCGCCGATAAGCGGTCGATAAAGGCGAGTGCTTCGTGCAAATCCTTCATAAGTTTGTTTGGCAAACTTGTAGAAACAGGAGCATTATCTGGCTTAATCTGTATTGTTGCATTGTGCCACTTTATCTTCATTCTTTCTGCAAACTCTTCCGCCGTTTCCTTCTTATCGTTCTTCATTTTGTCGCTCCAGTACCCTTAAAATTCATATCAGATATAAGCCATCTAATTGTTGGCTTTTTACCGGTTATCTCTTTTTCTAATGCTCTTATTATTTTGTAAAAGTTGGTTAGTACTTTCAGATAAGCACCCAATTCTATTTCTTCAATTCCGTCCTTGTTTATTTTGCCTTTTATTTCTATGCTTATCTGATTATCTTTTATATATTTTGTTATTTGCTGTTTAACGTCTTCGTTCCTCATTTTTTCTCCAATTCTTTTTTTGCTTCCTGCAAAGCAGAGATAAGCTCATCAATTTGTTTAGGTGCATACCGAAACAAAAAGCAATATGTTATTCCAGTTCTTATCTCTAAATACTTCTTGGATTTATGTGTGTCCAAAAACAATTTATTTCCTTCTTTGTCTTTAATCACTTTTTCCATTTGGTTCTCCACTTGCCGTGTGCATATACACATCGGCGTATTCGTTGGCTAATTCCCCGTCAACAGCGTCATTCACTTTTTCTACTGTTTCCCTGCCGATTTTACCGTCCGGTTTTGCTTTGCACAGCACATTGCAAAAAATAACCGGATTGGCAAAAAGCGGATGCGTTCGATTTCTTTATTGGCCGGTTCATGCGAATACAGATAATCGGCGATATCATCGATGTTCTGTTTATAGCGTGCTTCAGATATAAAATAGGAATGCTGGATTTTATCATTCAGATAATTAACGGCTACTACCCCCAATTGTGCCATTATCCCTGTAATGGTTTTATGTGTTGCGATTGTTCCATCTATCCCTACTACTTCTCCAGTGATAAGCAGTTTTAATTCTGCTGACAAGTCATCCGGAACTTTTTTAATTTCGTATTTATCTTCTACAAGCTTCCGTATCTCTGCCTTATGTTTTCTTCCCTGCGTTATGTCTGCTGATAGTTCTTTTGAATACTGCTGGATACCTTCTGCAATATATGTTTCATAGTTATCCCAGCATTTTTGATTTAATATTTCACGGAATGATACACTCATAATTGCCCCATTTGTTTTTTTATGCCTTTTGCTATTGCATAAGAAAGAAGCGGGGGAACGGCATTCCCGATTTGCCTAAAAATACTTGAGCGGCTCCCCTCAAAATAATAATCATCGGGAAAAGATTGAATTCTTGCTGCTTCTCTCACAGAAACAGACCTGCATTGTTCAATATCAGGATGTATATAATAATGACCGTCTTTTGCAATATGAGCAATAACCGTATGAGATAATCCCTTATCATTAACTACTTTATAACGATCAAGAAATGATGTCAGATTTTTACGGGTGATCAATCTCACCGGTAAAGTATTGTATTTTATTCTTTTGCCTCTTTGAAAGGTTTTTATGGCTATTCTGTAAATGGAAAGATCATTTAAATTATGTGGCCTTGTTATATGATGTGTTATGATATTTACGCCGTTCCTTATTTCATGATAATCGAGATAGTCATTTGATGGCCCAGCATAGATAGCGACCATATTACCCTCTCCGGCTTTTAATTTCGGTAAATCTGAAAATATGCTTGCTGTTGTCCATGTATTGCTTATCTTTTTAATATCTGGGAAGCCAAATCCTATTTTTTTTTGCCAGCCGACAATTATTAACCGCCTTCTTTCCTGTAATACTCCGTAATCTGACGCATTAAGAACTTTATGAAATATCTCATAACCGATTTTTCTGTAATATCTACATACATTTTGAAAAAAGCGTTTGTTTCCGGCACTTAATAATCCAAGTACATTTTCAAAAACAAATACTTTCGGCTTATAATATTTCAAAAACTTGCCATAAAGAAGATATAAAGTGTTTCTGGGATCCTTGTGAATATCTTTTTTATGCCGGCCGATTAGCGAATAAGATTGACACGGCGGGCCACCTACAATCATATCTATCTTTTTTATATCCTGTTGTCTTGCGCACAAATTTATTTGTTTAAATAGTCGATGAATATTATATCTTGATATTTTTGCGTTTATAACGGTATTAAGAATATTGTCAGGTACCAAAGAATATAGTTGTTCTCTGGAGATCTCGCCTTTTTGATATTTGTAATATTCTTCAATGGAATTATTCTTTTCCAAATAATGAAAAGCCATTCGTGTCTTTATTGTATAACAGGCCTCGCTATCTAATTCAATATGACCGACAGGGATAAAACCATTCCGTACAAACCCTTCGGACAAGCCGGATGCGCCTGCAAATAAATCAATAAAGGTTTTTGGTGAGCTCATTATCAGTTTATAATATGGCATTTCAATTCCCTCGGTAAAAAATGCCTGCCGCAGTCGTAAGCTGCGCCGTGCGAGCGGTCGGAGTGATGGACGTACGGCAGGCCAACTTGGTCGATTCAGTTTCAAATTGTCTCGCACGGCTTTTCATAATGTTAGGATTATCGGCGTTCTTCTTAAATCTGTCAAGGTTATTTTCTTGTTTTTTATGCACTTAACATCGAAAGTATTTGTAAGTGCTTGTAAAATAACATAGTTATAACAAGAAAAAATATTTCAAAATAGTACTGTTTCCGCTTTTGCAATGACTTCCTGAAATCTCTCTACGTTTCTATTTACAAACGCTCTGGATTCATTGTTGAATAATGCCCTGTTGGACATATTGACAACATCATTGAGGAAGCTCCTGCACGCTTCCAGCAAATCCGGAGCGGCGGCTATCAATTGGGCGTCAGCTTCATCGAGTATATAACCTTTTCCTATATCATTTCTGCCGACCACAATGCGGTATCCGCCTTCGCTGGGCTTGTCTGATAATTTGGCCAAAATCCCAAGTTGAGAACCATCTTTTATTAGTCTGTTTTTGCGTACTTCCCAGATTTCTTTTGTGCGTTTCATTTTTTTCTCCTTTATTTGGATTTTTTAGTAAGTGTTAACGGTTTTTAATTTGTTTTTCTTCATAATCAATAACTGGGGAAAAATCGCTGTTTACGACATAAATATTTACACATTTGCCTTTGGTTTTTTCGGCAAACTGCCGCGCCAATTTCCACGCTTCCTCTTCTGTTGGGATTAGGGGTTCTCCGAGGTGTTTATCGGGAAAATGGTCTGACTTTAAAAAACCGTCTCCGGCGCGTTCAAAACAAATCATAAATCCGGTCGGGGATTGTGTGCCTTTTATAATTTTTAACGCATCTCGCATTTTCATTTTTTTCTCCTTCTTTTCATAAAATCCCAGCCCCCGCCAACGCGGCAAGGGGCTGGGTTAAAAAATCGTTAATAATCATAAATCAGACGAAATTCCCCAACATCAACGATTATCATATTGGTATCTTTAACGCTATATACCGGACAATCGCTGAGCGAGTTTATTTGGGACGTCTCCCCAAACGCGGCCAAAGCATCTCTTGTCACGGCTATATCCTGAACATCGCTGTCTTGGTAAATAATTCGTTGCGGGTAAATTTGCTTCAAAAATGGGAGAAAAACTTTCTGTGCAAAAATGTACGCTTTGTTTTGTTTTGTAATCATTTTTTAACCCTTTCATAATATCCAACAATTATTTTCTTCGCGTTCCTCTTCTGTTTTTGCTTTGCAGTTTCCCTTGTCGTAAAGTGGACATTCCGGCATACGGCCGTCATCGGTTCTTTCCTCCGCTTTAGGTAATCGGCATTTTTCCATACTTCTTTGCTCCTTTCATCCCCGCCCAGCCGTTTATAATTGTTATAAGACGTTTACGTTAATTCCAACACGAAAGGCATTATCGGCGATTGCCCGTAACTGTTCTTTTGCTATGCGGTAATCACTCTTGAAGCCATCAATATCCCCCGGCAGGAATTTTGCTAATCGTTCTGCCACGTCCATTAATCCGCAGGCAGAATTTTCCATGACTCGATTTATTTGATTCTGCTCATAAATGTTTTGATGTGCCTTTGTTTCTTTCTTTGCCATTTTAATTTCCCTTTCGCAGATTTTTAACTTTTAAATATGTTTTACATTTTAAATCCTTGTAGCCGACTTGAACGGCTACGCAGGCCGTGCCCTGCAAGGATAATAGCGGTCAAGCTATTTGAAGGTTGTTAAGGTTTCAGCGTAAAGTTCACTAATTCGGTGATTGTTTTTTTCATTGGAATTGTCGGATAATTCATACCGTTCATTTCGCCGGTTGTGCCTTGCCCAAATTCTTTGGTGTCGTGGGTATAATCGACAATGACAATTTCGCCTTGTGATAGGTCTTTAGGTCTGAAGCTAATACTCTTGCAGTTGCCTCTCTTAAACCTGTTTTTGTCGGTTGTGCCGTTTTTGTAAAGGTGTATCGTTGTTGTGCAGGTTATACCGAACGGACCTAAAATATCATAGTATCTATCGGGCATCAGTTTAACCATTTCCTTAGCTATCGGCTCGATTATCTCATCAATCCAAGAAACATCACCTAATCGTTCAAGTTTAGTGTTTAGGCGTTTGATTTGATTTTCACGTTGCATTATTCGCTTGTTGATTTTAGTTCGTTCTGTATCACAGGCGTGGTCTTTTTCTACATATCTTTTTATGATGGTTTGTATTTTCATTGTTTGACCGCTACTTTCCGCCTGACCGCTATTAACTTACAAAAGAACATTTACTCTTTATGTATAATATCGGTTATTCCGTGTGGAAAGTCAAGTACAAAGTCTAATAAAATAAAATAATTATTATTGCTAAGTGCTTGACAATAAAGGATTTAAAAAGGGGGTAAAAAATAGCGGGGTGGGGACATCATAATAGACGGATTGCAATTCAACTTTCCGGTTTTACCATAAATATCAAATTGTTTGATTTGTTATTTTGGGGTACGTTTACCCCTGCCACGCAAAGATAATCGCTCATATCGCATCGTGGAGCGTTTTTCTTAGATGTTAAGTGCTTGTAAATAAACGACTTAGGGTGTATGGTCTTTTTTGGGCTAAAAATGAGGGTGGCAAAAACGTAATATGTGGTTTTTAAGAAAGCAATAAAGGCATTATAATTGGCATCTTTAAACCCCAAAAACCATATCAAAGAATATGTCAAAACAGCCATATTGCTCCTCGAATATAAATACCTGTGAATTAAGCAGTTACGTAAAATATAGCAAGATAGTGTCATTTTTTGTAATAACAGAGTTATTTTATGACTATTTTACATAATTTTCGCCGTTTTTAAGCTAAAAACGCCATAAATAAATATTAGCAAGATAGTGCTATTGACAAAAAAAGCCAAATTGATATAATCTTCTTCAGCTTCTTCTTCCTGAAGGAACGTTATTCTTAACCCATAGACAAGGTTAGAGTTGTCGAAGGGTAAGGAGGAGTAGGAGTAGTTCTTCAGTAGAAGTAAGGTAAAGTAAAAATGGTGCAAAAAACCAAAAAAGAGCGTCAAAAGTGGTTTTACTCATTATCACCCGAACAACGCCAAGCATTTATTGAAAGAAAAGTAAAGCAGAAATCCATCAAAAGACGCAATAATTCACTGAAAGTAATGAAAAAGTACAAAAGCAAGTATAAGTGCTCTGAGTGTCATCACGGAATTGGCGGACATTGCACAGACAATTTACCTAATGGCTGCGAGTGCTGGTACAATCCAAACGCTAAACAATCGTTTGGGATTAACCTTGGTAATAAATCACTTGAAACACCAAGAAAATAAAAACGATTATGTATAGATTGTGGACAACTCATTTTGATTTTCGCTTTTTGCGGGCGGCCTTTTCGCTTCTGATTTTAGTGTCAACAGCTTCTTTGGGGACAGCGACTACTTTGCGAGCCAGTTTGTCAAACTCGCCCCATCCTTTGGGTTTACTCATAGAAACTCCTTTAGATTTTTCCCATAAATCCGGCATCATCAATACCGGCGAGCAACCGATAAGTCAAACGCCGATTAAAAATACAGGCCAGCACCAAGCCGAACCGTTCTCCATCCGTCCACTTGCGATAATTGAATCTGAAAACTTGTTCGGCTACATAACGGAACAAATGATATGGGGCAACGCTAACGTAAGTGCGAATTTCTCGCATATAACTTTCGCAGACCGACAAGTCGGCAAAATAACGTGCGGCTTGCAACAAAGTTGTTGGGGTATTCATAATAACCTCCTGATTGCTTCTTCAACTTCTTCGGGAAAACATAGAAAAATATCAAAATTCCCATTCTTAAAAGTAATGCAAGTTCCAAACATTCCTGATTTTTGGATTGTCTCAATATCATTTGGATTGATAGTTTTTTTTCTAAAATATCTGTCTTCAATGACTAAACACTTATTTTCGATTTTAACGCCATCCATAATTTCCCTCTTAATAAATGACTTTGCAAAATTCCGTGAACCGGCACTTTGCCGACAGTCCCGCGTCCCTGAATTGCTTTGATTCTTTTTGCGGCGTGCATATTGTCGGCTTTTCCGCCGATGTAGGTTGTATCGACTTCGACCGCCTTATCAAATTTGCCCAAACCTTCAATTTCCATAGCTTTGCGGATTCTGTGAAGCATAAACCAAGCCGTGCGCTGTGTAACGCCGATAGCACGGCCAAGCTCGTGGCTACTGATTCCATTCTTGCAATTTGCGATTGCCCAAACCGCAACGAACCACTTGTTGAGGCCGAGCGGACTGTCCTCAAAAATCGTTCCGACTTTGGAACTGAATTGTTTGCGGCAGTCCTTGCAACGCATCAAATTTCGAGTTTTAACTTCGCCTATTCTCATACCGCCGCAATGGGGACAAACAGGGGGATTACCAGCCCAGCGAATTTCTCGCATATAGCTTTCACAAACCGACAAATCGGAAAAGTAACGGCTGGCTTCCAGCAATGTCTTTGGGGTATTCATAATCATTTACTCCTATTAGATTCGCATCATCTCACACAAAATACCACATTCATCACAAATTGGCTCAACGTCTCGTCCTTGTTGTGGGTCAAGTTCATCGAGAAATACACCATTTATACACGATGCACCAACTTTTCTTTCCATAATAGCTCTTTGATTAAAAACCTCTGGAAAATCAATTCTTATTTTATTCCAATAACCCATTCCACCTTTTACGCAACCAACACAATTATTGTTACGATAACCAAGTTTATACATTACTGGGCGTTCAATCCCAGAAGCCGCCAGTATTTTGTGGGCTTCTTCTTTTGTAATGTTTTGCTCTATCAACGGGAATTTATGGGCTTGATTAGGCATACTTTCAATCAGTCGCTCTACTCTGTTTTGTTCTTGTATATCCATACCCCAAAAGTATTCGATAGGGATTTTTTCATAGTCCAATTCCCATTCTTTTCTAACTCGCTTTTTCAAAAGACGGGTGCAAATTGCACCCCTTGGGCCACCTATATAACCCTTACCAAACGCAAAAACAGCATTTTCTACGCACTTGTAAGGAGATTGCAAAATGGTAATAGGTTTCTTAAACCATTTTTCACAATCCTGAACAAATCGCATCGTATCTGGATGTTGGTCGTCGATGTGAATATAAATAATTTTGTCCAATTCACCACAAACCAATTTTGTGGCTACGGCAGAACTAACACCAGCAGAAAACCAAGCCACTTTCACGGTTCAATCCCTTCAAAATTTGTTACTAACCTGTTCATAACTATAAATAGTATAACACTTCTATTTGGTGTGTCAAGTGCAAAATCGTTATTTTCCAGTATATTTTTCAATCAGGGCGTAAATCCTTTATTTATAGGCGTTTATGAAAGATAAATTTTCAAAGAAAATCGTTAATTTAAATGTATTTTTGGTGCGTTAGGTGATTTATTACCTTAACCTTCTATAAGCATTTCTAAATATTCTATAAGTAAATCTAATTTTTCTCTTGACACGCCGAATATTAGAGTTACACTTAACGTAAATGATGCCAAAAAGCAACAAAAGCACGGTTTTTGAGCGAAAAAAGGATAACGTTGTAATTGCCCACATCAATAATCAATTATAAGTCGGTAGTTATTAAGCAGCAGAAGTGTCGCCTTAATAGGAGCGGCCTGTATGATACGCAACGTTGGCGCAAAGAGAGCAGGTTGTTTTTAAAGCTCAATCCCTTATGTGTAGAGTGCTTAGCGTACAATATAACAGAGCAAGCCCGCGTAGTCGACCATATACTGCCACATAATGGCAGCGAAGAATTGTTTTGGGATGCGGCTAATTGGCAAAGTTTATGTACACAACATCACAACACTAAGAGTGCTAAAGAAAAAAAGAAAAGAGTGTATTAACTAATAAAAACAAGGGTGTTTTATATAAACGTAATAAATTGAGAAATATTATTATTGTGGTGCGTAGCAAATTGAGTTGTAAGCATAGTAAATATAAGGAGTTATGCGGAATATGTCCTATTATGTACCCAGCGTATACCCACAACACAAAAGAGGGGGGCGTAAGTCTTTGTGGGATAAGGACTTAGCAAA
>Ga0265297_10006517_pt1 | contig 16881 bp, 19 predicted proteins | sample Munlanlwell13791_FD_192502 | JGI IMG/M metagenome (GOLD analysis project Ga0265297, IMG submission 192502) | Leachate microbial communities from a municipal landfill in Southern Ontario, Canada - Leachate well 137-91 | ecosystem: Engineered > Solid waste > Landfill > Unclassified | place...
GTCATAAAGAAGGACCGTTATGGTTACGATCTTCATTTCTAGATTATGAAGATAATAAACATAGGGATATAGTTTTATGTTGTCCATGTACGGCAGAATACAATTTAAGACAGAGTGCGTTATTAAAGTCATTTATTAGTAAATAATTATAATATAGTGAGTTGCGAAAAAAACGAGGATTATGATGAATAAATTATTGTTTATAGTTTTAGGTTTTATATCCTTCACCTGTGTAGCTATGGAAGATGTTTCTATCCAAGATGCGACAGACTTGGTCACAACAACGACAAGCTCAAGAGTGGTATTAAAAGGTATAGAATAAATATGAATAAGAAGCTTTTTAACGACTTAAAGTCTGCTTTAGAAGAGGTCATTGCCTACAAAAATATTACTTGCAAGGGTGGCAAGATGACACGTGAACAACGCATATGTTGTGAATGCGGTAAAGATAAGCCAGAATGTGCATATTATACATACTTTACATTAGAAGATGGTTCTTGGGTTTCCAGTCGTGTTTGTGATGAGTGCGAGACCTTAGACGGTTATTATATCTATGAACCACCGCAAGAAACAAGAAAACCAGCTATTTTGCATGCTTTAGAAAATATAATGTTTGAGGATGCGAAAGAGGACAATGACGAATTTGATACTAACCATGTCTTTAATGACTTCTGGAAGGTAGACAAATGGGGAAATCCACTAAAATAACACCAATTATATGTTGTAAATGTGGTAAAAATAAGAAGGATAGCATTGAAGTTTTCTTTAGATATTCATATAAGACTGATAAAGTAAGACAGTATATAGTTTGCTGTTCCTGTAAAGATAAGGCAGAAAGCACAACGTTAACATATATATTAGATACTATGCCTTCATATGGTAACTGGGTATATATAAATAAGAAGGAAGAATAATGAGCCTTATAAGAGCAACAAGGTAGTGAACAAAATACGGATATTATGAGATTTAAGCGATTCAACATTAAAAAGAAATAATAAAACCGCCCATAAAGGGCGGTTTTATATAAGTGAAATTTAATGTTTCTTATTCGACTTCTTTCCTAATGTCCAACGCAGCACTAGTAATATTGGACACAGATTGGACTATTGCATTCAATATCTCTAGAAACTCTGATGGAGTTATCTTCCCGTCTGCCATAGCCTCTTTTACTTCATTAATCACATTCTCAATATCCTTAGAGCACCCAAGAATACCTTGAATACCCTCTAAAATACTTGTTACGTCCATAATAGACCCTTTCTGTTAGTGGTTCTATACCTGTACAAATCTAATCTCATAGAAGCTAAATTTGTCTACTCTCTATTGATGTAGTAATGTACCCCAAAATGGCTCTATATAGAAAGGGGATTCTATGAGAGATAGAGAGGCTTTTTTTATACTTATGGGCGATCCTGTAGCTAAGGCACGTGCTCGGATGCGCTACGGGTATGGCAAACGATTCTATGATTTACAACATGCAGATAAGATTGCACAGCGTTTAGAAATAGAACACCAAATGTCTTGTGATAAATTCATAGGTCCGTGTCATGCAGATTTTCTTTTTTATATGCCTATTAAAAGAACAACTAAATACAAAGAAAATGATCCTATGTTCTATAAGCCTGATACTGATAACATGATCAAATGGATATGTGACGTCATGGAAACAGTCGTTTATGATAACGATTGTATTTTATCAGAGATATCAAGCAAAAAGATCTATGGAAATGTACCTCGAACAGAAATAACTATAAGGGAGTTACCTTATGTCGAAAAAAATCCGCAAAGAATACGAAGGCAAATATTATCAACGTTACAGATTAAATAACTACCTTGGCAATACTATTGATGATCGCTTTATAGATGATCTTTGCGATGAACTTATTAAGTATGCACATAATGCTGATGGTCGTAGAGGATTCTATTGTTTATTAGATGAACTTGGAATTCCAGGGTGTACTTTCGAATTCTGGGTTAAGAAATATGAGCGTCTTCGTGATACCTATGCATTCGCAAAAAAGATATTCGCAGAGCATCTACTAGAAAGCGGATTGACCAGGAAATTTGAGCCTAGTCTTGTAAGAGTTTCTTTGGTAAAGCATGACAAAGATTATAGTATGGCCCAAGAGGTTGATAATCGTACCCGTGTAGTAGTATTAGAGGACTATGGAAGACGAGAAAAAAATAAACCTGAGTGATACCTATAAACCAAGAGAATATCAACGAGATATATTTGACGCTATAGAGAACCAGGGCAAACGGTTTGCACTTCTCTGTTGGCCAAGAAGGGCTGGGAAAGATGTTACTTTATGGCATCTTTTACTAAGACAAGCGTTGAAGAATATAGGTGTATATTTCTACTGTCTACCTACCTATTCACAGGGAAAAACTGTCATATGGCAATCGATTCGTAATGATGGCTTACGGATAGTCGATATGGTACCTGAAGATCTCATATACAAGAAAAATGAATCTAATATGTCTATTGAGTTGCATAATGGTTCTATTATCAAACTTGTAGGCTCTGATTCATATAACAAGTCTATTCGTGGCTCTAATCCTAAGGGGATAATATTCTCAGAGTATGCCCAAGCAGATCCTGAAGCTTTTAGGGTTGCTTTATCTATTGTACAGAATAACAACGGGTTTATTATTATCCAGTCTACGCCGTTCGGTCATAATGACTTTTATACCCTGTACAAAATAGCCAAAGAAGATCCGCAATGGTTCTGTCAAAAACTTACTGTTGAAGATACTAAGCATATATCTGAACAAGATATTCAGCATATGATACGTACTAATGTCATAAGTTACGAGTTCTCAAGACAAGAATATTATACAGATTTCAACATTGGTGCTACGGGGTCATTCTATGGACAATATCTTATCAAAGCACGTCTTGAGGGTCGCATAGGCGTTGTTCCTTATGAGACACACTATCCTACGTATACTGCGTGGGACCTTGGTGTGTCAGATTCCTGTGCAATAATCTTCTTTCAGGTCTGTGACGGAGGCTCTATCCATATAATTGACTACTATGAGAACAATAAACTCGGCCTTGAACATTATTGCAAGTATGTATTGTCTAAGGATTATATGTATGCACAACATTTCGCTCCGTTTGATATTGGCGTACAAGAGTTCGGCTCAGGGCTTACACGTTACCAGATGGCACAACGTATGGGTATAGAATTCACTATTATACCTAAATCTGGACTTCTTGATGGCATAGAGGTAGTCAGATGTTCATTTTCCAGATTCTATATTAATGAAGCTACATGCGAACGATTTATTAGCTGTATGCAAAACTATTCTCAAGAATGGGATACTAAAAATAATGTGTATAAACCTACGCCCAAACATGACGCATACTCGCACGGGGCCGACGTTTGTAGGTACATGTGTAATTCATTGAATCTTATAGAAAAAGAAACATCGCCTGAAGATCTGCAAAAACGCTATCTCAAGGCTATGGCTGAAACGCATGGGTTACCGTACAATCTGAATACCTATAGATATCGTTAGAAATATATTGTTGTTATACAAACTATGTCCATACAATGCAAACAAATGGCCTATTGTATGGAGTAGAAACAATGATATATTCTGATGAAACCTTTAACGCTGTTGATGAACGTAGCAGGCAAGTGCTGCAACGTATGGATAATTTCTATGAAGAATCTATCCATTTCAACCAGTCGTTTCGAGCTGAAGCTCGTATTGATACGGAATTCTTAGCCGGCTCGCAAGAGTTTTATAATACTCTATACGGCCCATTAGTTCCGTCTCGTCGTAATAACTTCTTTTTCAATCATATACGACCGATACATAACATGATCGTCGGTCGTCAGATGCAAAATCGTAAGACAACTATAGTTATACCAAGACAAAATAGACCGATAGATCAGACGACATGTGACCAACTTACTAAGGTTATGATGTGGGTCCATGAAAAAGACAATATGTTCTATACGATATCACAAGCATTCGCACAAGCTACTTCTATAGGACTTTCATTGATGCATATATACATGGACTATAGAAATGATCCTGTATGCGGTGATATAAAACTAGAACTATGTGGTAACAATGTACTCATCGATCCATATTTAACAAAAAAAGATCTTTCTGACTGTTCTGCGATATGGAAACGTACGTATATGACACGCAGAGAGGCTATGAGTCTATTGCCTCAGTATGCAGAAGATATTGCTGTATTACCACCTGATACGGCGCATAATAAATTCATGCCAGAAAATCCTATGGGTGCACGGTACTATACAGGTCGTGTAGCTTACGATGAATTCTGGTATAGAGATTATAGACAAGCTACTTTCTTAATAGATATTAATACGCTCGATAAATATGAATGGAGCGGAAAAGATGAAGATCTTAACGAATATCTCTATAGAAACCCTAATATACAGGTCCAGAAAATAGAAGTTCCTACGGTGAACTGTTCCATATCTGTTGAAGGACATTGTTTCTACAATGAGAATATCAATGGCTTAGATATATATCCTTTTGCACCTATGTTTTGCTATTTCGATCCTTATATTGATGATTATGCTTATAAATATCAGGGTATAGTACGCTCGTTGAGATCTGCTCAGTACCTGTACAATCGCCGTATGATATTGGAATTCGATCAGCTCGAATCAAGAGCTAATGCAGGATTTATATACCATGAAAATGCTTTAGTCGATAAAGAAAGTGTATTTAAGACAGGTAATGGCCGTGGTATCGCCGTTAAATCTTCTATACCACTCGCTGAAGCTGCTGTACCTATCCCAGCAGAATTTATTCCGCCTACCAACCAAGAACTACGTAAAGATACTAAAGCTGAAATGAACCAAATATCAGGGGCATCAGAGGAGCTACTCGGTGCAGCTTCTGATGATATAGCAGGTGTACTATCCAAACTAAGACAAGGGGCCAACCTAGTAGCACTACAACCTGTATTCGATAATGTAGATTTCACGCAGACTATGGCAGGAGAGGTTTTTCTTAAGTTGATCCAGAAGAATTTTGCTACAGGCAAGGTAAGAAATATCCTCGGTGATGAAGAACCTACAGAGCTGTTTAATAATCACGTATGGGGCGATTATTCATGCGTAGTAGAAGAAGGGGTCTATACTTCAACACAGAAACAGATGCAGTTTGTCCAGATGATGGAACTTATGAAGATGGGTATCCAGATCCCTCAAAGTGAACTTATTAAAGCATCTACCTTACAAAATAAGAACGATATTATCGAAGCTATTAACCAATCTGAAAAACAAGTAGCAGAACAACAACAGCAACAACTTCAAGTACAGATGGCCCAGATCCAAGCGCAAGCAAATATGGCTAATGCTAAGGCTGATGCTGATAGAGGGCTTGCTATGGAGCGTACTTCAGAGGTCATCCAGAATGAAGCGTCTGCTGTTGAACGTAAAGCAGAAGCTAAGAAAGACGAAATGCAGGCCATATTGAACATGGTCAAATCTATGAAAGAGATTGAACAACTCGATATATCAGAACTTGAAGCAATTATACGACTTAAAAATATGTTATCTGCACCTGTAACAGCAGGTCAGGAGACACCATTACCTAGTGAGGGTATTAATGCGCAACAGACGGCAACGCAAAGCGGTAATAATAGCGGTACGCAAGCCGCATAAGAAACGAAAGTAACATTCTTAATAGAAAGGGCCAGATATGGCAAAGAAAAACGGTTCTGCATTCTACCTGGAACAGGCTAATAACCAGATGAGTCCATTACCAAATGAACCTATTTCAAGGTTGGTAGATAATCCTTACACAACTTCGTTACCTGAAGATTATGTATGGAAACCTGTTGATGTTGATGCTCGCTTGAAAGAACAACGTGCTCAGATCAAGAAAGCATTCAAGCCTGGAAGGATCTAAAATGCCTAGCATGCCAAGACCTAAAAAAGCGTGTGATGAACTGTTTTATAACGTCCTTGGCGAATCACCACAAATCAAGCAAAAAAAGACTCGTAAAGAGAAAAAACTTGATGAGATGGTTATAAAAAGCTGGTCATTGTCACGTTATAGATATCGTTAATCGATGGGGGCACTATGCCCCCTTTTTCTGGGGAATCATGGAAAAAAATCTTTATAACGAAGCAAAAGAAGCTTTCTTAAAAGGCTCTAAACCAGAGTCTGTTGAAGATATCTACAAAGAATATGCACAGGCTTATCGTACAAAGCTTGATGCAGAGCTAACTAAAGGATTAAAACAGTTCGACGGAGATTTCTATATACAGATGATGTTCTTTAGAGATAAGTCAATCAAGTTCGGCAACGTCTATAAAATACTCGGCAGAGCATGCCGTGGTGTTCCTACACCTACCTATCTTAATGATATGTACAAATATCATAGAACAACGGGAAAACTAGAGCTTCTATGGAGTATTCCATCAGTTGTTGAATGTAACCTTATGCTGCGCAACCGTAAGTACATAAAACCACATGAATATCATCTACTTAAAGAAGTACTTAACTTCTGGGATGGGACCTATATAAGACGTTGTAACGAAGAAAATGAATTAGTAGTAAGGAGACTTCAAAAATGATAGATATCGAAAAAGATCTTGAACTTGTTAAAAATCAAACAGAAATTCATCAAGACGAACAACATATACCTGATAAATCTGATACACCTATTGATCCTGAAGTTGAGCGTAGAGCACAAAATATAGCTCAAGAACGTAACTTTAAGATGCTCCGTGAACAAAATGAAGAATATGCACGTAAGGTTAAAGAATATGAGGCTAAACTCAGAGAAATTGAGATGGCACGGCAGCAACAACCTGTACATACACCTGAACAATCTCTTTCTGATGATGATTTTGTAGATTATAAAGTTATTAAGCGTGAAAAACAGGAACGGGAAGCACAACTCGCAGCTTTGCAGAACCAGATGGCAGAACTCGCTATCAAAGCTGAATGTCCTGATTTCTATCAGGTAGTAACAGAGGAATCTGTTAAGCGTTTAGCAAAAGAGAATCCTGAACTCGCTTATGTCATTAATAATACTCAGGATTTTAAAGCAAAAGCGTTATCTACATATTCAATTATCAAAAAGATGGGGTACCATCAAGATGAATCTGAAGATATAACAACACGTATCCATGACAATACTAAGCGTCCTAAGAGTTCCAGTACAGCAAAGAATACTGATAGTGCATTAAATGAAGCTCATCTATTCGAACGGGGACTTTCTCAAAAAGAAAAAGAAGCTCGTTGTAGATTGATGCAACATTATATGCACGGTAATAAATAACCTATTCCCCTGAAGGTGAGCATATCATTCGATAGCTCACCTTTTTTTCTTGCATATATCTTTTCTATGTATCCAAACTTGCTATGACAGATAGCAGATTCGTCAACTGCATAGGCAGATATGGACCTCGCCAGTCCTCGACTGATTGTAGCGGTTTCGTCAACCGTGAACAGAGTTAGATGTATTCAAGGAGCCAATAATGGCGACAATGAACACGGGGAATTTGCCACCAGCGGTGGCTGAAAACCTTAATAAAAACTTATTGAGTACCCCAACAAAACAACAGATTTATTGTGCTGCTGCTACTCGTATGACCATGGACAAAAATAGTGGCGATACGATGAGATTCAAACGATGGAATAAATTACCATCAGCAACAGCACCACTCGATGACGGCGTTAACCCAGCACCAAATGATATTTCATGCATTTACGTAGATGCTAAGTTAAGTACCTACGGTGCTTGGATTGCTGTAACTGATACTGTAGTACTTGTTAACGAAGACCCTATTTTGAACGGTATCGTATGGCAACAGGGTATCCAGTTACGTAATTCTGAAGATGATCTTGCAGCAGCAATGTTAGGTGCATGTGCTAACCGTATCGACTGTACGCATGGTCTTAATGGAGATCTTCCTACCAATATCACAGCTCAGGACATTTTAGATGCTACTACAATGCTCCAAATGGCCGATGCAGACACCATTATGGAAATGAACCAGGCAGAAATGCGCATTGGAACAGGACCTACATACGATGCATATATGTGCTTCGGTAATGGTATGATGAGTTCTCAGCTTATGGCTATACCTGGATATCTTCCTAAGTATAACTATCCATCGCAGGAAAATACCCTTCGTGCTGAACATGGAGCATATGCATATGCACGGTTCTTCTTAAGTTCAGGTGGTATTATGCGTGATAATGCTTCTATTAATGGTGCTGATGTCTATGACTTGATCTATGTAGGTCATGAATCATACGGCATAGTAGACCAAGATGGCATGCATGCACAGTTCTTATATACACCACCTTGGGTAGCTGGAGGGCCATTACAATTACAAGCACATATGGGCTGGAAGACACGTATGGCTACCGTAATATTCAATGATGAATGGTTAGTACGTCAATCTTGCACATTGAGCTTATAAAGGAGATAACATGATATATCCAATGAGTTCACGTGGCACCTTCACTTCTGACGGAACTTCACGCATCATCCAAGTAGGGCACGGTGTAGATTATTTCAGACTCGTAAATCAAACTGCGTTAACTAATGCGACTAACCTTAAAGGTATCGTCTATGAATGGTATAGCGGTATGGGCGATAATGACGGTTATGTAACGTGGTATAGCGGTACACCTATTACTGCTTCTGTTCGTGTTAGCACTGCTGCTTCGCTTCCAGGTGGAGTACGTGTGCCAGGAATGACATTCTTAGATACTACTAAACAATCTATTAGTAATGCATACAATATTACGGGAACAACCGCTGCTGCTAACCCTGTTATCACTGTAGCAAATATTCCAGCAGATCTCGCAGGTCTTGCTCGTGTCATACCTGACCGTACAGTTATTAGATTAGCAGGTGCTGCTTTACCACCAAGTATTCGTGGTATCGACTATACAGTTACAGCAGTTAACTATGGTGCTCGTACTATGACCTTAGGAACACATGGAACAGCATTGCCATTAGGTGGTGCAGGATCGTTCCGAATAGTATCCTATGACTGGAACCCAATGTGGTACCCTGAAGCGCGTACTGTTATCAATATTACACAGGCTGCTCAAGCTGTATGTACAACATCAGTTATACATGGCTATCAAGTAGGACAACGTGTACGTATGCATGTCCCTGTAACAAGTGGCATGGTACAGCTTGATAATTATGATGCGCTTATCGTAGCAGTTACTGCACAGACATTCACAATAGATGTCGATACAACTGCATTCACTGCATTCAGATGGCCTTTAGTTGCTGATATTCCATATCAATTACCAACCGTTGTTCCTTATGGTGCTGATGGATCACTCCCTTATCTGAGAGTGTTCGATGGTGCTGTAGAGAATAAAGGCATTGTCGGTATGTTGCTTGGAGGCCCTACAGCCCTCATAGCTCCATGCGGAGAAAATGGCGACGTAATGCATTGGTATGCAGAGAAATCACCAAATCTATAGAATCTGGAGGGGCGGTATAAAAGCCGCCCCGTAAGATCAGGGAGAATATATGGCACAAAATACTAAAAGAGTTAAAAATCTAGATTATTTAAGAGATCAAGATCGTGAAAAGGTACATGGTAAGTTCATGTTCTATGAGAGACCAGGAGCTACATTAAAATTCTCTTTCAGAAAATATGCGAATGATCCTGTAGAGACCTATGAGCTTGTTGATGGTCATGAATATGATCTACCTTTAGCTGTAGCTAATCATCTTGCTACAGAATCAGGTCGTTATAAGGTTGATAAGAACCATATAGGCCCTGATGGAAAACCATCAAAGATAGTAGGTAAGATTGTAGCACGCTATGATTTTGTATCTATGGAATTCTCTTTGAAGAATGCTCAAAAAGATGAAATACAGTCTTTTATGAAGGCAGTAGCCGAATAATATATACATATTACTCGGCTTTACGAAAAGGGTGAACATGGCTACTCTAGCAGAAATACGAGAAAAAGTAAGGACACTGTCCAGGAGAAAATCTCCAACTCAGATATCCGATACTACTATAGATAATTATATTAATACGTTCGTGTTATATGATATGCCTTATAGAGACCAGGTGTTCCACCTAAAAAGGACCTTCAAATTTCTTACAAGCCCTTATGTAGGTGAATACAGTACTACAGACAGTGTCTATGATACGATGAACAATTTTAAGAATATTATTACTTCTGTTATGCAACCTGTATATATCCATGGAAGACCAATATTCTTCAGCCAAGATCGTGCACAGTTCTTCTCTCTATATCCACAAAATAAGGTCCTTGTATCTATAGGTACGGGAGACGGTGTAACAACTATATTTACGGGGACATTGGGCAATGTGCCTATCATCCAGAAATCTATGGTAGTATCTGCTACCTATATAGATCTTGGTAATATTACTAAGATGGGCTTTTACGATCGTCCTGAAGAACTCAATGGCCTTATACGTACCTATGGCATGTTCGTTACTGATGATACGTCTACCACAGGATATGGTCTTATCGATTATATAACAGGTAACTATACACTATCGTTCCCTTTCGCTCCAACATCTGGGACTGATATATCAATAGCGTTCCAACAATATGCTGCATCACTTCCTATAGCCATGCTATTTTATGGTGATACATTTATCATGCGTCCTATTCCAGATAAAGTGTACGATGTAGTTATTAATGCAACTATACGCCCTACAGAACTTTTGATTGATACACAACATCCTGAGATCGATCAATGGTGGCAATATATAGCTATTGGAGCTGCTCGTAAGATATTCCAAGATGATCTTGATAATGATTCTGCTGCTCTTTTAGAACAACAGTTCCAAGAACAGGAAACATTATGTTCACGTAAGTTGACCTTACAGTTAAGTGACCAGCGATCTTCTACTATATATGTAGATCCTATAAGTATTAGTAGATTCGGATATGATGCATGGCGCTATTACTAAGGAGAATATATGACATATGTAAGAGATGAACCTAGAAGCCAAGATAGGCTCTGTATATCTCAGCCAAAGATGCGTGAAAATAATACAGAACTATCAACAGTATTCTCTTTATGTCATGAAGGATTCAACGAAGTTCAAGCTGGGATACATAAAGTAGTATCGTTAAGAACACAAACTGTAGAACCTGTTCCGACTGGCAATGATATAGCATTATTCAAGATGGTAAACGATCTGTTTATAAAGCGTACTGGCGGAACTATATGCAACTGGACAAAGATGGTCCAAGTAGGACAATGGCCTATGCCTATGAATGTAGGCTATATGAGCTTCAAGTTGCCCTGTGGTATCATCGTTAAAATGGGACATAATACAGTAACTGCTGCAACCTTTACAAAGACTGTAGATATGACAGGAGAATATGCATTTACACAGTTACCTTATGTATTCGTATCTGAAGATGCTCAAGATGGTAGTTATGCGCTGCACAGTATTGTTATGTACGATATTCATCAGAACGATTTCAGTGTTAAAACTACAACTGCAGCAGTCCGTTTTACCTGGATAGCTATAGGAATATAATATGGCATATACGATAGATATACCTAAACCAACTGATATAATAGCAGTCTCTCAACCTGATCTACGAGGCAATACTAATGAAGTTTCTACTATCTTTGGAGTAGATCACGAAGATTTCAATACAGTAGGAGCAGGGTCTCATAAGAAAGTTACTTTCAAAGCAGGAAATGACTGGGTCCCAGGTGCTAATAATATTGTCATGTACAATAAGCTTTCTGCCGATACAGGACTCTATGAACTGTTTTATAGAAGAACAGGAGAAGCACCTATACCATTAACAGAAACACGCGTTTATGACCAATTTACTGACGCAGCAGATCATATCAATTGGTTCAGGTTACCTTGTGGATTCCTTGTTAAATATGGAACTACAACTACTAATCCTTTATTGGTTACTATATTATTAGAACCAATAGGTCTTGGGTTCCCTCATTATAATCAACAACCATACTGCTATGTGAGTGCAGGAGGTAGTGCTGGAGTACCAGCAGCAACAGGTAAAGTGCAAGCATTCAGTGTCACTAATCTACAATTCAGAGTTAAATCCGATACTAATAATCTACGGTTCACCTGGTTTACTATAGGGATATAAGATGGCATATGATAGATTTCTCAGCTGTAAAAATTGCAATATATCTAAGGGAGAAATGTCCGTAGATGAATGGAGAATTTATTTAGCAAGGGTATGCAAATGTATGATAAGTTCCTGATAGGACCGTATAACAAAGGTATCAAGACAGATACACCACCTTGGTCTGCTCCTGAAGACGCTTTCAGTTATGCTCATAATGCATTTGCCTGGCGTGGTACTATGCGCAAACGGTGGGGCGCTACTGTTATGGATACGTCTAAATCTGAAGAAGTACAACAATATTTTTCACGTTTAAAGATACAACATAGTGTAACCACTGATCCTTCAGGACATGCGTTTGGTCAGTGGCCTGGTGCTCTATTTAAAATAGGTCAGATGATGCTCCTAGAAGATGGTACAAACTATGTACCATTCTATATTGTAGCTAACGGTCTTGCAGATATGATGTGCAATACTGTTGATTTCAGAACTAATATTAATGCTACAGACGCAGTAGGAAACTGTGTCGGTATCGCACCAACAACAGGACATTTTGGACAATCTCTCCATGTAGGAACTACTACATTTACTATAATAAGTGCAGCTCCAGGACCTCAAGCTATGGGCGTCAGTGTAGGCGGTGTAGGTACAGCTACGTTTGATGTAACTACAGGTGCTTATGTTATTACAGCATCTGAACTTAATACTGATGTAGACTGGAATCCTTATTTCGGACGATTCGATCTGACACCAGGTGCTACCTTAGGTGATTTTATTATTAACGGTCTTCCAGGTATGCGTGTCTGGTTCTTTCCAACATTACCTGTTATAGGATTCGCTACCTATGAACATGCTCTTACTAATGATAATGATACATTTGCATTCGATAGACAGTTCTCCTATATATATGATCCTGTTCTAGGGTGGGACCGTTTAGGCACTATGACCTGGACAGGACTCGATACTGATTACTATAGTTGGACTAACTGGTACGATACAGGGATAAATTTAGATACACTCTATGTAACTAATAATAAAGATACTGACCATATCCAGTGGTATCGAGGTGGTTGGAATGCATTACACCCTATTATAAATTCCTCTGGTGACCATCTTGATACATGTCGTATTCTTTTAGTATACAAAGGACGTCTCTTTGCACTCAATACGGTAGAAGCAGGACAGACCTATACTACAAGGATCCGTTGGTCCTGGTTCGGTGACCCTAAAGATGTCGATGCATGGCGTACTGATCTTAAGAAAACAGCAGGATATCTTGATTTACCTACTAAGCAACCTATTGTTTCAGCTTCCATATTGAATGACAGAATATTAATCTATTGTACTCATTCTACATGGGAAGTAGTTTATGCTAACAATGATATAGCACCATTTATACCTCATAGTATTAATACAGAACTTGGAGCGCATAGCCAATTCTCTATGATATTTCTAGATAAGAACTGTATAGGTATAGGAGCTACAGGGATCCATGTATGTAATGGTAATGCTGTAGAGCGTATTGATAATGATATACCTGATATGGTCTATGAAATGTTCAATGAAGAAGATCAGATATCTCATGTATATGGAATAAGAGATTTCCAAATGGAGATGCTCTATTGGGCACTCAATAAAGATAATGGGGCAGTACCGAACGGTCAAAAATATCCTAACCAAGTACTCGTCTATAACTATAAAAATGGAGCATGGTCGATATTTGATGATAATATAACCTGTTTTGGACATTGGGAGAAACAAGGTAGTAAGACATGGTCATCTATGACAGAAGCTTGGGAGACCTGTAATGCTCGGTGGTACGATCCTATGTTGCAGAAACATCCTAAGATGGTTATTGCAGGGAATCAGCAAGGCTGGACATTCTTAGTCAATCCAAGTATTACCAGAAATAGTAAATGTCTAACTATAACTGGAATAGATAATACTTCACGGTTTATTACCTCTATTGAACATAATATTCGTGGTAGTACTTTTGTGTATATTAATAACTGTATGGGCACCACTCATATTAATGATGAGATATGGAATGTAACACCTGTAGATAAAGATACATTGTTCGTATATCCAAAAGATGGATCTCTCGCATTTACAGAAACTTATCTTGGTGGTGGTACTATAGAACTTGTTTCAGTTATGGAATTCGGAACAAAGCCTTTTAATTTCTATATCAAAGATAATAGAGGATTAGCTATCCAGAAAATATCATGTCTTGTACAACAGAACCCTAATGCCTATGTTAAAGTAGGTTGTTCTCCTTCGTACAGCTTTGTTAACGTCATTCCTGATGGACTTAATAATGGTTCTCAATATGGAACTTCACAAATTGCTTTATTCTCAGACGAAGCAGGATATATTCCTGCAACACAAGATTCTCTTTGGAGAACTGCTTATATTAATATACAAGGAAGTGCTCTTTCTATAGTTATCTATTACTCTATAGATGAAATCTTAGATAAGAGTTCTGCATTTAGTGGATTCACCTTGCAAGCAATGGCTATATATGCAATGCCTACGGTATATAATCCTACAGATTAGGACTTTGTGTATTCAATAACTATATTAGTAAATGTACAGGTTGTTCTATCAGACTGAGTTGTAATATATATATTGGTATAATCAGCGTATATATCTATTGCATCAGCACCTGTACCTGCAAAGGGTATTTTGAGCCATTGAGTTGCCGTACTATCAAATGTTGTACCCCAAAGATCTATTATCTTCCAACTGGAATCCATAGAAAGACCGTGAGCAATATGAGCAGTACCTGTATTAGGTAACGGTGTCGTATATCTAAAACATTTACGATATATCCCAGGTCTGTTTGGTTGTTCTACTGTAGTACCATCTAATGTAGGATCAGGATATAGTTGTTTACCTGTTAAGAATTCATATGTTGAATAATATCCTGATTCTTTATTATTAATAGCCATACAGATATCATTAACTGTATTTGTCAGAATAACAATGAATTGTCTGAACTCTCTACTATTAATATCCATTCCTTCAAGATTGAAGTTCGGTAATGTAGTTATATAGTTACCTTGATCGGTAATCTCAGAACTTGGCATAATCGAGATCCTTTTCTTACACTTATCTTGATATCGATATCACTATAGAAAAGGGTACCATAATGCCTTACATAAATACTAACGTACAACCGTACAATCCACAGCAATCAACAGGGATAGCTGACAGTTTAAGAAATTTTTTCTCTGCCACACCAGGATATTATAGCCAATTACCTACTATGTCACCATGGCAACAGGCTATAGGCCAGAATGCTGCGCAAACTGCATGGGCAGGAATGCAGCAGACTCCTGATATAGATCGTATTGCAGGAGCTATTACTGATCGCTATAAGAACGAATTGATGCCTACTATGGCAGCACAACTTGGTGGTATGGGACTTGGGTCCAGTAGTGCTATGGAGAATGCTATGGGCCAAGCACAACGTGGTTATCAAAACGATCTTGCGCAGCTAGGTTATCAGAACTATTGGAACAGACAAAATCAGTTAATGGGTATGCTTAACCAAGGTATGCAACCACAGTTCCAATATGAATATAATGAACCTGGAACAAGTGGTTTCCAAAAATCATTACCTATGATATTAGCAATAATAGGATCTATAGTGTCTGGCAATCCTATGCCATTATTGGCAGGAGCTGCCTCTACTCTAGGACAGGTTAATCAAGGAACAAGCGGATTCAATCAACAACGTAATTATCCGTCAGTAGGCGCTGGAACAAATATGGAAAGTTTATTCAGTGGACTAGGGAGGTAATAATGGAAATATTCAGAGCTAAACCACAAAAAGATTGGATAGAGTCATTATCTGAATCTGTTACTCCTATATTCGAAGCTAAAATGAAACAGAATATGGAACTTGCAGGGCAACTTAAATCGCAACAACTTATGATGCAACTACAAGAATCAATGAAACAAAAGCAAGCTGAAAAAGACTATCAGGCTATGGTAGCAGCGGGAGCTGATCCTATACAAGCAAGGCAATATGCTAATTCTCAATATGGTGAGATTGCATTTAAGGATATACTTAAAAGACCTCAAGTAGAACGTTATAACCAATCATTACAAGAATATATGAACCAATATGCCAATAGGAATCAACCTCCTGAATATATGCAAATGCAACCTATAGAGCAACCTATAGGACAGGGTTCTTCTGTAGAAGTACCAACTACAGGAATGGTTCAACAATCTGTTAAGCCGACTACTCTTAATAAAGTATTAGGGCAACCTACTTTAGATAATATAAGTAATTTCGGATCATCAAAAAGATTGAATCCTCCTAATGTACAAGGTCTTGATCCAAGACAATCTGAAACTCTTATGAAGCAGTATATAGATAATGTTCAGCATGAAGATATTATGAGAGAACAGCAATTAAGAAGACTTCAGCGTGAAGGGCAACATGCTGATAAAATGACTCTAGCTATAGACCAACAGGAATCTCCTTATTGGAATGAATTGGAGAAAGAAAATAATCAGGGCCATGCAAATATACTAAAATATAAAGCTTTAGAAGATCTCATGGAAACGGGAAATTTATCTGATCCAGACTGGGTATCAGCAGTAAATTTCTTAACACAACATAGTATTGGAAAAGCTATAAACGCCAATGTTTTACTCACACCTGAAGATGAAAACTATAATAAGATACTTAAAGAGTTTATGACTGGTATAAGTAAAACATTTGGTGGTAAAGTATCCAATATGGAATTACAACAATATATGCAGAAATTT
>Ga0265297_10006518_pt1 | contig 16876 bp, 17 predicted proteins | sample Munlanlwell13791_FD_192502 | JGI IMG/M metagenome (GOLD analysis project Ga0265297, IMG submission 192502) | Leachate microbial communities from a municipal landfill in Southern Ontario, Canada - Leachate well 137-91 | ecosystem: Engineered > Solid waste > Landfill > Unclassified | place...
TATTCCGGCATCGGTCAGCAGTTGATTATAGCGCTTTTCGTCGAACCGAGCAACTTCCCGAATATTGAAATCAGCGAACGCCCGCCGGAAATTCTGACGCTTATGCAAAATTGTACGCCAGCTCAACCCGGCCTGAAAAGCGTCCAGCACCATGAATTCGAACAATTTGCGGTCGTCATGAACCGGCACTCCCCATTCGGTATCGTGATAGGCGATCATCAGTTTGTCGTTTCCCGGCCAGGAACAGCGCGATATTTCAGTCATCATTGTATCTCCACGTCAATAAAATCTTTCTTATACCTGATTATTTGCCGGTTAATTTAACTGTTTTTTAAAACTTTAAAAGCCGACTACTTGACATCGATTAAAAATTATCATAATATATCGCGTCGCAGATAAATTAACGGTTGTTATGAATCAGAATCAAAAAACGACTTATCAGGTTTTCGCAATTCAATTCTTGCAAAGTAATGCATCTATTGGATTTTGCGGCAAGTTAGTCGGTCTGCGACCTCAATTTCGACCGCGCCAGCGGTATCCGTTTTAACTTATAGGAGTTACCACCATGCAAAATGACAAAATCGCCATCATTGGCGCCGGTAATATTGGAATTGCAATTGCCAGCGGGCTGGCCGATTCCGGCCGCTTCAAGTCTGCCGATATCATTCTGACACGTCGCCGGATTCACTTACTGGAAGAAATGCAAAAACGCGGCTTTGTCGTCATGAACGACAATTGCCAGGCGGTCCGTCAGTCGAAGGTCGTCATCATTGCCGTCGAACCGCAACAGGTCAACGCCGTTATCGGTGAAATAGCGTCTGAACTTAAACCCCAACGGCACATCGTCATTTCCGTCGTAACCGGTATCGGCACCGCCCAAATAGTCAAAAAAGTCGGCGCCGGGATAACCGTTGTCCGGGCGATGCCCAATACCGCCATCGCCGTACGGGAATCGATGACCTGTCTGGCTTCCGAAACCGCTTCGGAAAACGATATCAGACTTGCCAAATCAATTTTCGATACTGTCGGAAAAACCATCGTCATCGAAGAGGAAAAAATGATCGCCGCGACCGCTTTGGGGGCTTGCGGTATTGCTTTCTTTTTAAGAGCGATCCGGGCGGCTTCGCAGGGCGGCATCGAGATTGGTTTCCATTCCAAGGATGCAATCGAGATCGCGGCTCAGACTGCGCGCGGAGCGGCGACTTTACTGCTCACCAATGCCAATCACCCCGAATATGAAATTGACCGGGTCACGACGCCGCGGGGCTGTACGATTGCCGGTTTAAATCAGATGGAGCACGAGGGTTTCAGTTCGGCGATGATCAAGGGTATTACGATTTCTGCCGAGCGGGCGGCCAATTTATATAAAAACTCGAATTCTTGTCAGTGACTTCGAGCCGCTGACTGAATAATTAATCATTAAATGTTGCGCGAATGAAGGCAATTTCCGCCCGAGTCAGCGGCTGATCGGCACCCGCCAGATTGTTGATTACCTGAGCTTGATTACGAAAACCCGGAATTACCGCCGCAACCACTTCCTGAAACAGCAGGTATTGTAAAGCGATCCGCGCCAGTTCTTTGGTATCATTACCAAAGCGGGCTACCAGTTTTTCCATTTTGGGCTTTAGCCGAATAAGGTTTTTCGGATCAAAACGCGGCGAGCGTTTGCGATGATCGCCCTCTTTGAAATCCGGTCTGCGATCGTAACGATATTTATTGAGCAATAGCCCTTGCTCCAGGGGGCTGAAAGCCACAAACGACATATTGCGTTCTTTCATCAGGTTCCAGACCGGATTCTCTTCCCGCACAAAATGATCGTTAAGAATGCTGGCTTGCCCCTGTAAAACGGTCGGCTTGATCTTAGGGATAAAACGCGCAAACTCGGCATCGCTTCGGGCCGAAAGTCCGAGCACGCGCAGTTTCCCCTCATCTTTCAGGCGATACATCATAGCGACTGCATCATCGAGATACATATCATTGTTACCGAAATTGGCATTATGAAAATAATAGATGTCAACATATTCGCGCTTTAAATTCACCAGCGACTGTTCCAGTTGATGACGGATATGTTGCGGTTCATAGGCATGGGCGGCGGTTCCGGCGAAATAGCCGACTTTGGTGGCAATAATGACTTCCTTGTTACGCGTACCAAGCGCTTTAGCTAACAAGCGCTCTGCTCGTCCGTTGCCGTAAACATCGGCGTTATCGAAGTGATTGACTCCCTGATCTATGGCGAAATTGATTGCCGCTATGGCTTCCGCTTCGTCCACGTTTTCCCAGCCGTTGGGCACGCCGTTGACCCAGTTCAAGCCGCCGAGCGTCCAGCATCCCAGACTGATCTCCGAGACGCGCAAGTCACTGTCACCAATTTTTCGGTATTGCATAGTAACATCCTTTATTTTTAACAATTCTTTATAATCGCAACCGACCAACTGCCGGCTCAAATCAATGCGTTCAGGAAAAACCACTGCCGGCACAGGAATGAGCGGAGCCGGCGGCTTTATCGGCTGTGCCACCGATGGACGGCGCTGAAATCAATTTCTCGGCGCGTGTCATTCCGCAGTGTGGGCAGATAATTTCATCCTCGGAGACCCGGCTGGAGAAAACCAGTTCCTCGAAAACCTTTCCGCAATTCCGACATTTAAACTCAAACAGTGGCATTTTGACTCCTTTAAAAACCAGTTAAAGATACATTACTTTGGATAAAATTCCAGATATTAGGTTACGGCGCAAACGGATTGGTTCAATCCAAAAAATCTTTCCCCCGAAAATTAATTATAGTTTTTTTTGCATTGCACCCCTAATTTTTTCGTAGTGAGATTGTGATGAAACTAAAAAGAAACCTGAATTTTATCGAAGTATTTTGCATTGCCGCCGGCACAATGATCAGCTCCGGTATCTTTATTTTGCCAGGTATGGCTTTTGCTAAAACCGGCGCCTCAGTTTTTCTGTCATATCTGTTTGCAGGAATGTTAGCTCTCACCGGCACTTTCAGCATTGTCGAGCTCACTTCAGCCATGCCTAAAGCCGGCGGTGACTACTTCTTTATTACCCGCAGTCTGGGGCCGGTTTTGGGAACTGTTTCGGGTTTATTAAGCTGGTTCGCTTTATCATTAAAGACAGCATTTGCAATCATTGGTATCGCGGAAATTTTATATTTATTTTTCGGTTGGAATCTTCTGCTTTGCGCGATAGCGACGACTGTTATTTTCCTGCTGATCAATATTGCCGGGGTCAAGGAAAGCGGTACCTTTGAAGTAATAATTGTCATGCTGTTACTGGGGATTATTCTATTTTTCCTGCTACGCGGTTTCCCTGAAATAGATATCCTTAAATTCGAAAATTTTGCGCCAAACGGCGTCAGTTCGATATTTACAACTGCCGGTTTTGTTTTTGTGGCATACGGCGGTTTATTAAAGATTGCCAGTATTTCCGAGGAAGTCAATTCACCCAAGCGGAACATACCGCTGGGTATTTTCTCGGCATTGTTCGTTGTGACGATTTTATACACGCTGATCACCATGGTGACTGTTGGCACTGCCGAGCCGGATACCTTGCGTAATTCAATCACACCGCTCGCCGATTCAGCCGCGGTTTTCCTGGGTAATCCGGGCAAAATATTACTGACTATCGCCGCACTTCTGGCTTTTATCAGCACGGGCAATGCCGGTATAATGTCGGCTTCGCGCTATCCGTTTGCCTTGAGCCGTGATCAATTATTGCCAAATTTCATCAGTCGAGTCAATCGGCGTTTTCACACTCCAATAATGGCAATTATTGTCACAGGAGTACTTATCGCACTATCTTTATTACTGCATCTGGAGGTTCTGATAAAAATCGCCTCAGCAGTTTTAATCATGACCTATATTTTATCTCAGTTATCGATCATCATTCTACGTGGCAGTAAAATTCCAAACTATCGTCCCAGCTATCGGGCGCCGTTTTTCCCCTGGATTCAGATTATCAGCTTAATCCTTTTTATATTTCTTATTTTCGACATGGGTCTGGTAGTGATTATGATCGCCGGCGGCTTGATTCTTCTGGGTGTCGTCATTTACCTGATTTACGGGCGGAGGAAATTTCAACAGCAATATGCCCTGCTCGATTTTATCAGCCGAATCTTAAATCGCAATTTCGCGTCAGATAACCTGAACAGTGAGTTAAAGCAAATTTTATCCGAACGCGATGAGATTGTTTTCGATCGTTTTGATCATTTGGTAAATGACGCCGTTTACAAGGATCTAGACCATTGCTTGAATAAGGATGCTCTTTTCGAAGTAATTGCCGAGTCATTGGCGGAAAAAACGGATCTGCCGCGCGCTGAAATATTCAAACTCTTACAAAACCGGGAAGCCGAATCCAGCACCGCCATAACGGATTTCATTGCCGTGCCGCATATAATTCTGGAGGGTAAAAACCTATTTGAAATGGCGATTGTGCGCTGTAAAAAAGGCATCCGGTTTTCTGACGAGCATCCGGCGGTCAGGGCTGTTTTCGTACTGGCCGGATCGGCCGATGAACGTAATTTTCACCTGAAAGCCCTTTCTGCCGTCGCCCAGATCAGCCTGCAGGCTGATTTTCAAAAACGCTGGCTGACCGCCAGAGATGCCACCCAACTGCGGGATCTCATCCACCTATCTGAACGACATCGTCACTGATACTATGTTTTTCAGCCCGGTTCGGCTTTATTACCGTAATCTTAGTAAAAATTTTCAGATTATTTAGATTCGATTAAGAGATCTTCGGATTATATATCAATTAAAACGGCGATTGGGGTCAACCAATTTAAGAAAGAGCCTGAACGGTTGATGATTATTTCAGCTTGCCGGATTTTATTTTCGTAAATAATTCATCGGCTTTATCAGGGAAAATGATCATAAAGAGTCCGATCAATAGGCCGATAACACCAAGAACATCGATCAGGTTTAAATGCTCGAGCACTAATAACACCAAACTACAGGCAAATAAGATCGCGCCAAATCCTCTCATAAAAGTTCTCCTTCCGGTGAAAGCTCAGGTGCTGTTATCTCAATATTGACCTTGAGCTCCTCTAGCTGATTATCACTTTTCGTACAACTACGATATGCCAATGTAAACATAATAAAGATCAAAATACCGGCTAAAATTAATATCGCCACGTCAAAAGGAACAGTAAAACTTTTCTGAGCGCTGTTCTTTTTTCGTCCGGATTTCCGATTTTTCTTCAATCTCGACATCTGACAAGGCCAACCGTTTTAAAACGCTCGAATATAAATAGCCATGGGCAAACTGTCAACTACTAACAGCGAAAATTTGATACACATCAACTTTTAATTATCTGCCGGGATTGAAAAACTAATTTGATTTTCAACTTCTATAAATGTATATTCAGGCAAATATGAGAGTTGCCTATGAATAGAAAACATTTTTTCGTGGTTTTACTTATATTGACACTCGCCGGTGGTTTGATGGCTCAGGGCGACCGGGGAATCAATCAGCCGATTAATCTGGTTACTATTCCGACCGCCGGAGTGTTGCCGCGCGGCGCTTATGCGGTCGAATGTCGCCTTTTCCCGGGTGGCGGACTCTGGGGGCAGATTGGGGTGGGCGTTTTTGAAAGATTCATGTTCGGCGTATCTTATGGCGGCGGAAATATCATCGGCAATCAGAAGATCAACTGGTACAATCAGCCGGGCGTCGAGGTCAGATATCGCTTTTTTGAGGAAAGCGTTAAATTTCCGGCGCTCTTACTGGGATTTTCTTCACAGGGTTTCGGCAATTACCTTGATTCGCTCAAACGCTACGAGACCAAAGCCCATGGCTTTTATGCCGTAGCCAGTAAAAATTTTCATTTTCTGGGAAATCTGGGACTCCACGCCGGAATCAATTATAATCCACTCGAAAAAACCGATGGCGACGCCGACCCTTCATTTTTCCTGGGAATTGATAAAGACCTGAATTCGGAAATCGCCCTGGTCGTCGAATATGACGCGGCTTTGAACGACAATCATTCGGAAATTTCCATGCTCGGAAAAGGGCGCGGTTATCTCAATGCCGGCATCCGCTGGCGGCTCGTGGATAAATTCACCGTCGAAGTCGATTTCAATAACATCCTGCTCAACCGCGAAGAGGTCGACTTTATGAATCGTGAATTGAAACTCACTTTTTCAGAGATTTTTTAATATAAAGTTCGGATCGCTTCAATTGACCGGTCTGTCAACCGGATATAACATTTCTCACAACGAAATTTAAGAAGAGGTTCATATGCGAAAATTATCCCTAACCAATTTTGGCAAATTGTTACTGATCGTCACGCTACTCTGCAGTTGGACGGTTTTTTTGATTCCACAAACAGCCAAAGTCAAAGCCCTCCTCGCGGAAGCTGACAAATTACACGAAGCCCGTGATTACGAGGGCACAATGGCGAAACTCCGCGAAGCCGAGAAAATTGACAATAAAAATCCCGAAGTGCTCTGGAAAATTGCCCGGGCGTATTTTGATTTCGCCGACCAACAACCGGACAACAAGGAAGTTCAGCAAGCCAATCTCTATCCCGGATTCGATTATGCCAAAAAATGCATCGAATTAGCGCCGGAAGTTGCCGGCGGGCATCAGTACTATGCCATCCTGATCGGACAGATTGGAGAATTGGAAGGCACTAAGCAGAAGATTACCAATTCCTACGCCGTCCGCGAACATACCGAAAAAGCCATCGCGCTGGATCCGCGGAATGACGCCAATTTTCACGTCATGGGGCGCTGGCATTTCGAGCTGGCAAATTTGAGTTGGGCGGAACGTCAGATCGCCAGCCTGATCTATGCCGCTCCACCTAAAGCCACTTTCGAAGAAGCCGAGCAATTTTTCCAGAAAGCCCATGAAATCGAACCCCAAGAAATCCGCCATCTACTCTGGCTGGCAAAAACCCAGGTAGCCATGAAGAAAAAAGATGCGGCTAAAAAGAATCTTCAGCAAGCTCTCGCCATAACAGCCGTTAGCGATTCGGATAAAGCGATGCAGAAAGAGGCGGCTGAATTATTAAAAAAAGTATCCTAATAATTTCCTGATTTACTATGAAATACCTGACAATCATTTTAAAGATTCTGGCGGCAGTCATTGCAATCGGTCTGGTAGCTTTAACCGTCCTGACCATTATCTCTCTTAAAGATAAAAAGGACTCAGCCGCCGTAGACCCGGAAGCAGACTGATAGCTTTTCATCGAATCCGGTATTTAAAATCGCTTCTTTACCGAGTACGGGATTTATTATTTATTTCACGTCATTATTTGCCGTGATATCAGCGTCGATAAAAATCTCTACCCGCCGGTTTTTACTGCGCCCCTCCTCCGTGATATTATCTTCAATCGGGCGAAATTCACCATAGCCCAGCGAGGAAAACAGGGCTTCCGGAATGCCCGAGGAAGAACTGATATACTGCACAACTTCTAAGGCGCGGGCGGTGCTGAGTTCCCAGTTGCTCCGGTATTTTCCACCCCGGATCGGCCAGTTATCGGTGTGACCTTCAACCCTTATTTCCACATTCAGATTATGATTAGCCTGTCGTAAAGCCTCGTAAAATCCACGCATTTCCTGATCTTCCTGAATTCGCAGTAAACGTGACTGGCTTAAGGTGCCGCCAATATACGCCAGTACATCTTTCAATTCGGGTTTGATTTCGGCTGAATTAATATCAAAGAAATATTCACCGCTAATGGTCAGCTGAACCCCCTTGGTAGTGCGGGAAACGCTGATATACCGATCGAGCTTATTGTGCCGGACATACTGATTCAAACTTTGTTCGGCTTCATTCAAAAGCATATCAACCATACGATAAATGTTGTTCTCAGCTTCATTCAGAATTACGATCATCAATAGAAAAAAGGTCAGCAGGAGCGTGACCATATCCCCATAGGTGGTCATCCAGTAAGCTTTAGGGGTTGGTGAATCACTATTAGCCATGCTATTTACTCACTATTGAATTGAACTAAACAGGACGCGATAATCTATGACATTCCTAACAGAACATCAAGACAGCGCTGAAAATCGTATCCCCTGAAAAAACCGATCACCGGAGTAAAACAAACCTGCTTCATAATGATTTGTTTCTTCGACAACTTAACGATTCAAAATATAATTAAATTTTTTACCTCTAAAATATTTCTTCATTTTCTATGTAAGTATTTCTATTTTGAATTGAGATGAGCAAATTTTCTCCCTTACTGGTTGTTTCGCATGGCCAAGGTGATGTTTTTGAACTCGCAGAATATCAGGCTCTGGGTATTTCCGGCGAAAATATTGTCGAAATTCCGCCGGATGAATGGATTCCTCTGCCGGAAGGCAGTCAGTTGATGGAATTGCCGGGCCGTTTGCCGGTCGGTCGCGATCGCCAAACCGGCGAAATTGTAACACTCGACGAAACCAAAGACCGGCAATTACTGGCGGTCGCGGCTTTCGTGGCGCCGGCTTACACTATTTGTTATCATACCGCCTGGGAAAAATCGTTGCGCACTCGCCGACTTCCGCTTTATGCCTATTCCGCCGTTGGCTGGCACGATGGGCGTTTTTATGTACCGGCGGTGCGGATCGATCCCGATATTCGCCAGGACCCGCCCAATTTTAACCAGGCGGAAATCAATAAATCCGCGCGCCGTCTGCTGAAGCGCTATCCACAGAATCGGCTGGTGAAACATTTGGTCAACAATTGTGCGCTGACTTATGGCTGTCCGGCGGCTTTGAATTATCTGCTGAACCGCTGGGAAATGCCATTGCCGACGGCTCGCAGTTGCAATTCAGCCTGCCTGGGCTGTCTTTCACTCCAGAAAAATTCCGACGTATGCAGTGCCCAGCATCGCATTACTTTTACGCCGACGGCGGAAGAAATAATCGAAATCGCCGTGCCGCATCTCGAAACCGCGCCCAATCCGATCGTCAGTTTCGGTCAGGGTTGCGAAGGCGAGCCTTTGACAAATCCACAATTACTCCGCGATGCCATTTCGGGTATTCGCAAACAAACTCGTAAAGGCACAATCAACTGCAACAGCAACGCCAGCCGGCCGGAGGTGATTGCCGCTTTGATCAATGCCGGTCTGGATTCATTGCGAGTCTCGCTTAACTCTGCCCGCCCGGAATTCTATACGCGCTACTTCCGCCCGAAGAACTATACCTTCGAGAACGTGCTGGAATCGATTCGGGTCATGAAAAATGCCGGACGATTCGTTTCGATCAATTACTTCGTTTTCCCGGGATTCACCGACCAGCCGTCCGAGATCGACGTTTTCGAAAAAATCCTGGCAGAGTACAAAGTTGATATGATTCAATGGCGCAATCTGAATATCGATCCCGAGTGGTACTGGGAGGAACTCAAACCGCCGGAGGAAACCGGCATCGGCATTGGACAATTAATCGAATACTACAAGTCCAAATTCCCGCGCTTACACCATGGTTATTTCAATCCGTATCTGGGATAAAAAACCTGCGTCGATCAGCGGCTAAAAAAAATTATTCGTATCTGAGAGCTTCGATCGGATCGAGTTTAGCGGCTTTCATAGCCGGATAGGTTCCAAATACCACTCCTACAAAAAGTGAAAAGCCCATTCCGACGAAAATCGACCACAAGGGGATGGCCGGTGGTAATTTAAGAGCCTGGGCGATCAGCAAGCCAATTAACACGCCCATTAAAATTCCGATCAGTCCGCCAAAGAGACAGATACCTACCGCCTCGGTCATGAACTGGGTCAGAATATGGCGCTTCTTGGCGCCGACCGCCTTCCGAATGCCAATTTCGCGGGTGCGCTCCGTTACGGAGACCAGCATGATATTCATGATGCCGATTCCGCCGACCAATAGTGAAATCGCGCAGATAATTACAGCCGCGATGAATACGAAACCGGTCAGATTGCGGAGTGTGTCCATGATCGAGTCAGCCGTAACGACCTCGAAGTCATTTTCAGCGCCGGGCGGAACTTTGCGGGCGATGCGCAGGATGGCGGTGACCTGATCCATGGCTTCCAGAATCAGTTCCGGATTTTTGGCTTTGACTGCGATTCCGATCGAGCCGCGGTCGCCATATACTTTGGTAAACGCCGTATATGGAATTGCTACCATATTATCCTGACTGCCGCCCAGAAATTGTCCCATTTTTTCAATTACACCGATGACTTCATACCGGATGCCGTCGATTTTTACCTCTTCGCCGACCGGATAGGTAAACGGAAATAATTTATCCACGATATCAGCCCCGATTACCACCACCGGACGCCGATGATGAATATCCATGCGGCTGAGCGCCCGCCCTTCGCTGATGTTACGTCCGTTGACATCCGCCCAGAATTCATCGCCGCCGTAAACCATTATGTTCGGATTGGTAGCCAGATCTTTATACTTGATCGTTCTGCCCCAGCGATAATACTCGGCTGATACTGCCGAAATGAGGGTGGCATTTCGTTTAATCGCCTCAACATGTTCATATTTCAGGTCTTTACGCAGACGATATTTCTGATCGAGATGCCCCATCCGTACGGCTGGATATTTCTGAACCCAGAAAACATTTCCGCCAATCGTGCTTAAAGTCTTAGCCATGTAGCGATCAAGGGCGTTGATGATCGCCATCATACCGATGACCGACATGACGCCGATGACGATTCCGAGCGTCGTCAGAAACGTACGCATCTTGTTCGACTTTACAGTCTGAAAAGCGAGTTTGATGCCTTCGTCAAAATTCATAATGATTTTCAACCGCGAATAAACGCGAATATACACTAATTATTTTGTCATTGATAGTCATTCAATAGTCACTGATAGTCATTTGTAGTCATTTATAGTCATTAAGGCAATAAGGCGTTGAGGCATTAATTTTAAAATGCAAAATTTGAAATCTCCCCCGAAGAGGCTCCGGCGGAGCAATCTCCAACCTTCAATCTCCAATCTCCAATTACTATTCACTCGTACCTGAGACATTCAATCGGATTAAGGCGAGCGGCCTTGCTCGCCGGGTAAATGCCGAAAAACAGACCGATCAACGCTGAAAATCCCAGCCCCATAAAGACCGACCAGGCTGGCACGGCTGACGGAAAAGGTGTGATTTTACTGATAATAATCGACACTAAATAACTGAGGATGATAGCAATAACGCCGCCGACGCCGCAGATGATGATCGATTCTACGATAAATTGAAAAGTAATGACTTTGCGTTTGGCGCCCAGCGCCATGCGGATTCCGATTTCTTTACGGCGTTCGGTGACCGAAACCAGCATAATATTCATAATGCCGATCCCGCCAACGAGTAGTGAGAGGGTTCCGATCCCAATCGCCGCCGTGTATAGTCCGCCGGTGAGTTTATTATACATATCCATCAGAACATCTTGTTGATTGATGGAGAAATTATCTTCATCAGTGGGTTTCAGTTTGCGTGCCAGACGCATCAGAAAACGCAGTTCATCCCGCGCTTCATCGACGCGAGTCGCATCGGTCACCTTGACTGCAATCGAAATACTGCGATGCCAGCCGAAATTCTTAAAGACTGTGCCAAGCGGAACATAGACCTCCGCATCGAGACTTTGCCCCAGGAAGTTTCCACGTTTTTCGGTCACGCCGATCACCGTATAATTCGTCGTTCCGATTTTGATTTTTTCACCCAGGACATTTCGATTCTCAAAGAGATTTTCTTTAATTTCCCAGCCTATTACGACATTATTCTTATCGCGTTCAATTTCCGCAAAAGAGAAAAATCGCCCCTCTTCGATCACCAGCCCGGTAACCACATCGTAGTTATTCGTGACGCCGTTAACCGAAATACCATTCAGGGTTTTGCCACGAGAGCGAATGTCCTGGCGCGTGCCGGTCGAAGGTGACACCGCTTCGGCTAATCGCATACGCTCGCGAATAAAATCAGCTTCCTTCAGAATTACGTTCGGACGATTACGAAATTTGGAAAAATCCTCCATCGACGCCCAGGGATATTTTTGAACATAAAGGGCATTACTACCCAGATTGGCGATCTGGTTAGCAAAGCCGCGATTCAATCCTTCAATGATCGAAGCCACTGAAACTACAGTCAGCACGCCGATGATGATTCCGATCGTTGTCAGCACTGTACGCATCTTGCTCTGCACGAGCGCGCGTATAGCGATCTTGATGTTTTCCCATAATTTGATAAGAAACGGCGTCACAATTTAGATCCTGACATCGTCAGCGATATTTCCATCCCGGATATAAACGATGCGATTGGCTTGTTCGGCAATTTCTTTTTCATGAGTGATAAGCACTACGGTATTGCCCGCCGCATGCAAGTCCTTAAAGACCTGCATGATTTCATCACCGGTTGCGGAATCCAGGTTGCCGGTCGGTTCATCCGCCAGAATCAGGGACGGATTGTTGACCAGAGCCCGGGCAATGGCGACCCGCTGGCGTTGACCGCCGGAGAGTTCGCTTGGCTTATGACTCTTTCTGTCAGAAAGACCGACTTTTTCGATCGCGGCCTCGGCCAAGGCTTTGCGACGGGTGGCATGTATGCCGCTATAAATCAACGGCAACTCGACGTTATGCAAGGCATTGGCACGCGGCAGAAGGTTGAACGTCTGGAAAACAAAGCCGATCTTGCGATTGCGGATTTCAGCTAATTGGTTATCATCCATTTCATGCACTGGTACATCTTCCAGCTCGTAGCGGCCGGAAGTTGGAGTATCCAGGCAACCGATAATATTCATCAGGGTCGATTTGCCGGAACCGGATGGTCCCATGATCGAGATATACTCATTCGGCTGGATCGTGAGGTTCACACCGCGCAGGGCATGAACCTCAACCGAGCCGACTTTATAGGTTTTAACTATGTCTTTCAGTTCAATCAGAGATTCCATTAGCCACCGAAGTAGAAACTGAGGCGATACATTACATTACTGAAATCTAAATCGGGGAATCCTTCGATTTTTTTACCTTCCATTCTCCAGCCTCTCTGGTCCATTCTGGTGTACAGATAACCAACATGGGCGCCGACTGCGAACCAGCGGAAGACATTATACCGCAGACTTACTGATGGCATCAGGGAGAAGAAATTGGTCGAAAGACTGTTCTGGTGGTCAAAAAAAGCGCTGGAATCACCGGTAGCACTATAGCCGGATACAATGTCGCTCCAATGTACCGGTCCACTCCATTGGGTGAACTTTAAATCGGCCGAACCGCCGCCGATCATCAAACCGCAGGCGATTTCGGTCTTATTGAAAGGATGGAATACCTTGTCAATAGTAAAACCACCAAAACCCACTTTAAGTTTAACTTCTTTCTGCAAACCATTCATAGTGCCGGTTGCGATTACTTCTCCGCTGGTGCCAAGACCACCGATGCGTATTTTCTTACCAACGAATCCAAAACCGCCGCCGCCCACCATATAGATTTCTTCGACGAACGGAGTTATGCCGGTAGTACTTAATGTACTATTGAGAGCGGCCAGATCTAGCGGCAGGTAATAAACATCCCAACCGCCGGCGCCTCCCCGGAAATAGCCGCGTTTCTGACCTTTTTTACTGGGCAATTCTTCATCATTCCAGTTCCAGTCCCAATCGGTCATTGGAAGACGTTTTTTCCAGTTTTCATCTTCGACGATCTCGTCCAGGGACTTTTCTTCTTCTTCGGTAAGTTCATCTCGCAGAGTATCCTGAGCGGGGATAGATTTCAGTTCGTCAAAGGGGTCCTCAGCGCCCGTAGCATCAGCCGCGTAAAAAAATATAGCAAATAGCAGTCCTAATGATAGAATTAATGACTTTTTCATTACTTCGCTCCTTTTTCTTCTTTTTTGTTTGTGATTTTTAATGTTGAACCGTCCTTGATATCCTTGCTGATGACTTTATAAGGACCGACAACGATTTCCTCGCTTTCATCAAGACCTTCGAGGATTTCAAAATGGGTATCGGAACTGATTCCGATTTTCACTGTGCGCTGTTCAGCGAGCGGATTGGCCGATTTTTTAAAAAGCCCTTTAGTTTTAGTCGTATCGCTGATTTCGGGTGTTTTTACTACAAAGACAACTTCAACCGTTTTCATTTGACCAAATGGTACTGTGGCAGGAGTAAATCCGCCCGGCTTTTGATGATTATCGGTTTCGCCTTCTGTCGGTTTAACAACCGGCGGTCGGGCTGTTAGCGCCTGAATAGGTACTGCAACGGCGTCTTCTCTGGTATCAGTAATAATGTCAACCGTGGAAGACATCCCGGGGCGGAAGCGCGGATCCTGACCGAGAACGGCGATCTTCACCAGGAAATTGGTCACCTGTTCCTGAGTCCCGGCTCCGGTCGTAGTGGCTGAATGAGCAATTTCCGAAACGGTGCCAGTATATTTGGTGTTGGGAATAGCGTCCAGTTCAATGCGCGCCGTATCGCCGATCTCTACGTTCACTACATCGGTTTCATCGACATCGACTTCCACCTGAACATTTGACATATCGGAAATAATCAGGATCACGTCTTCCTGGAAAACTGAACCGAGAGCAATTTCACCAACTTCCTTTTTTACGCTGGTAACGATCCCGTCCATGGGAGCTGTAATACGGGTTTTATCTAAATCATCCTGAGCCTGTTTCAAAGCCGCTTCAGCCTGAACAACCTGACTTTCGGCTAATTCCATTTGGGCTTCGGCGGTCTCCATGTCCGCTTCCGATGCTAAGTTCCCTTTATAGAGAGCTTTGGCGCGCTTCAGCTCGCTGGCGACTTTCTTACGATTCGCCTTACTGGATTGTACCGTAGAGACCGCTTTCTCGTAAGCGGCTTCGTATTGAGTTCGGTCGAGATCCACCAGCAAATCGCCTTTTTTTACGATATCGCCTTCCATGATCGTAATATTGATAATCCGGGCGCTGACATTGGCGCTGATCTTCACCTGCGAAACCGGTTGTAAAGAACCGGAAGCGTTAACCGTCTGAACAATCGTTTGGCGATTGACTTTTTCAGTTTGAACTGCCAGCGGTTTCTCTTTCTTCTGATTCATATTCAGGACGACAATCGCGCCAATCGCGATCACAACCACCAGCAGGATTATTATTTTCCTTCCACCTTTTTTCATCAATCATCCTTGTTATTTTAAAATTCCCATTAAATAAGCCAGTTTAGCTTCATAAATTTTTGCATCATATTTGGTAGTTACCAAATCACTCTGCGCCCTGGTTAAGGCCACCTGAGCATCCAGAACATCCAGAATCGTAGCCGAGTTCAGCCGATACATTTCCTGCGCCAGGCGTAAGTCTTCCTGCGCCGAAAGAAGATTGATTTCATTGACCTCAACCATTTCCATATAGGTATTGATTGCCAGAATCAAACTCTCTACCTGACTGGTTATTTCCAATTTCTTTTTTTCAATCTGATCGTCATATGATTGATAATCAATTTTCTTTTGTTGGATATTGGTTTTACGCCCAAAGCCTGCAAATAGTGGATAGCTGATATTCAGATTTAGCGAAGTGTTCCACCATTTGTCAAACTCGCTATAGGTCCGTGAAAATTCCGAGCCGCCCCGTGTGTAGGAAAAAGAACCATCAACCGACGGAAAAAGATCACCCCGTGCAATTTTGTAATTAAGATATGAATTGGATTTCCGGATTCTCAGAGATTTCATTTCGGGATTATTATCCAAAGCTTTTTGCTCGGCTACAGCTTTATCAATCATTACCGGTTTTATGTATGATTCCTCAAAAACTCCGATTGCATAACCTGACTCCAGACCAATAGCGACTTTCAGGTCAGTCAAGGCAATATTCAATGCCGATTTTTGGTGAATGACATTAAGCCGGTCATTGCCTTCACGGACTTGTGCTTTGAATAAATCTTTCTTGGCAACCTGACCAATTTTAAACATCTCTTCGGTTTTCTTCAACTGCTCCTGGCTGTTTTTCAGAGTCATTTCATAAACCTTCAATAATTCCTGGGCTTTCAGGACTGTGTAAAATTTTTCAGTGACATTTTCAATAATGCCCTGTTGGGTTCGATTGACTTCCCATTCGGTGCTCTGAACAGTTCCCTTAGCCAACTTAATCTGGTTCCACCATTTGCCACCGTCATACAGATTCTGCTGTATAGACAAAGCTGTACTGAAATAGCTGGTAGATGTATCGCCTTTCACAAATGACATGTTGTTTAGCACATACTCACTCGGCCCCTGAGTTGACCTGTTCGCGTTGGATCGCAAACTGACATAAGGCAAAATTGTACTATACGAACCTCGAACGGCTTGCTGGGCGGATTGCATCTGTTTTTCGCTAATCCGTAAATCCGGATTTTTCTGGCGGGCGAGATTCAGACAATCCTCCAATGATAATCCTTCCGCGCCATAAGCCAGAACTTGTCCTATTAATAAAATCAAAAGCACTTTTCTCATTTTCATAATCCTACCTTATATTTTTGCCATACTTCCCAGTCCGGCGACTGCGAGGCAATATATTATCCAACAGGTAAAAATCGCCCAGAAGGTCTTCGTTGCTTTTATCTTTGTAAAAACTCCCACACCAATCGCCAGCAAGATCACCTTCCAAAGCACAAAAAGGTCGAGATTGGTAAAAAACCTGAATAAAAAAGTAGAGTCATCCTGCAGAAATAGCGCCGGACTGGTATAAATCCGCACGGTCTGCTGTGACACCATTAGGGGAATTTTCACTCCGTTCATGACAATATCGATCAAATTCACATAAGCATTTATCGCCAGCATATTTTTATACTTGACTTCTCCACCAAAGATAAAGTTGCCTATCAGCATCAGAACTGCCGCGACCGCTACGGTTCTGACAATTAGAAATACCGCGGCGGATACGTAGGTCGTAACCGAATTTACCCTTTGGTCTATATTATCAATAGCGAGAGTTTTTTGTTCATCTGAAAGACGCTCACTTTGGGCGATCCGGGTTTTCTGCTCTTCTATTGCCAGCG
>Ga0265297_10006519_pt1 | contig 16872 bp, 10 predicted proteins | sample Munlanlwell13791_FD_192502 | JGI IMG/M metagenome (GOLD analysis project Ga0265297, IMG submission 192502) | Leachate microbial communities from a municipal landfill in Southern Ontario, Canada - Leachate well 137-91 | ecosystem: Engineered > Solid waste > Landfill > Unclassified | place...
CATATAACATTTCGAATGAATTACAATCCCTTAAGGTATTATTGATCGAATGAACCGCAATCCGGCCGTAATTCTTTTTTGTGATCTCGTAATCTTTCTGGCGTGGATCAGAGGCCCTGCAGAATATGGAGACTTCATGCTTACGGGATAATTCCAGGGAGAGCTCTCGAGTATAGAGCTCTGTCCCGGCCTGGGCAGAGAAAGGATGATTATGCACTACCTGAAGTATCTTCATAGGATCATTCCTAATTTTTTACTCCGAAGAGGGAATGTAATTTTTTATGATTTATCAGGTTACGCCTATACCAACCCGGGAATGAAAAATCATGCGCATGGCAAACTTTAGACTCCGGGTCATAAACAATCCCGTATCCTGCCTCAAGGACTTTCTTTGACCACTCCAAGTCTTCGCCAAAATCCGTCTTAGCAAAAGGAATCTTCTGCCATATACTTTTACGTATGCATGAAGAAACATTATCAAAGTTGCAAAACCTATGCTTCTGGCGCGGAGTCAATCTACTGTAATCTTCGGCTCTAGCTATCCGGCTTTCTCTTCTCTCTGTTTCTGATGTAAAAAATCTTTGCACCAAAAACTTCGTCAACGCGCCAGAATCTTGATGGGGAAGCTGCCTTGAATAAACCCCAGCCAGATGATCATCATTTTTAAAATTGTCCGCCAGCCCCCTCATCCATTGATCATCATAGGGAACAGCATCCTGGGTCAATAGAATTATAAATCTACCTTCCGCCTTAGATATTCCTAAATTACGCGTAAGGCCATGGTTAAATTCTGCCTCGGGTATCTGGTAGAGCCTCACGGGATAACGACTTACAATATCCAGGGTATTATCCCGGGAGCCGGAATCAACCACGATCACTTCAAAAGAAGCACCAATCTCCTGGGCAAATACCGCCTTCAATACCGCGTCCAGGTATTTTTGCCCATTTTTAACCGGTATCACGACAGAGATATCCATAATCCTGGCCTATAAAAAATTAATGTGCTCGCGGGGTTGTTTAATATTCCAGAGTATCTGGTTAAAAGTATTATCCCTGCATAAAGGTATGCAATCACGGAAATCGATCTTCTCTATGACAAGTTTGCGTTTTTTAGAATCCCAGATCTCTTTAAAACTTTGTTTCTTCAGGTCTCCGATGCAATATTTTTCATAGCCGCGGGTATGGCAACATATATACATTTTAGCCGAGGCGGAAATCACAGTAGCAAATTGCTGGCCGTAGCATTTCTGGTAATATCTGCCGAACCTGGAATCGTGCGCCATCTCATATTTATGCTTGGAATACAATACCTGGAACCCCTTCCCCGAATACTTTAAACATTCGGCTATTTCATCCTGGACATCGGTCCAATGATACCCGAATTTACCGCCATTATGGATCTGCATCGGCCGGAACTGCAAATAATCAACCTTTAGCTTTTTAGCTAACGCTGATGCTCTTACCATATCCGAAATAGTGGCGTCACTTGTCAGGAACCCTAACCCGATAACGCATTTACTCTTTAGTTTTTGTTTAGCGCTGGCCAATAAGCGGATATTATCGATAACCCTCTCAAACTCATTACCCTCCAGGCCGTGGCTGGCCATGAATACTTTCGCTGAGGCGGCATCCAAAGAAACCCGCAGCCACGTGCAATTTTTTAATACTGTCTTTATTGACTTCTCATTAAAAAGCGAACCATTGGTAATAAACCCTAAATCCAGGCCTTTGGCTTTTGCCAACTCAACCGTTTCTAAAGTGTAAGGATTACAGAGAGGCTCGCCTCCCCCCGTGAATATCAACCCCCTGACTTTATTTTTTGCCAACTGTAAAACAATATCCCTGGCCAGGTTTTTTGAAAGCGAACCGTTATCGGCAACCCTGAAATAATTTACCACGCATTGCGGGCATTTATGGTTACACCTGTTAGTCATATCTAATTCAACGGTTATGGGCGCGGGGTTAGCCCCTCCCAGCCATTCATTTACCCTGTCTAAATGCTTCAGGATCTTATCCGAACTGAATTGTCGGACATCGAAGTTTTTTATATCTGGTTTCATTTTCTGTTTCCTTATGATCTTTTAAAACTTAATCTTAGGTTAGTCCTCAATAAAATAATGCCGGATACGATAAACAAATATATAAATACCGGTACCTTAACCAGTAAAACCAAAAAGCAGGTAAAATAACCGAACAGGTTCCTGAAATGCAGGCTCCACCACTCATGCCACCTGTTGTAAAGTAAAACTTTTGCCCTCATAAAAAGAAAAGAAGCCAGTATGGGCGAAATATCCAGAGTAGTAAGGATCACATAATTGAATTTCCGGTTACGCGCCCGGAACATCTCCATAGCCAATTTATACTTATTTCCGCCTTCCCTTACGGTAATTAATTTTATATCCGGAAAATTATTTACAATATCCTCCCTGCGGGAACGGAAAGCCAATATCGTTATATCGGGGTTTATAAAAATCTCCCTGGCGCTACGGACTGCGGTTATGATATACCCGGTTTCGGTATATCCGTTATCCTCTATTAGAATATTCGAGGTAATGCTTTTTCCGTCCAGTTCCGTCAGGATTATAAAAAATCTTCCTATAGATTTGATAAACCCTTTTATCCCCTTGCGTATGTCATTTCGTTTCGCATCCGCGCTCTTTCTTCCGAGAAAAATATCCGATAACGTCCTCTGCCTTAATCTATGCCACTCTATCCACCTGTTATGCAGAAAAACAGGGCAGTTTGCGAATAATAAAGAAGCTAATGTAGACGGGATATCCAGCGAAGACAATATAATAAATCTGAACTTTTTCGTAAATAACAGGGACAATAATTGTATGCCTAACCTATGCCTGTCATTCTTCAGCCTTGCGGCGGGTATGATTATCTCGATATCCGGAAAATTATCCCTGAGGAATTCTTCCTTGTCCTGGAAAGTCAATACGCTAAAGTGCGCATTCCTGAATTTATTTCTGGCGTTCCTTATAATCAAGGCAAGATTATGCGGCAAGATAAAACTCCCGTCTACCAATAAAATAGATTGCTGCAGCCGCTCCTGGTTCTCCGGCTTCAACTCTATAAAAAATCTGCCTATTTTTCGCAAAACTTTACTCATTTATCTTTCAATAAAAATACCCACTCATTACAGGGGCAGACCTCTGAAGTGCAGGGATAGGCCTGGTTAAAAAGCTTAAAATCCTTATCAAGTATATTACCGACTTGCGCATCCCGGGATTTTATCCCGCCGCATCTTAAAACCGTCCCGTCCGGATGGATCACGCCGTATAGGCATCCGGCATGGCATAATTTACCCTTGGTATTACGGACCGTCGTATGGAATACCTCTCCTCCTCTTTCTCCCAGATACGGCGCTATTGCTTTACGTTGGCTATCGGAATAACCGTCGGGGTAGTAGGCTCCCTTATATTCGCCGAAGAACGGCTGCGCAAACATAGTTATGCCGTATTCTTTAAATTTTTTTGCGTAATGCTTAACGCTGGCAACCTGCGCAGGCCATGCCACAAACGAAGGATTATCCGCTATCCCTTTCTTTCTTAAACATATGACTTTTTCGACAAAATCGCCAAATTCAGAAAAAAATAAATGAAAGGAAGGATGGATCCTGATATTCTCCGGCCGTATCTCGTCAATGACGCTGGCCACCGGCCAGGAAAGATTAGTAACCACGTCTATCTTATGCCATTTTGATATGGAATTTATCAACTCAACAAAATCAGGGTATAAGAACGGTTCGCCGCCGGTTATGGAAATTTTAACCGGCCCGTAGCTATCATAGATGCGGCCCCAAAAATCCTGCAGTTTAGGAATAGGAATATTAATATTGTCCTTTTTCATCTCGACCCATTTACCGTAAAACCAGCAATAAGGGCAGCGGTAATTGCATATCGAAGTTATATCCCAATTAAAGGAAACCTGGCCATTGCCGTGATGGACGCCTGTATAATTCTGCCCGTCGTCGTCCACCAATTCGAGTTCGCTGAGTTTTTTATTGATAACGGTATTTTTAGGATCGAGCTTAAGATATTCCTTAAAGAAGCTCCCGGCCTTTTGGAGGTCTTTTTTAGACTCGTAATAAGAACCCAGATTATAATAGCGGTCTAATTCAATGGATGTCTGCAGCCCCAAACCTATGGGCACTTTAAGTTCCAGCGCCAGCCTGGAGAACTCTTCGCAGCGCCTTAAGCGCTCAAGATAATTATTCTGTCCGTCTTTAGATTCCCAATAAAGGTTATTATGCTGGTTACCTATGATCCCAAATTCCTCCATATGCTCGGCAACGTAACTAAAGGGCTCTATGGTAAAAAATGAACGGCTGGGATACACAGTCCCTATAACATTGCTGTTGCGCCTTAGGAATTCAAGGGTTAACTTAAAATCATCTTCCGTCTCCTGCGGAAAACCGAACATAAAGTTTGTGGTCACATGTATCCCTGCCTCATGGGCATATTTCAACACGGCTTGTGCATCTTCTATGCGGTATCTCTTTTTCATCAGATCGAGGATCTTCTGCGATCCCGTCTCGATACCTATGGAAATATGATGGCAGCCGGCGCGCCTCATCTTAGATAATAATTGGCAATCCATTTCAGGCCTGATAACGATATTGGCATGCCACTTTAAACCTGCCTTAGGCGGATCGGCAATCATCAAATCACAAAAATCGTTTAATGCTTTTATATTGCCGTTTAACTCCAGGTCTAAAAACTCCACGTGCTCTATATCGGGGTTATTTTGCAGATGGTATTTTATTTCATCATAAATCCTGGCGCCGCTTGTAAAACGAAACCCCTTCCAGTATGCCCTGGGGCCGCAGTAAGCGCAATTAAGGACGCAGCCGCGGCTGGTCATCAGGGAAATATGTTTTCCCAGATGGCCGGGAGGATTGTATTTCTCCAGAGGAAAAGACTCTAGATCCAAAAAGGGCAATTCATCGAGGTCCTTTATCGGCGGGCGCGCTTCAGTCTTAATCACTTTGGCATCTTTTTTAAAATAAATTCCTTTGCAAGAGATCAGATCCTTTCTTTCGCGTAAAAATGCGGCCAGCTCAAGGAAAGTCTCTTCGGCTTCTCCTGTAACTACTATATCTATACAATCATACTTCAATACTTCGGAAAAATCCGAAGCCACAAAAAACATCGGCCCGCCGAAAGCTATCTTTACATCGGGGATCATTTTTTTAAGCATCTTCGCCAGCTCTATGCTGGCAGGCAGGGAACATACATTGACCGAAAAACCTATTAACGCCGGGTTAGCGGCTGCGATCTTATCCAAATATTCCATGACCAGCCCATTGTGATCGCCAAAAAATTTCTTGACGTTGGGCTCGCTCGTCCAAAATTCACTCTGCTCTATCGCCCAGGCAGTCTTATATTCCTCTTTATGCCTGCTATAAAGTTCTATGTTCAAATCGAATACAGAAACCCGGTAAGAATCTTTCTTTAAGCAGCTTGAAATCTGCGCTAATCCTACCGGCGCTTCATAAATGCCCCAGACAGGTGCCTGGATAAGCGCTATATTAAAAGCTGCCTTATCGTTATCAGGCTTATGCTGCCCCATGGCAATTTTAGATATATCGGGCCTGCCCCAGTGCTGCTGCCAAAAATCTTCTTTGCCTGCCAGCATACACCTCCAGCAGTTACATTCTTTGGCATTACAAACAGCAGGCTCCTCTAACAGGCTGAAGGAACCATCTATAATATTACCTAATGAGATAGTGTGGTCTTTACAGCATCTGCCGGCATGCCCATCCGGATAAATATAGGCGTAATTCTGCCCCATCCGGCAGAGCTTGCCTTGCGTAGAAACGGATTTATCGGTAGTCTTAAAATCAAGCGTATTCAGATTACAATTATCATCAAAAATCTTAAAATATTCTCTCTCTTTTTCTGTGTAGCCTCCGGGATAAGACCTGTTTTCAAATTGGCCGTTAAAAGGCTGCAATGTCAACTGGCAACCCGCAGCATCGACGGCTTCTTTTACCCTCTGCATTATCCCAAGTATCGGCGGCCAGGGGACAAAATTGACCGTAGGCTGGAATCCGCTATCTTTTAATATGCGTAACTTCTTCGTAAATTTATTCAAATCGGCAAATTCCGGATGGAAACTGGTCTCTATCTTTGCCCTGTCCGGACGCACCTGTTTTACAAAAGAAGCTACATCCCATTCAAGGTTCGTGCAGACGCTGACAAAATGTATTCTCGATAAAGAAATAAATAGCTGCATAAAATCAGGATATGTGAAAGGCTCCCCGCCGCTAATAAGGATTTCCCATGTCCCGTACCTCTGGTAATTTTTTTCCCAAATCTTCAACCATTCGCTGTTAGTCAAATAAAGAGCTTTTCGGGCGTCTTTATGCTCGGTCTTGGGGGCATGGCAATAGGCGCATTTATAGTTACAGGCATAATGGATATTCCATGTGGCAAAAACCCGGTAAGGAGCGGAATCCCTGGTAAATTTTAACCCGTAGCCTTCAGTTCTATTATCCATTATCAATTTTATTAAATATTTTTCTTTGGCGGCTATATTTTATATTCCGGGTGCCGGGGGCTCCCCCAATAAGACAACCAGTCATCTTCCTTGCCGACAAACATACCCTTGAAACAGGGGCATTTATCGACATAACAAGGCTTCTCTTCATCGAGGATCTTAAAATCATCGCTGAATATATTGCCTAGAATATCGCTTTGGGGAGAACAACACCTGGTTACTTTACCGTCGGGAAAAATCTTGGCATACATCTGCCCCATCCGGCAGAGGCGCGAAGTAGCGGCTACGGTATTATTTTTATCTTCGCCGGCATCATCCTCTTTTACGTGCCAATTCAACCAACGGGTATTCAAGTCCCTGGACAAAGAACTATCCACGGCCTCCCTAAGCAATGTTTTTTCTTCCAAAGTATATCCTTGAGGATAATGCCTGCCTTTAAATTCGCCGTTAAACGGGATTATCTTAAACTCAATACCATCCGCTTCTACCGCCCTCATAATCTCGCCCATCTTCAGTAAATGCTCCGGATAAGCGACGTAGGATATGCCTCCGACAAAAAAATTATTCTTACGCAAAATAGATATTTTCTGCAGGTAATTGCCTATCTTGTCAAATTCCGGATGGAAACTGGGAGAGATTGCCAGCGCGGGAGGGTTTATCCTTCCGAGCAGGTCATCTATATCAAAACTTAGATTGGTAGTTATATCTACCGTATGCCTGCTGATCAACGCGGATACAAGTTTAAAAAAATCGGGGTATATAGTAGGTTCTCCCCCCGAAAAACGTATATGGCAACAGCCGTAATGAGAAAATATTTCTTCCCATTTTTCTTTCCATCTGCCTACCTCCCATACATCGACCTTAGAGCCTTTATTCCAAAAATGGCAATAACTGCATTTGTAATTACAATTATGTATTATTTCCCAGTTCCATTGTATTTTATAAGGAGGGGTAGAACTATGATCATGCGGCAGCGGAACTGAGCGCTCTTTAACTTCAGCCAATGCCGGAGCCTCCTTGGCCCCGAGAAACGCCCATTCGTTACAAGGGCAAGAATCGTAATCACAGGGCAAAGGCTTATCTAGTAACCGGAAGTTTTCGTCAAAGAAATTACCTATAATAGATTTCGCTTCGGAATCTTTACTGCCGCCGCACCTGAAAACCGTTCCGTCGGAATAAATAGCGGCATATTTCTCTCCGGCATGGCATAACATGCCTTTTACTTTACGGGGAGTTACCTGAAATTTCTCGCCGCCACGGTCGCCAAGAGAAAACCCTATAGTCTCTTTTTCCTCTGCTGTATAGCCAGCCGGATATTCTTTACCGTTATATTTTCCCCAGAAGGTCATTAGCGATAAAAATAGATCTTCTTTGGCAAAGTTATCCTTGTAATAATTTATTTGTTTTATCTGGGGCGGATAGGCAAGATAGGCGACGCGGTTACCGAATTTATGATCTTTTAAGAGCAGCGCTTTTTTCAGAAAAGCGTCAAAGTCAGCAAAAGCCGGGTGGAAAGTCGGGCAGATACTGGCCCTAGCGGGATCGATCCCCTTGACAAAGGCATCGATATTGCATGATAAATTAGTGGTGATATTCACGGTATGCAGCAAAGACAGCTCTTTGATCAATTCTGTAAAATCCGGATAAAGAAAAGGCTCCCCGCCTAAAATGTCTATATGGGCGCTGCCATAATTCCTGTGTATATTTTCCCAGTATTTCATTAATTCCCGGAGAGAAAGATATTTATTCTTTGTCTTTTGCCGGTGCCAATCCCCATAAAACCAGCAATAGGGACAGCGGTAATTACATTCCATTATCAGGTTCCAGCTAAAAGAGACTTTATCCATTTATTTATTTTCTACGATATTGTCATACTCATTACAGGGGCAGATATCCGCTTCGCAGCCAGCCGGGCCATTTAAAAGCTGAAAACCGTCATCGGTAATATTGCCTATTACCGTGTCAGGTAATTGCCCGCACCTTACTACTTTTCCATCTGCCTGGATCGAGGCATAGCGATAGCCGGCATTGCATAGTTTGCCTTTAGGGCTGACGGCGTTTAAATGATAAGCGACCCTGTCTATATCCCCTAAAAACGGCCGCATCATCTCTTTTTCTTCTTCGCTGTAACTTTGCGGGTAATCTTTGCCCTCGTATTTACCCCAGAAAGCCGCCAAGGCGAAATTTATACCTTCTTTATTGAATCGTTCACTGAGTGACTTTATTTCCTTCATCTGCGGCGGATAAGCCAGATAACAAACCCCTCCTTTAAAGCCGGCATTTTTCAAAATAAGCGTCTTTTTTATGACAGTCTCCAGGCCTATAAAAAGGATATGGAAATTTAAATCCAGTTCTACTCTCCCCGGATCGATCTCTTTGGCAAAAGCCTCTACATCCCCGGAAAGGTTAGTAGTTATTTTTACCTGATGAAGAGAAGAAAGCTTTTTTATCAATTCTATGAAATTTGGATATATAAAGGGCTCGCCGCCCACGATATCTATCTTGACCTCGCCGTATTTATCGTAAATCCTGGACCAGTGCCTCATCCATTCATCAGGTTTAAGGTAGAGATTGCGACCTTCTAACCTTTCCCACTCCGTATAAAACCAGCAATAAGGGCACCTAAAATTACACTTATAGTGGATATCCCAGGAGAATTTTATTTTTTGCCCGGCCATTAGAAATTATCCCCCCATAAGACATCTATTTCTTTATTACTGCCTCTATGTATGACATGGGCGCTAAAATCATTCACACAAGCCGGATTAGCCCTTAAACAATGCGCAAAACAAGAAGCTGTGCCGTTAACAAGCGAGCTCCTCAGCTTTTGATAATATTCGCTATTCCAGATCTCCATAAGATCTTTTCCATCCGAGAGTTTTTCATGGCAGTCTTCGGAGGCATCGCAAGGTAGGATATGCCCTTCTGAATTAAGCATGATCTGATTAAAAGGTTCCCGGCAGGTATCCACCTTAGGATATTTTTTCTGGCCGAACCTGGGCGGCAGGCCTAGCTGTATATTTAATTTATGCGCTAAAGCTTCTGCTTCATCAAACATCTTATTCGTTAACTCCTGCTTAAAAAAGCAGGAAAGGTATTTTTGCGCGGGGATATAGATATAATTATAATAACAAACTATTTTATCCGCATGTAAATCACTGGCCAGGCGGACAAAATTGGGCAGATCATCGATGTTTAAGGTCGTGGCCACAAAAATCAAATTTACCCGGGGCCTTGCATTATCCTTCCTCGATTGGATCAAATAATTGACCTGTTCTAATATCTTATGAAAATTATCCATGCGGGTAATAGCCTTATGCAATACCGGGTTACTTGCATGCAAAGAAACATGGATCGTATACCTGCTCTTGCCATTGACAATCTTTTCGCATATAGGGAGTGTCAGAGACGAACCATTAGTAGCAAAAAACTTTTCTACACCGGGAAAGGTATTGTCGAAAAAATCCAGGATATCGATTGCTTCAGGTAATAATAAAAATTCTCCTGAGCCGGTCAAGGCAAGGGTTTCGGCTTTGGCAATATAGGGATAAAGATTATTCTCGAAACGCCTGCGGTGGTCCGCAAGGTCAAACACCTGGTAATCTTTGCCTCGCGAGCAGAAAGCGCAGGCAGAATTGCACGGCCCGGCAGCCTGGATGAATATAGTCTTAGGGAAAGAAGAGTCCATATTATTTTTCTTCACCAAATAATTTATTTTCGTCGCAAGGGCAGAATTCCGCATCGCAGGGCGACTGCCCGTCCATTAACTTAAATTCCGGATCAAAAAAGTCCCCTATAAGCATCTTCTCGCCTATCTGGCCGCACCTGGCAACTTTGCCGTCCGGAAAGACTAACGCAGACTGATGCCCCGCGGGGCAAAGAGAATCTTTTTTTCTAATGCTGTTAAACCACGAATCGCCAATACCTATTGCATCTTTTTCGGAACGGGTATACGCGGAAGGATATTCTTTACCTTCAAACTTGCCCCAGAAAGGTATAACTTTTAATTTTTCTCCTATGGAATTAAACTTTGCTTTATAATAATCTAAGTCTTTCAAGAGCGGCGGGTAAGCCACAAAATTTATGCAACCGGAGAATTTATGCTTTTTTAGAAATTTTACTTTCTCCAGAAATGCTTCCAGGTTTTCGAAATACGGCTGGAAACTTACGGAAAGAGAAACCCGCTGCGGGTCTATTCTCTTTACAAAAGACTCCAGGTCGCCTGAGGCGTTAGTTGAGATATTAATCGGATAATGTATACTGGAAAGCTCTTCTATCAAATCGATAAAATTCGGATAAGCAAAAGGCTCTCCTCCGGTAATAAGCATATAAGAGCGGCCGTATTTACCATAAACGCTATACCAATATTTCATCCACTCAGCTACCGGAAGATAAACGTTCCTCTTGCCATATTCAACCCATTTGCCCTCGAAGAAACAATAAGGGCAACGATAGTTACAGGCATAATGTATATTCCAGGTAAAACGCCTCAATTTAAACTCCGATCCTTTCTTTTTCCTTCGATTGCTTTTGGCCTGAATAGCGCATAATTTTATTCAGGATAGCTTCGTTCCGTGGGTCAAGCTGGCGATACTTCAAGAAACATTCCACCGCCTTCTGGAAATCCCCTTTACACTCATAATAAGCGCCCAGGTTAAACCAGCGGTCAAGCTCTACGGAAGTCTGCACACCACTGCCTACTTCAACGCCCAGAGAAGATGCTAAATTACAAAATTCTTCGCATCTTTTTAACCTTTCAGGATACGTATTTTTACCATCAACGCTCTCCCAGTATAAATGGTTGGGAGGGTTACTCTTAATATCAAATTCTTCCAGGTGCCCGGATAAATAGCTGAACTCCTCAATGGCACAATAAGTCCTGGAAGGATAAACCCTGCTTAGATACGCGTGATTTCTTTTTATAAAATCCAGCGTCTCTTGAAAATCCTCTTCTCTCTCCCCCGGGAAACCAAACATGAAATTCGCCGTCACCGTTATCCCGGACTCATGCATAGATCTTATTATCCTGTCTGCATCCTCGACGCGATAAGCTTTGCGCATTAGATCAAGCACGCGCTGTGACCCCGATTCTATTCCAAAGATGACGTGCTCACATCCGGAATCAGCCATTTTTTTAATCACTTCAGGGCTCATTTCCGGGCGTATGATCATGTTTGCGGTCCAAAAAATCTTTAATCCGGATTTTATCAGTAGATCGCAAAATGTAACCAGGTGCTTCATATTGCCGTTAAACATCAGATCCAAAAAATCAACATGGGCCAATTCCGGATTGGCCTTCCCAAGGCGTTTTTTCAGGGATTCTATTTCCTTGAATACCCTTTCACCGCTCATAGCCCGGTATCCAGACCAGAAAGCACGCGAACTGCAAAAAACACATCTTTGTATACAGCCGCGGCTGGCCATAAAAGGCACGTGCCTTGTGTCGTCATAATCCGCTAAGGGCAGATCCGTAAAATCCATAAAAGGCAGGGTATCCAGATCAGCTATAGGCTCGCGCGGCCCGGTATGTATTATCCTAGCGCCATCTTTAAAATAGATACCCGGGCAGGAAGCGATATCCATCCCCCTGTCGATCAAACGGGCTAAATCCGTAAACACGAATTCCCCCTCTTGGCGGATAACCACATCAACAGCGCCTTCTTCTAATATATGGTTTACGGACTTTTCTTCGAAAAATAACGGCCCCCCAAAAACAACTGTTATGTTTTTATCGATCTGTTTTATCATCCCAGCTATTTTTAAGCTTGCTAATCTAGAGGCGGCATTCACGGAAAACCCGGCTACCCTCGGGCCCGTATCGGTTATTTCTTTTAGATATTTATCTACAAGCGCTTTATTCTGGACGAAGAATTTATCTACGCATTCCTGGTCATACCAAAAAGAACTCTGTTCCCACGCCCAGATATTTTTATAATTCTCGCTGCGGTTACGGTAAAGTTTTATATTCAAATCGAATACGGAAACGGCGCATCCGGCCTTCTTTAAGCAACCTGATAATTGCGCCAGGCCGACAGGAGGATCATATGTTCCCCAGACAGGGCATTGAATAAGCGCTAGCCGCATTTATTTAACCTCTTCCAGATCAAAAAAAGAGTGGCAGGAAAGTATATCTATATTGATCAAACCCGCGTGCCTGCATCCTGCGCATACATTTTCTTCATTCGAAGCATTGTGTTCCTTATGCCTTATGTGATTCCTTGCTGCCTGATATTTTTCCTTATTCCAAAAATCCTCGAAAGGCAGGCTGAATATATTCCCGAAATCATCCTTTTCTTCCTCTACGGAACAACAGGGAGAAACAGAGCCATTTGTATTTATAGCCACGGCCTCCCATGGCCAATTGCATAATGCATCCGCATCGGATTTAAAGTAATTGAAGGTCAGATCTTTATCGTTTATTTTATCGGCATCATAATTGCAATATTGCGGATCCAGGGGCATCCAATCTTTTTCTCCTATAAAAGCCTTGGTGATACCGACATGATCCACCCCTAAGCTTTGCCCCAGCCTTAACGCTTCCTGCACTTCATGCTCGTTATGCCGAAAAACCAAAAATTGCCAGGTAATATAAGGCTTCGCCTTTTTTAGCTCTTTACGTTTCTTAACCAAAAGCTTTAGATTATTCATGGCCAGGCCAAAATTACCGCCTATCCTATACTTAGCATACGACTCCTGGCTTAAGCCATCGATAGAGACGACGATTTTATCTAAGCCGGACAGGATCAGCTTCTCGATACCTTTCTCATCCAGGTGGTTCATATTAGTGTCTATCTTTATATCGGCGCGATAGCGCTTGGCATAACTGATCATCTCGAAAATTTTCTCATTCAATAATGGCTCGCCCCAATTAACCAGGTCTATATGGATCAAATAAGGCCCTAATTTATCGATAATGCTTTTGTAATCCTGGAAACTTAATTGTTTCTTAGCCCGGGCTTCTCTCTTTTGCCCTGTAGGGCAAAATGGACAGCTTAAATCACAGTAATTACAAGGGTCTATTACCAGCCAATAAGGATAACCGAATAAAACTGCTTCCCTTCTTTTCTTCTGCACATCGACTAAAATATAATTCGATAATTTACGCATAAGCCCGTGCGAATAGAGGACATTACACATAGAGCGCTGCTTCTCGTTAAAGTCAAAGTCAGAAAATATTTTCGTTAGATCAACGCCTTTATAATTGATCTTGGCGTAATATTGCAGGATTTCTGATAGCTGAGCGCTTTCTATGAGGCTATAATCGGCGGGTTCTTCGTATCCACTATTTAGCTTAGACTCTTTATCGTTTACATAGCGAAGATAATCATCCAATAATTGCTGTTTATTAGGCTTATTCCTAAGTACGCCGGATGTCTCGGGGACTCCTAAAGATAAAGCCAGCCGGCAAAACTCTTCGTAGCGGCGTAATCTTTCAGGATAACTATCCTCCCCATTATTTGATTCCCAATAAAGATGATGTTCTTTATTTTTAATCCCGAATTCTTCGGGATGGTTATAAAGATAAGTGCCTTTATCTATCACACAGAAAGACTGGCTGGCTAAAATAGTATCCATATATTTCCTGTTATTCTTCAGGAATTCCAAGGTTTGCTTGGAGTCGTCCAGCGTCTCTGTCGGCAGCCCAAACATAAAATTAGCCTGAGTAGCAATACCGGCTTTCTTTGTATCAGCTAAAACCCGGCTGGCTATCTCCAGGGAAAAATGCTTATTCATTTTATCCAATACTTTCTGGGAACCGCTCTCTATGCCATAACTCAACCAGGCACATCCGGAGCGTTTCATTTTCCGCAATAATCCCTCGGACATCTCCGGCCGGATTATCGCCTGTCCTGCCCATTCTATCTTCAGGTTATTGGCAATCACTAGATCACAAAAGCCTTCTAATGCTTCTATATCGCCGTTTACCAGAGATCCGATAAAATAAAAATAATTTACCTGCGGAAAATCCTGCATATGCTGCGCGATCTCCCTGTATATCCCCTGGCCGGATTTAGAACGGAACTTCCCCCAGAACTGCCATTCACTGCAAAAGTGGCAATGTGTAATGCAGCCCCGGCTGTCAAAGATATCCAGGCGGTTAGGCTCTCTATACATACGCAGTTTGATCTCGTCCTTAAAATCAGAATAATCCGGCAGAGGGAGAGAATCGAGATCTTGCGGCCCGGCAGCATACCCCCCGTCGCAAATACGCCCATCCCTCAAGAGCAAACATCCCTTTAAGCTGTTTAATCCTTTGATACCGTCTAAGTTATCTATTATTTCGCATAAAGGCGTTTCTCCTTCTCCATGCACAACAACATCTACGCAATCCTGCTGGATCAAATAATCTCCTTTTTGCTGCCGCGAACAATCAGGCCCGCCAAAGACTATGATCCTATTTTTATCGCGTTCCTTGATTAACCTTGCGATCTCAAGGCTCGCCCAAACCGAACTGAAATGAACGGTAAAACCGATGATCCTGGAATCAGTCTTTAAAATCTTATCGACGTAAAAATCGATTGCTCTTTTGTTTTCTTGCAAAAATGCGCGAACCGATTCCCTATTCTCCCAAAAAGAATAGCAATCCTTATTATCCCAGTTATTCTTCAGGCTCTTGGAACTGGTATGGTAAAGAGTATTATTCAGATCAAAAAGGTATGCCTGATGCCCTTTCTGCCTTATGAGGGCAGCCAAGAGGCACATTGTGTAAGGCGGGCAATCTCTACCCCAACCAGGAGCCTGGACAAAAGCTATTTTCATATCTTAGTTATTATTTCTCTCCAAGTATGTTATTTTGCACATCCGGACGAAAACTTACGTGTGAATTTAACAGATTGACATTAGCAGGATTATTGTTTAAACAATACTTGCACATCTTGACCGCGCTCCCGGAAGCCAGATCCGCCCTTAATTGCTGGTATTTTTTGTTGTTCCAGATACTTAAAATATCCGTTTCTCCTAAATTGCCAAAATGTTCACCCGAATAACAACAGGGTAACACCGAGCCTTCTGTGTCTATATAAATGTTCTTCCAGGGCTGGCTGCAAACCATTTTAAAATAAGAACTGTTTTCATTTGAGAATTGCGGGGGAAGGATCAAAGAAATCTTCAATTCCTGTGCCCTCTGGTTTGCCAAGGCAAACATCTCGTTAGTTATTTCCTGTTTAAAGAAACAGGATAATTTCAGATGGCTGGGTTTAAAAATAGTCAAATAATTACACTGGATAGCATCTACTCCCAAAGACGCAGCCATCTCTACGAAAGCGGGTAGATCTTCGATATTCATGGTATTCACCAAAAAGACCAGGACTATATAAGGCGACTCTTTATTTTTTCTATGGGAAGTAAGATAGCGTATATCTCTAAGGGCCTTTTGAAAACCTCCTTTTACTCCGGTGAGCTGGCTATGCAATGCGGCATTCGAGGCATGCAAAGAGATCTGTATGCTGAATTTGGAGTGCATTAGCCTACTCAATATTGCATCCGTAAAGACCAGGCCATTAGTAGTCAATATCTTATTCTGCCCGGGCATAGCCTTATTTATATAATCTAAAAATTCTTCTGCGTCCGCAGTCAATAATAATTCGCCCATGCCGCAAAAACTGACATATTCTGCCTGCTTTAACATAGCCCCTACCTGCGGCTGGAAATAATCCTTATACAATTTCAGGCTAAACGGTTTATATTCTCCTTCCAGGCAAAACATACAACTGGCATTGCATTTATAATTAGAACCCAGGGTCAGGCCCTGCGCAGTAGAACTAAGGACGATATTTTTGTTTCTAAATTCCTCGTTATTTAATGCCGGATTGTTTTTTTCGCGGATACCGGTTTTAATCCCTGTTGCTAAATCTTCCGCCACCTTATCGGCGTATAAAGCCAGTGCCTTGCCTACAGTAGGAAACACAGTGCAGACCAGCCAGCAGGAACATTTACCGCTCTCGATAAAATGCCTTATCTTATCAGCCCTGCCGGATATCCATAGATCATCGAAACTTTCTTCCCTGATATTCCCTAATCTCTTTTCCTTCAATATGGGGCAAAAGAATAAATTCCCATACGGATCAAACATGGCAAACTTAGAGCCGGCATCACAGCTTGAGAAGAACCTTTCTGGTTTCTCCTGAAAATCAACCAGATGCTGCCAGTAATAAATCTTTGTCAGGAGATTTATTTTATTACTTACCGGAAAAAGCGTATCGCTAAGAACACCAGTAGCGTATCCGGAAGCTACGAGCTTATTGATTATCTGCCTGGTGTATCCTCTTATTTTTATAAAATCCTTCTGCCTCCACTCAAATACCTCCGGGGACCTGGCGGGCTTGGATACGCCAAATTGAGCAAAGAAATCCAGGCCATATCTAT
>Ga0265297_10006520_pt1 | contig 16867 bp, 17 predicted proteins | sample Munlanlwell13791_FD_192502 | JGI IMG/M metagenome (GOLD analysis project Ga0265297, IMG submission 192502) | Leachate microbial communities from a municipal landfill in Southern Ontario, Canada - Leachate well 137-91 | ecosystem: Engineered > Solid waste > Landfill > Unclassified | place...
CGCTCTGAAAAATCTTTCAAAAATCTTAACCTGATCTTTTTTAGGAATACCATATCCCGAATCGGTTACTTGCGACACGATTTCATCATCTTTGGCGGAAATAATAACCGAAACCATTCCCCCTTCAGGTGTATATTTAATGGCATTCGAAAGCAAATTCAAATAAACCTGCCGGATAAGTTTTGGGTCAATCAAAATTTTTCCGATTTGCGGATTCACACTGACAACCGGCATCAGCTTCTTAGCCATGATTTTAACTTCCAGATCCTTTAATACTTGTGATACCAATTCTCCCAAATCCGTCAATACCGGTTCCACTCTTATCCTTCCCAATTCTATTCTGGAAATATTAAGCAGTGAGTTAACCAATTCGATCATTCTCTCATTTGATTGCGATATAAACTTTACAAATTCCAGCTGCTCAGCCATCAATTGCCCGGCATCACCGTTCAAAAGCATTTCCGCATACCATTTAATTGCCGAAAGCGGTGTCCGTAGCTGATGCGAAGCCAGGGAGACAAATTCCGTCTTTGCCCGGTCAATCTCCCTTTCCCGGGTGATGTCCCGAAAAACTGCAATTACTCCCACCGTTTTTCCGTCTACTACTACCGGAGCCGCTGTAGTCCCCACGCAAAACCTGCTCCCGTCTCTTCTCACATAATAATTTACACTGCTGTAAACCGGCTTGCCTTTAGAAAGTACCGTCTGAGTCGCCCGTTTCTCCGGAGGGATTACCTCACCCTTTTCATTCTGAAGCGGAGCCACTTCATACCACTTTTTCCCCACTACCTCAGAAAGGCTCCACCCTATCATTTCCCCCGCCTGTTTGTTTATCATTTCCACATCTCCGTTTTTATCAGTCACTACAATACCCTCACCCAAGCTCCCCAAAAGCGCATTATCTTTTTCCGCCCGCAACCGAAGTAAATCCCGGCTTTTTCGTAGCTGCCTCAGGCTTCTTATGGTCAAAAACGCAAACAATATATTAGTGATAAAAATTAACCCCAACGCTATCCCCCAATTCTCAATCCGAAATATCCAATACGATATCAACATCAATGTGGGAATCACCAGCAGACCGAATACCCACACCGCCTCAAACCGATTCAATTTTTCTGGCATTAATTAACCTTATCACATTTGAGACCCGGGTGTGTCCAAGCCTTGGTATATAATCGCCTGGTCGATGAATAAAAAAATTTCCTACTACGTCGGTAATCAGGCGTTGGCGTTTTCGGATGTCTATCTGCTTCCCGCCTACTCGGATATCAAATCCCGGCACGGCGGTCAGATCGACACAAAAACCCCGATTGCACTTGGCGCCCCCAAACTGAATATTCCCATCATATCTGCCGGAATGGATACCGTGACCGAAGATGCAATGGCAGAAACATTTGCCCTAAACGGAGGTTTAGGTGAAATTCATCGCAACAATACTCCGGAAAAGCAGGCGGAATTAGTCACTCTGGTCAAGGAAAGAGTCCGGGTAATGGAAAAAAATCCTCCAACCGTAGCACAAAGCGCTACCATTGCCGATGCTTTGAATCTGTTAGAAAAACGTCATCGGGGATACGTAATTATTACCCCGAAGGAAAATTTTACCGGCGACTTTATCGGTATCGCTACCAGTCGGGATTTCAAAGCCGCATCCCCGGACACATCAATTGCACAGGTCATGACCAAATTATCCCGGCTTGTCACTGTCCCCCAAGGAACCACACTCCAAAAAGCCTTTCAAATCATGAGGCAACGACGTATTGAGAAAATTCCCGTAATTAACAAGAGTGGCAAGTTGATTGGAGTTTATACCACCAAGGATTACGAATTTATTCAAAACCATCCCAACGCCGTGACAGATTCCCAGGGTCGCCTGATTGTGGGTGCCGCCATTGGTGTTCAGGAAATCGACATCGACCGCGCCCATCGGCTAGTCAGAGCCGGAGTAGATGTTTTATTTTTAGATATTGCCCACGGCCACTCAATCTATACCAAAACTATGCTCAAAAGACTGAAAGACAAAGAGAAAATTACCACCCCGATCATAGTCGGCAATATTGCCAGTACCGAAGGGGTAAAAATGGCCTGCGACATTGGCGCCGACGGTATAAAGATAGGCATAGGTCCGGGATTTGTCTGCAAAACCAGAAATGTCGCCGGTACCGGAGTCCCCCAAATTACCGCTATACTGGAAGCCCGCGCCGCACTTTCCCGTCACAAAAACCCTCCCCCCATTATTGCCGATGGCGGAATCAGGGAACCCGGTGACGTCCCCAAAGCCATCGCTGCCGGAGCAGACAGTGTCATGATTGGTAGTCTTTTAGCTGGAACTGACCAAAGTCCTGGTGATATCATAAAAATCGACGGTTCACTTCAAAAACGAATTCGGGGTATGGCCAGTAAAGGCGTCTTTGAAGACCGCAAAAAAATCGGAGAAACAACTACAAATTCCAATCTGTATACTCCCGAAGGCCGGGAAACTTTTACCCCTTTTCAGGGATCGTCCCAACAATTTATAAACGAATATGTAGGCGGACTGCGCTCGGCCATGAGTTACGCAGGAGTCCACTCAATTCCAGAGCTGCAAAAAGCCGGTCTCATTCACGTCAGTTCTTCCGGAGCCAATGAACAGGGACGCGCCTTATCCTGAATATTAATTCTCTTCCGCCATCCACCTGCGGCAAAAATACCCTGTTTCCATCTCTTCCATATCATAATCATTTATATAAAAAAACCTCAGCCACTTTTCCGGTTTTGATTCAGCACATATTTTATCGTTATAAATTTTATAAATTGCTCCCCCGTAATGCCTATCACTTATCACCATGTCAGCCTTACGATCCTCACCACATTTTTCAAAGGAAGACTTAACCACATAAGTGGTATCGTCTTCAAATTTATCAGGACAGGTATTGGTAATTTCAAAATTTCCGTATCTAAATCCCCCATCAACGTATCTCTCAAAGTTGTCTTTCCATACCACATTCTGCTCCCTTACCGGCAGGTAAAAAGCCGTTTCCAAAAACACACCCCGGGGTGAATTATTTACTACCGTAATTTTTGCTGTATTTCTGGCCCGCACATAATAATTTGCCGCCACCCGCTCGCTTACAAAAAACGATTCCTGAGACAGTATCGGGTGAACAAAAAAATAATAATACAAAAAGTTTCCCAAAGACAAAAACATTACCAGGCCCAATATAAAAACCGGTAATTTTTTGGCCATCCACACCACCCCTGCTCCGATAAACACACAAAAAACCGGCAACAGCATAAATCCTCTGTTTACAATCGACACTTCACCGATGTGTACCGCCGACGCAATAGGAGCAGTCAAGGTTAATCCCATAAATAATAAAAATCCCTTCCGGTTCTTTTTGTTTAAACAAAACAGCCCAATTACCAAAAAAATCGCATCGACAGCATAAAACAATCCGTGTCTGGCAAAATTATTTATGGGAGTCGGGTCACCGCTGGCAAAAAATACCGCTCCGGAAAACACCTGCGCATAATTCTTCAGCACCTCATTTACTCCCGCCATAGCTTTATTTGCCACTAGGTTTTTAAAACCATTATCAATAGAAAGTCTTCTGTCATCGTTAACTATTGCCGCCAACAAATCCTTATTCAAAACCACAATCTCCTGGCTTCTGCTGGAAACAACCGATCCGGGCAGATATCCCTGACCCGCAAAATATCCCAAAATCAACGTCATTATAAATCCCAGAAAATACCCGGCCTGTCTGATATTTAGAGTTTTTACCAAATATGTTCTGTACCACAACCCCACAAATATTATCGGAACCGCAAGTAACTTGGCTCCGTGGTACGAAAAAAAACCCAATCCAAAAAATAATCCCGCCCAAAACAATTTTTTTCCCGAAAAACTTATCAACATTGCCATTCCCCATACGAAAAAAAACAATGCAAATGCCGTGTCTGTCGTCAGTCTTGCCAAAAAAATACTCCAGGGATTAAACAAAAATATCATTCCCGTCACCACCGCAAATTTATAATCGCCGAATATCTTTTTCACCAAAACAAATAATCCCAATGCTGTAAATATATTTAAAAATAAGTATGGCAACCTGGCGGTAAACAAATTCAAATTTACGATCCCGTAAAATGGCGCCAGAAGCACCGCCGGTATCGGACTGATTACCCCTTCTGTCCCGGAACCGAATAACAACTGAATTAATCCTGTACCGGCAAGATCTTTCCCGAAAAGCCACAAGGTTTTTCCGCTCATGATATATACCAAATCGTCATGCGAAACCCCGCCCGGAATTCTCCCTAACCACAAAAACCTTACTACCACAGCCAACCCCGCAATCGACCACAATACAACCTTTCCTCCTTTTCCCATACCACCCTATTTTACATTGTGCTAGAATATTTTCATGGACACAAAAGTAGTTAAAAGAGACGGAGTAGTGGAAGATTTTGATACCAACAAAATTATCCGGGTCGTTGTGGCGGCAGGCCTTGACGAGGAAAAGGCCAAATTACTGTCAGCGGAAATTGCCGATTGGGTATCCAAATCAGGCCTTCCCCAACTCACCTCACTCCAGCTTCGCGACATAGTCATCGGCAAACTTCACAAATACGATGAATCCGCTGCCAAAATGTACGTCTGGTACCAAACAACTAAACAGTAATCTGATAAAATACCTATTTATGGCCAAAAAATACTTACACTGGGGAAAATCTACTTCCATAGATTTGTTTGGGTGTGATCTGAAACTTATTTCCAAGCCGCAACCTATTAAAAAATTTGTCTCAGGAATTATTAAAAAAATTAACATGACAGCCCACGGACCATGTTATATCGAGCGCTTCGGCCAGGGTAATTTGGAAGGGCTATCGGCCATGCAGTTTATTGAAACCTCGTCTATTACAGTTCATTGCGATGAACCGCAATGCCGTGCATTCATCGATATATTCAGCTGTAAAGATTTTGATGAAAAAAAAGCCCAAAAATTTGCCGTTTCCTATTTCAAAGCCAAAACCTCCAAAGCCAAAACTACATATCGTTAATCGACACGGTGTACTTCTTCAGCATTTTAAACGGACGGCATTCAGTTTTACTTATCCGAAGCCCCGGATCTCCCAAATCTTGCTCCAGATTCCAAACCAAAACTCCGCTATTAAATAGTCTTTGCGCCGTCTTGAATTTTAAATAGGCAAAAACACCCCGATACTCAATATCAGCTTTCTCAAAATGATAAATCGCATTATTATCTTCCAATATCTCACAAATCGAAAACCCGATAATTTTATTCCCTACCATCAAACCTAAACATAAAATATTTTTTATATCTTTCAACATAAACAGTCTTTTTACTGCATCTAGTTCCACTTGCGTATCTTCTCTCACTTTTCCCCTGCTGGTTTCCCAATCCAAAAAGATATTAATAATTGTTTCCTGGTCTTTCTTATCACTCAAATTTATATCAACAATTTTACAAACGCTTCCATAGTCTCTTTCAAAGCCGTGTATATGATTTCTTTTCTTCATATATTTGCCCCCTTTCATTTCCGCCAAATCGGCAACCTTAACCAAATAATCGTTGTTATCGGGATCCTCGTTTACTACAAACCCGGGAATTTTAATTAACTTTTTAGCCACAATTTCCGGTACCAATTTCAAAAAAGGAATATTTAATTTTTCCTTTGAAAAATTTATCAAATCTGTTGCTGTTGCCTCCAGGTCATGATTTCCCAACATTGAAAAAAATGGTTTTGTCGTCAAATAGTCCTGAAATTTCACCACCAAATTTTTATTCAACCAGCACGTTTCCAAAATCTCTTTTGTGTCATACACCCACATACTTACAAAATTAAAATCCGAATATACTTCATATTTCTTTACAAATCCTTCCAGTTCATCTTTATCCGATTGCTCCAGCCTCTTAAGTTCAGGAAACTTAGGTATCATACAAATATCAAATATAATCCTACAAACACCCCCAATATCCCCCACAACTTTTTCCTGAGCACCGAAGCCTTAATATCTTCTTTTATTATTTTAGGGAAAAATTTTGTTAACACATATCCATAAATTACCAAAAAGACAGGCTGGAATCCTCCTGTCACATTTACTAGTGACACAGAACCCACCGAGAAAGCCGCTGCCAACAATAACCTGCATCCGATATAAAAAATTTCCGATAACCAAAGTCCACCCCAGCCCTTCACTGGTAAATTTTTTACTTCGCTCACAACTCTACCTAAAAACTTGGGATACAACAACACCAACAAAACTCCCACCCCCATTCCCAATCCCTCATATGCCAAACTATCCCACAAATTTTGCAGATCCACGACAAATTTAAATAAAATCGTAGAAATTGCATAAACAAAGCTCGACAATACCATCAGCCATATGGCACGATTTCCGATTTTATTTTTCTTACCAGACTGGCGGGCTACAAACACACTGCTTACCAATATCACCCCAAATCCCAAAATTTGCATCGATTTTAATCTTTCCCCCAAGAATAAAGCTGACAAAATCAAAGTGAAAACCGGTATGAGCTGAAATAATACTACAATTTTTGACGGGTCTTCCTCGTCTAATGCTTTAAAATAAGGTAATAAATACAACTGCAAAAATATTCCGGCAAGCACTGCCATTAATATTTGGAAAGGTGGTATTATCGGAAATCCCCTTACCGCAAACAATACAACACCCACTAACGCTGCCACCGATCCTGAAAAAATAAACACGGTAGCAGAATCTTTAATATACTTTTCCAGCACATACTTATCAGTGAAATTCGCTACCGAAGCAAATGCTTGTGCCAATATCGCCTCTCCAAACCACATAATGAAACATATTTTACGTTAATATCAAATGTGGTTCAATGATGTACACTAAACACCACCACTTGTTGACACCCTCATTAAAACAACTTAATCTAAATGTATGTTCAAGGCGCTGGCCAAAGATAGGCTGTCTCAAATAGCCTTAATCGGTTTTATCTTGTTAACAATTTGGTGGTTAATTCTCAATATATTCCCCTCTTCTGATTCGGCAAAATATCTATTTGGTGCAATATACGGATCTACTATGTCCCTTTATGGAGGTCTTGTAGGCATTTATGTTTCAGGCCAATGGGGCGGTAACAAAAGTGTTATGGGAAAAGCCATTATTTTTCTCTCCCTAGGTCTTCTTGCCCAAGCCTTCGGCCAACTGGCAAACAGCGCATACAACATAATCCTCCAGGTCGAAACCGTTTATCCGGGACTCGCCGATATTGGATATTTTGGCAATATTCCCCTTTACACCATCGGCATTTTTCTCTTAGCCCAGGCTTCCGGCGCAAAAATTAGTCTAAAGCAATTATCCTCAAAGCTTTTTGCCCTTATTCTTCCTTGTTTACTATTAGTAGCCACATATTTGCTATTTTTACAACACTACGAATTTGATTGGAGTCAACCGCTCTTAATTCTCCTGGATTTCGGTTACCCTCTCGGCCAGGCGTTCTATGTCTCAATAGCCGTGCTGACCTATATCCTATCCAAAGATCTTCTGGGTGGGATGATGAAAAGAATTATTTTCATGATTCTGGCCGCTTTTGTTATTCAGTATTTTTCAGATTTTTCTTTTTTGCTCACAAATTCTCAGGGTAATTATTTTGTTGGCGGTTTTGTCGATTACCTCTATTTACTTTCCTACACTCTAATGGCCTTAAGCATTTTTGAGTTGCGTCTGGCCGCTTTAAAGATCCGTAATTCGGAGGCAACTCCCCAATAAACCTATGCTTCAGACTGCAGACCTGCAAACGCTCATCGAAAGCATCATTGAACACCAAAGAACCATCATTGGTCCCCTGGCCATAGATCAGGCCAGAAAAGTATCCGGAATCAAAATAATAAATACCAATCAGTTAAAAGTTCAGGTCGAGTCCACCGATACTCAATCGCTTCTTAACCAGCTCGTAAAAAGATACGAAGATCTTTTTGGTCTTACATCTGTAGAAGTTTGTAAAGAAGCCGTCAAAGAATCAACCATTCACATTTCGGACAAAGACTTACCGGACATCCTCCGCTGATATGGCCGATACTCAACTCTCCGCCGATGAACGGGAACTGCTCTTAGCCAAAGCCAACGAAGAAATTTACAAACAAAACTTCGAACTCTCGCTTCGGAACAAAACTCTTTCGATTCTCAAAATTCTTTATTCAATTTCCATCTCCACTCTTGATGTCAACGAAGTTTCCCAGCAAATTGTGGACACCATCGCTGCTCAGATGAACTTTCCGGCCGTTCTCATCAGCTTAGTCGATCCGGATGGTCAATCACTACGACCTTCAGCCATAACCAAATCAGAATCGATACAAAATGCCATCAGTATTATCAACAAACCCCTTTCTGAATTAATCATTCCTCTTGATTATCGGAACAACTTAGTCGTAAATGCTGTCAAAACAAACGAAAGACAAATCACTTCAAATCTATTAGACATCCTGGATCCCCTGGTGCCCCAGGACCCCGCAGACGCAATTGCCAAAATCGTAAACATCAACACCCTAATCATCTACCCCCTAAGCATAAACAATAAAGCCATTGGTGCCATGACATTGGGTATTTCCAAAGAGATTGACGATCTCTCCCGCGGGGAAAAAGAAACTTTGGATCAGTTGATTGACGTCGTCAGTATCGCCATAGATCGCGCCAGACTTCACCAAAACTTAAAATTGGCCAACGATCACCTCAAGGAACTCGATAAACTGAAGGACGAATTTGTCTCCCTGGCTTCTCACGAACTACGGACTCCCATGACCGCCATCAAAGGTTATGTCTGGATGGTTCAAAATGGCAAAGCCGGTGATATCACTGATACGGCCAAAAAATATCTCGAGATTGTATACTCTTCAACTGAGAGATTAATTCATTTGGTAAATGATATGCTGGATATTTCCCGTATAGAATCAGGTAGGTTTCAACTTCACCCGGAAACATTTGATTTCAGTGAATTGGTCACTCAAATCCAAACTGAATTTTCTGCCAAAGCCTCGGAACATCAAATGACTTGGCACACAGATATCGACCCATCCCAAATCTCCATAAATGCAGACAAAGACAAAATTTTACAAATACTGGAAAATCTGGTGGGAAACGCATTTAAGTTCACACCGGACCAAGGGTTTGTTTCACTTCAGGCCACAGTAAAAGATAATTTCCTAAGGGTCTCAATATCTGATTCCGGTCGGGGCATAGCTGCAGAAGATATTCCCAAATTATTTACCAAATTTACCCGCCTGGGCGAAGGTCTTCCGACTTTAGCCAAACCGGGAACGGGGCTGGGTCTTTATCTTTCTAAACAATTTGTAGAGTTGCATCACGGCCAGGTTTTTGTCGAATCAGAACTAAACAAGGGATCCACCTTTACATTTACCATTCCCCTAGTCTAATATTAACCAATGACCAATTCACAAAAAAGAATCTTAGTAGTTGAAGACGACGTTGCTCTCAGAGATTTATACGTTCAAATCCTCACCGATAGTAGTTTCCAGGTAGAGTCGGTCGCCGACGGCCAGGAAGCATTTGAGGCCATGAAGAAAGGCGGATACGACCTCGTCCTTTTGGATATCATCCTCCCCAAAGTCGACGGCCTCACTATTTTAGAAAAACTTTCTACGGAGGCTCCGCCGGAAAAACCGAATTTCCATGTTGTAGTCCTGAGTAATCTCGGTCAGGACGAAGCCATTAGTAAAGCCATGAGTTTGGGAGCCGAGGGTTATTTAATCAAAAGCGACTACACCCCGGGCCAGGTAGTAGAACAGGTAAATCACTTTCTGGAAATGGGAGATTCTCACTGACCTACTGTTACCAAAGCGTCATATTCAGTCACTTTCCCCAACTCCCCCGCCGCACTCGCCACTTCATACTCCGCGTCCAGGTCTTTTAAAAGTATCGCTTTGTAGTCAGACTTACCTGAAACTATACTTACTTCAGTCAGCTTCACATCCTTATCCGAATTACCGGTACTCACAACCGTGTACCCAAGTCCGGTCAAAAACTCAGACGCTTTAGCCGCCGCCCCTTTTACTCCGCCTCCGTTTTCCACTCTTATCTTAAGTTTCGATCTCACCAATTCGGGCGTAGGTGTAACCTCGGTTACCACAGGAACCGGAGTTACTTCAGATTCCGCAGTTTCCGATTTAGTTACATCCGCCTGTTTGTTGGAATACATCCCCCATGCCAGTACTACACCTACACCCAACATCAAACCGATAACCAAACCCACAATAAACAACAACCATTTGGGCACACTTCTTTTCTCCTTTACCCCGATCTCCTCATTGAATTCGGCCACCGGCTCTGGAACAACTGCTGGTTCAGGCACCACCACCGGCTCTGGAACAACTGCTGGTTCAGGCACCACCACGGGTTCCACCAAAGGCTTTTGCTCTTCCACTATCAGTCTCTCTTTATTTTCTTTTATTGACTCTTTCTTGGGCATTAACCTATCCTAGCATAAATCAGCCGTTTCGGGCAATAACTCAAAACGCATGTTGTTTTCTCAGCGGTGTTTTCAAAATCTGAGTCGCCACCACTAGACCCCACGCCATCACGATTCCCGCCAGTAAAAATGGAGCCGGAAGGGACCATGTGGCCACAAAACCGCCTACCACCGGACCAAATATCATCCCCAAACTTATATACGAAGCATTAATCCCCAACATCGACCCCTGGGACAACGCATCAGCCTCCTTGGAAATAATTGCCTGTATCATTGGCCCCACAAAAACGTTAGCCAGACTCATCACTACGACAGCCAATATCCATGGCCAAACTGACTTCACAAAAAACATCGTTACTAAGGCGCCGATCACAAATACCATACTCGTCGTCAACATTTGTTTTTCATTCCACTTTTTAACCGCTCTGGGTAAAAGTAGTCCCTGACTCAATAACCCTATCACCCCCGAGAGGGTAAACATGGAAGCAATTTGAGATACAGACAAGCCCAATTTCTGAACCGAAAAAGGTTGATAAGCATAAATATAAAGCGCGAAAGCAAACGAACACAACAGTGAAACCAACAGCATTTCTCCGGTATTTTTATCCAAAAATGCCCGCCATAAATGTCTCAGATCAAAAAACGGTTTCTTTTCCACTTCTTTTCTATGCATATTTGTTTCCGGAAGAAAAATTGCGGTAACAACAACTGCGATCATTGTCACCAATGCCGCCACCCAAAACGGCGTAGCCATTCCGAAATTCACCGTCACCGCCGAAATCGCCGGTCCGAATACAAATCCGAAACCAAAAGACGCCCCGATGATTCCAAACCCCTTTGCCCGGTCAGCCGGAGCCGTTGTGTCAGAAATCACGGCTTGTGCGACAGTAATGTTTCCTGCAGTCAATCCATCCAACGCCCGGGCCAAAAATAGCCAAACCGCATTTTTTGCCAATGCCATCATTACAAATGACAAACAAGTCCCGATCAGAGAAATTACCAATAGTGGTTTTCTCCCCAATTTATCGGACATCCGGCCGATTATCGGAGTCGAAATAAATTGACAAACGGAAAACACGGAAAACAACATTCCGTTCTGCCAATCCGTCAACCCGAATTTATGCGAATATGAATACAAAATCGGAATGATAATTCCATACCCCAGGGCATTAACCACGGCAATTATCGCTATAATCCACAAATTCGATTTTTTAAACATAAGCGTTTATTTTATCATCATTTTCCTGTCGGCTTCCAACTCTTCCCGGGTATTAATCCCATACCCCACCTCTTCAAACGGCACCCTTACCGCCACTACTTTTTTACCCATATCTCCGGCAATTTCAACCAGATCAGTAATGTAGTATTCTCCGTTTACGGTATTTGGTTTTATTTTATCCACAGCCTCCAACAAAAATTTATAGTCAAAGCAGTAAAACCCCGGATTAACCTCCTTAATGTTTTTTTCCTCTTCCGTCGCATTTTTTTGTTCGACAATTCTTTCTACGTCTCCATTCGTAGAACGGATTAATCTTCCCCAAGCCAATTTATTCGGATCCTGATATTCAGTGGCCAAAAGACCCATGACAGCATCATTTTTTTGTTGGACATCCACCAAACTTTTTACAGCGGCAGGCGTATAAAACATCATGTGATCAGCATACCCCACCACCACGGACTTAACCTTCCAACCCAACTCTTTAATCCTGTAAACTCCGGCTCTCACCGCGTCCCCTGTTCCCAATGGTTTTTCCTGAGTCGCCCACTCCACATTGTATTCACCCACAGCTGCCTTTACTGTTTCTGCCATCGACCCCACCACTACCACCGTCTTATCAGTCGTCTTAAAAAAAAGTTCCACCCCGTAAACCACCAGCGGTTTTCCTGACAAAGATGCTGCAGTTTTGTTTACCCCGGACTCCTCGGACCCAAACCGCTTTCCCCGCCCCCCGGCCAAAATAATACCTACTATCATATCCAGGTATTTTACCCCAAAGAGTATAATGTGGCCATGACCATCCAAACCCGCCGCTGGCCAAGTCTTCCTTGGAAAGTTCCGTTTAATACCCATGCTCTGTTCATAGGCCAAAATGTGTCACTAACCAGTAAAAGCGGAACTATCTACCGAATTGAAGTTGAAAGCAATGATGGAATAGCAGCTGTTATCAATAGACCCAATGGCCAAGAAATAAAATTATGGAGTTACGCTGGACAAATAAACGAATTTGGTCCCGAAAACAGAAATTGGCGCTGGATACCCACCAAAGGTAAGGAACGCTAACAGGATTTGTCTTCAGTTATAGCACCGCTGGAATTAGTTTTTATACTCCGGCAGCTGCCGTTATAAATCAGTTTTATTTCCATTCTTCCGTCATCCTCATCAGAAATTTTTGTCACCGTTGCACATGGATATTTAGTTTGTACTGAAATGGGCAAATTATTATTACTGTTGCAGCCTCCCGTTCCCGGAGTTGCTGTTGGATTTGTTCCTCCCGCTCCAGGTGTACTGGTTGGATTCACGGGGACACTTGAACCCAAAGTTCCGATCAGATAATTATTCAAAAGATTATAAGCATTTCCGGAATGATTTCCTCCGCCTCCCCCTTTTGTCTGGAATGCTGTTGTTCCGTCTTTTCCGCATTGATTTGTAATCATGGCAACTCCGCCCGGATGTTGGGAAATGTAACTGGTTACGTTGTATACCTTCCCGGAAATAATCAGCCAGCAATTTTGCAGGGTATTATGAGAAGCCACTTCAGCCGCAGTCAGAGTCAGGTTTGAAGTAACAGGTACACTGGTTGGTTGAATCCCTGGTACAGAGGTTGGATTTACACCCGTTATCGGAGCATTTGTCGGCACTGCCGTCGGATTCACCGCTACCGATGTACCAAAATTACCAATTAAATAATTCCCCAGCAAACCGGAGGCATAACCGGAATGATTATTTCCTCCACCCCCTTTGGTAGCATACGCTGTTGTTCCGTCTTTTCCGCACGAATTCAAAATCATTTGTGCTCCTCCGGGATGTTGAGAAATATAACTGGTCACGTCATATACCTTCCCGGAAATAATCAGCCAGCAATTTTGCAGGGTATTATGAGAAGCCACTTCAGCCGCAGTCAAACTAATTCCGGTATTAACGTTTGTGTTAGTATTTGTGTTTGTGTTCTGACTGGTGGCAACTGGAACAGTAGGCTTTATATTTACAAAAATGGTAGGCACCACCCCGTCAGCCGGAACGCCGGCCAACGTTTGGCCCAACTCGCCCACTAGATATTGTCCCAGTAGATCATGTGCCATTTTACTGTGATCCACCGCTTTTGATTTATCTTTACTGGAAAAAGCTACAGTACCATCCCTTCCGCAATACTTCACAATAATCGGCTTACCGCCCGGATGAGACGTCAGGTACGAAGTGACATCATAAACTTTATTACCGATCAAAAGCCAGCAATCATTTTCAGAATTATGTTTAGCCACTTCATCAATGGTCAGATCAATTCCCGGAGACTTCTGCAGATCCCCTCCTATTTGTTGATCCAAGCTGGCTAGTCGGTTTGAAATCCCCGGTTGACTTTGGATTACTCCGGCTGTTTTTTCCGTTTGGTAGTTTATTATTGCCGCAGTAAACAGGGATACACATGTCACCACAAAAAGTAGCAAAGAAACCCCGACAAAAATTTTCACTTTCAACATAAATGAATCTATTTAAATGTTATTCGTCGCAAAATAATATCCTGATTTGGTACCCCGGTAACTCCGGCCGAAATCTTCGAAATTATTTCCGCCACTTCCATCCCTCTTACCACCTTTCCCAAAACAGTATGTTGTCCGTTCAGCCAATCCGCGTCTTTAGTCAGAATAAAAAACTGGCTACCGTTAGTATTTGGTCCGCTATTTGCAAAAGCCACCGTCCCGGCCGTCATTTTTCTGTTCATGTCGATCTCATCCGGAAAAGTATACCCGGGTCCGCCATGCCCCCACTCCGATTTTCTGGATTCATCCCGTGACAACGGATCACCTCCTTGAATCATAAAATCATTTATCAATCTATGAAAACGTGTGCCGTCATAAAAACCGTCCAGAGCCAATTTCAAAAAATTTTCCCTGCCTATCGGTGAATTTATCTCCAATTCAATTTCTATTTCTCCTAAACTCGTAGCCAGAATCACATTTTTAATACTCTTAATTTGTTCACTTGCGTCTGCTTTAAATCGACCCGACAAATGTTCCCGATACTCACTCCACATCAGCTTTATGGATCCGGCGGCAAAAATTGCCAATACCAACAGCGCCACCCCCATCCCCAAATTGCTAAAAACCATCCTCCGCAGTTTCTCCCGCATATGTATAATCTTTATATTATACACATGATACCAAAACAACTCGGCACTCCCTTCATACTTTTACTTTGTTTTATTCCCTTTGCGCTCTGGTTTCCCGAAGCTTCATTTGCCACTTCTCCTAACATTGTTTACAGCCTTGGTCAAATCACCGGCCTGATAGGGGCCGTTTTACTTTCCCTGAATTTTATTCTGGCAGCCAGATTAAAATTTTTAGACCCGCTATTTAATGGTCTGAATAGAATCTACATTGTCCACCACCTCACCGGGGCCATTTCATTTATCCTGCTTCTCTTCCACCCCGTATTACTTGCTCTCTGGTACCTCCCCACTTCCACTATCTTGGCCGCCAAACTGTTAATCCCCGACACCGGTAATTTACCCGTCTGGTTCGGCATCATGTCACTATTGGTCCTGATCGTCCTTCTCGTCATTACTTTCTTCATTCCGGTAGCCTATCAACTCTGGAAATCTACCCATCAATACCTTGGTATTTCATTGCTCTTTGCCACCTTGCACATCTTTTTTATTCCCAGTACAGTCACCTACAACCTTCCTCTTCGATATTACATGCTGACTCTTTGCCTCCTGGGAATTATCGCCTATTTTTACCGCACTGTTTTAGGTAGGAAATTAGTTCCCAGACTAGCATATAAAATAGATCATGTCGGGTCTTTATCACCCGATATTTTAGAGATAAGCTTAGTCCCCGAGTCAAAACCCATAAAACACCTTCCCGGCCAGTTTCTCTTCATGAGCGTCACCAATCTGGGTATCTCCGGCGAAACCCACCCCTTTTCCATCGCCAGTGCTCCGGGATCCCAAAAACTGGGCCTCGCCGTCAAATCTTCCGGCGACTACACGGAAACTCTCAGACTTTTAAAAGCCGGCGCCATGGCAAAAATTGAAGGCCCCTTTGGCCGCTTCACTTATGAAAACAGCTATCATCAAAAGCAAGTCTGGATAGCCGGAGGTATCGGCGTCACCCCGTTTTTAAGTATGGCCAGAAGCCTGAGTTTATCTTCTCCCTATCACGCAACCTTGTTTTACGTTGTAAGTACTCCCGATGAAGCGGTTTACGTCAATGAACTACAAACCATAGCCAAAAATCTTCCGGACAATTTTCAATTCATATTGCACTCTTCAAAAACGTCAGGCAGACTGAATTCTCAGACCGTTCAGAATTTACTTCCCGATTTCATGGAAAGGGATATTTTTATTTGCGGACCACTTCCCATGATGAGCAGTTTAAGAAAACAATTCACGAACCTGAAAATTAAAAACCGCTTCATCCACTCAGAGGAATTCTCCCTGAACTAATCCTTGTTTTTTTAGACGATCGTCAAATCTGACAAATCATTTTTCAATTCCTCAATGCTGCTTGTGTCCATTAATTTCATTCTCATTTTTACCGCCCCTTCAAATCCGTTTATGTACGCTTTTACAAATTTTTTCAGAATCTGAAAATCCTTTTTATTTCCCCAGGTTCTCTGCCACAAATCTATATGCTTTTTTAATAACCCTAATCTATCTTCTATCGTCAATATTCTTCTTTCCGCACTAAACGCCGCCGGATTTGTCAGTACTCCCCGCCCGATCATAAACCCGTCACACCCATATTCTTCACATTTTCTTACCCCATCCTGGAATTCCTTCACGTCCCCGTTTCCTATTATTTTGCACTTACTCTTACTCTTACGAGTCAAATCCATAATTTTGTACATCTCTTCCCAATGTGCCGGCACCGCAGATTGTTCCGCTACAGTTCTCAAATGCACCGTTATCAAATTCAAATTCTGCCCCAGTAAAAACCCTATCCATTCCTCCGTGATTATTTTTTTTACCCCAATGCGGGTCTTAATTGATACCGGCAAACCCGGAGCGCCTGATTTGACTGCGTTTATTATTTCACTTACTCTTACCCTTACACTTACGTCATTATCAATTAGTGCCCCTCCCCCGCCGCATTTCATAATATCCTTTTGCGGACAACCCATATTAATATCAATCCCGTCAAAATTTAACGTTTTTATAAACTTAGCTGCCTCATAAAAC
>Ga0265297_10006521_pt1 | contig 16867 bp, 13 predicted proteins | sample Munlanlwell13791_FD_192502 | JGI IMG/M metagenome (GOLD analysis project Ga0265297, IMG submission 192502) | Leachate microbial communities from a municipal landfill in Southern Ontario, Canada - Leachate well 137-91 | ecosystem: Engineered > Solid waste > Landfill > Unclassified | place...
AAGGCTATCGGAGTTTATTATTTTATGCTTGGTGGTTTTTCTTATTGCTCTACAATTTGGCGACGGCCGATAATCTGGAGAAAAAGATCAATCGTATTTTTTGGGTGATAATGGGTTCGGCTGGTTTAGCCAGTCTTTATGGGATTTTACAAATTCTGGGGATTGATTTTATCGTTTGGACCGAACCGCCCTTTATTACTCACCGGGCGACCTCTACTTTGGGCCAACCTAATTTTTTGGGGTCATATTTGCTTTTAGTTATTCCTTTAACGATTTATGGTTTGAAGAGATATCGTCATTTTTGGCTGCGCTTTATTCTGGCTCTTCTATTGTTAATGCAGTTTATCACTTTAATTATAACCGAAAGTCGGGCGGCCTGGTTGGGATTATTGGGAGCTTTAACTTTGTTGGTATTCTGGAATTTGTCTCGCTGGCGGCCCAGAATCTCAGCCTCTAAAAAACGCGGTTTGATATTGATTTCTATCCTCTCGGCCATTACGCTTTTTTTGGCTTTATCTCAAAGCAGTTATGTAGCTGATCGTTTTAGGAGCAGCGTTGATTTTCGGCACGGGAGCGTTTCGGCCCGATTGAATTTTTGGTCAAGCGCCTTGAAATCTATCGCTCGGAGGCCGTTATTGGGTTATGGTTTGGAAAATCAGGGGATGGAATTTATAAAATATTATCAGGTCGATTGGGCCCAGACCGGTTTTGTCAATGCCAGCACCAATCGGGCGCATAATTTGATCTTGGATCTTCTTTTAACAGTGGGAATTATTGGTTTAATGGTTTATGCTTGGGTTTATACCAGTTTTTTCAGATGGGCCAATAGGAATCGATCGAACAAAAGATATCAGATTTGGTCAGAGGCCTTGATGGCTGCGGTTTTAGCTTGTTTAATCTCATTATTGTTCGGTTTTTCCATTGTAGTGACCGAGGTCTATTTTTGGTCTTATTTGGCTATGGTCGTCGTCATTAACGCCAGATCGGATGGCGTGCCGGAAACTAATTTAAAGATTAAGTTCCAGCCGCCGATTAAAGCATTAATCATAATTTTAGCGGTATTTTTTTCCGGTTATCAGATTTCCCATGAGTTTAAGGCTTTAACGGCTGATAATTATTTTTTGGAAATGCGGAAAGTGTTAATTCAGGATGATTATCCCAAAGCTTTATTCTATTTCCAAAAGATTAAGGAGCAAAAGGTTCGCGATTTTAGCTATACTTATTATTTTATTGATGCTTTGCCGTCTGATTTGGACCTGGCGATTGATCCGAACCTGGTTAATTCGTTCCGGACAGAATTAAATAATATTTTGCCTCAATTGGCCCTATCCGACCATGATCAATGTTATTTAAAAGCTAAAATTTATACATTGCTTCAGGATTATTCTCAGGCTGAAGAATATTATCAGAGGGTTATTAATCTTAGCCCTCAATTACCGAAGAACTATTTTGCCCGAGCTAAGTTTTATGCGGCTTCCGGTCGGGATGATTTAGCCTTGGTTGATTTTAAGAAAGTATTGACGCTTTTACCGGCGCCGGAAAATTATCCCGAATCTTTAAGCTCGGCGGAAAAATCAGTGGCCTATTATCAAAGTTTAGTTTTTAAAGAATTGGGGGACATTTATTTCCGACAAAAGAATTATGATTTGGCCGGGGAAAATTACCGCGCCTCTTATTTGCTTAATTTGAATGATCTGGCGGCTTATAAGAAGATCGCGGACACTTATTTTATGCGCGGAGATTTAAAGACGGCCATTTGGTATAATTTAAGAGCATTTGAACGGCATCCCAATGACTATGTGTGGCCGTTATCTCTGGCTATTTTATATCAGCAGCAAGGGGATCCTATCAATGCCGTTAAATATTTGGATTCAGCCATCGCCTTAGATCGCGATAAAAAGATTTCAATGGAGACGATTAATAATATTAAAAAATAATTATTTTATATGTTTTATCTTTTTTTGGGATTTTCATTGGTTTTGGGGTTGATTGTCGGCAGTTTTATTAATTGTTTGGTTTGGCGGCTTTATAAGGAGGAAAGTTTAATGGGTCGATCCCATTGCCCGAAATGTCAGCGGCAAATTGATTGGTGGGACAATATTCCGGTTATCAGTTGGTTGTTTTTACGCGGTCGTTGCCGTCATTGTCATAAATCAATATCAATTCAGTATCCGCTCGTGGAATTTCTGGTGGGGATTTTATTTGCCTTGGTTTTTGTTAAATTTTATGGCGCCGGACTGGTCTATTCCGATTATGATTTTTATTATTGGTTTTTAAGCGGCTCTAAGCTTTGGTGGTTATTGGTTAATTGGCTGGCTATTTCGGCCCTGACTATTGTTTTTATTTTTGATGTTCGCTGGCTTCTGATTTCACTGCCGGCAATTTTATGGAGCGCCGTCGGTATTTTCGGTTTGGATTTAATTCTGGGTTATAGTTTGTGGAATATTTTATTTTGCGTCCTAATCGGCGTCGGTTTTTTCGGTCTGCAATTCCTATTGACTCGCGGTCGGGGAATCGGAGAAGGGGATATTTGGCTGGGAGGGCTCATGGGATTAATTTTCCCCGATTGGCATTTATTGCTCTCGGCGATATTTATATCTTATATGTTGGGCGGGGCCACGGGATTGATTATGATGGCGGCTTGGGGAAAAAAGTTAAAAACTAAGCTGCCTTTAGGGGTTTTCTTGGCTATCGGGTCGATTATTGCCTTATTTTTTGGTCAGTCTTTGATTGCTTGGTACTTGGGTCTGTTGGGGGCTTAAAATAGTTGGCAATTTTGTAGTTTTCTAGTATAATTAGAATAGACAATTAATATAAACCATTTCGATTTATGAAGGAGGAAATAATCGCTGGTCTTGATATTGGCTCCACCAATATCCGTTTAGTTATTGGTCAAAAGGTCCAAGGTTTTGAAGCTGAAGAAATTCAGATTATTGGAGCTGTGTCGTCTTCAACCATGGGCGTGTCCAAAGGCAATGTTAACAGTATTGAAGATGCTACTTCTTCCGTTTCGGCTTGTCTGGAAAAAGCAGAACGTTTAGTGGGAGTGCCGCTCGAAAGTGTTTGGGTGAGCATTAATAGCCCAAAGATTAAATGTGAGAAGAGCAAGGGGGTAGTAGTTGTTTCCAAGAGCGACGGCGAAATTGATGAGCATGACGTCGAAAGAGCGATAGAGGCGGCGCGGTCGATGGTCGTTCCGAATAATTATGAGATTTTACATGTGATTCCGATTAAATTTACCATTGATAATCAGGAAGATATTAAAGATCCGATTGGGATGAGTGGTGTCCGCTTAGAAGTGGAAACTTTAATTATTTTAGGGCTTAGCAACCAGATTAAGAATTTGACTAAAGCCATTTATCGCACCGGCCTGGATATTGAAGGCTTAGTGCTTTCTTCTTTGGCGGTGGCGGAAACTGTCTTTGATAATCGCCAAAAAGACTTAGGCGCCGCCTTAATCAATATGGGCGCCACCACTACCAGTTTGTCGGTTTATGAGGAAGGAAATTTGCTGCATACCGCCATTTTGCCGATTGGTTCGGACCATATTACCAATGATATTGCCATTGGTCTCCGTTGTCCGATTAATTTAGCCGAAAGAATCAAGATAGAGTATGGCCATTCCGAATCAGAGGCCTTTACCAAAAAAGATGAAGTTGATATCAGCCAACTGGTCAAGGAAGAGAAGATCAGCGATAATATCGGTTTAATTTCTTTAAAGTATGTGGCGGAGATTATTGAGGCTCGAGTGGAAGAAATTTTCGAAAAAGTGGATGAGGAATTAAAGAAGATAGATCGCTCGGGAATGTTACCGGCTGGCGCTGTGTTAGTTGGCGGCGGTTCTTTGCTTAAAGGGATTGTGGAAACGGCCAAGCGTAAATTACGTCTGCCGGTTTCATTGGGAGAGGCCAAGAATGTTAAGATTGCGATTGATAAAGCTCGCAATTCCGAATTTCTGACAGCTTTGGGCCTGGTGGTCTGGGGCGGTCATTCTTTGCCTAATTCGGTCCCCAATCCTTTTAAAAAGAATATCAGCAACGCTTTTAGTAAAATCAAAGGATTTATCGGTAAAATGATGCCCCAATAGGGTTGAATTTTTTGGGTTATTAAGTTAAGATGCCAGAAGGGTTAAATAATTATTTAATTAAGATATATATGCCAGAAGTTAAACCAATAGCCGAAACTTTCGCTAAAATTAAAGTAGTTGGTATTGGCGGTGCCGGCGGTAACGCCGTTAATCGCATGGTGGAAGAAGGAATTCAGGGAGTAGAATTTATCGCCATTAATACCGATGTCCAGGCTTTGCATAATAATAAAGCGGATATTAAATTGCATATCGGTAAAACCGTTACCCGTGGTTTGGGCGCTGGCATGAATCCGGAGTTGGGTCGTCAAGCCGCCGAAGAATCGCAATCGGAAATTAGAGATTTATTGAAAGGTTCCGACATGGTTTTTATCACTTGTGGTTTGGGTGGTGGTACCGGTACTGGCGCCGCTCCTTTAATTGCCGAAATCGCGAAGGATTTAGGCGCCCTGACTATTGCCGTGGTCACTAAGCCCTTTTCTTTTGAGGGCGGCCAGAGAAAACGAATTGCCGATCGGGGTTATGATGATTTGTCAGCCCAGGTTGATACCATCATTACCGTGGCCAATGAAAAATTATTAACTATTATTGATAAAAAGACTTCTTTACTCGATTCTTTCAGAATTGCTGACAATATTTTGCGCCAAGGCGTCCAGGGCATTGCAGAAATTATTACTGTCCCCGGCATTGTTAACGCCGATTTTAATGATGTGCGGGCTATTATGGCTAACACGGGCTCGGCCTTAATGGGTATCGGTCAGGCCACCGGTGAAAATAAGGCCGAAGAAGCTGTTCGGGCCGCAATCAATTCCAATCTGTTGGAAACGTCTATCAATGGCGCCAAGGGTATTGTCTTTACCATTACTGGCGGAACTGATTTAAGCATGATGGAAGTTTCGGAGGCGGCTCGGATTATTAGTTCGCTCGCCGATGAAGATGCCAAGATTATTTTTGGCGCCGTGATTGATGACCGCTTGAAGGATGAGTTAAAAGTGACTATTGTTGCTACCGGCTTTAATGACCGGGAACGGGTTGCCAATAATTTTTCTCCGACGGAAATTTCAACGCCGGCTTATACTCCCAGTAATTTCGTTAAAAGAGAGGAAAATAGAAAAAAAGCTGAAGTTAAAAAAGAAGAAGTTAAGGAAACTAAAAATACCAGTTTAAATTTTTCTTGGTTTGAAAAGAAAGAAAAGCCGGAGCTTAAAGCTGAGCTGACCAGGCCGACTGTTAAGCCTCAAATTAAGAAGACGGATGATGAAGAAGATGAAGAATTGAGCGTTCCGGCCTTTATCCGGAAGAAGATGATGTAAAATTAACTAAAATATCCATAAAATCTGACTAAAATGAAAGTCAGATTTTGTTTTTGGTCAAACTTTAATATAACTTGACTTTAACTTTAGTCAGATTTTTATTTGATCAAATATATAGTGCGCGATTCTTGCGCGATTCTTGCGCGATTATTTATTTTATGCTATAGTGTCAATATGTTTAAACCAGAATATAATTTAACCAATAAAATAGTAAAAAACCTGACTGAAATAGCTGAGGCTAGGGTTGTTATTGAGGGTGCTAAAATTTTACCGCGGCAGGAATTAAAATTAAGAAGACAGGCTATAATCCGGATGACGCAGAGTTCCACTGCGATTGAAGGTAATTTGCTTAATTTTAATCAAGTTGAAGCTTTATATGCTAATAAAAAAATAGATGCGCCGGAAAGAGATATTTATGAAGTGGAAAATTATTTAAAAGCCTTAAAATATATCGACGAAGTAGTTAAAAAAAGACTGCCAATTTCCGAAAAAATTATTTTATCAATTCATAAACTGGTAACAAATAAAACATTGTCGTTGGATAAATCTGGAGTATATAGAAAGACTCCGGTTTATGTAGTCAAATCAATGTTCGGTCATGTGACCGAGGTCGTCTATACGGGTCCGGAGGCTAAAAGCGTGCCGTCACTTTGCGCTGATTTGGTTGGATGGATAAATAAGAGCGAGAAGGAAATTATCAATCCGGTGATTGTCGCCGGCATAGTTCATCAAGAGCTGGCCGCTATTCATCCTTTTGCCGATGGCAATGGTCGGACGGCACGAGCACTGGCTACCCTCATTCTTTATCAATGCGGCTATGATTTTAGACGCCTGTTTGCCTTAGAGGATTATTATAATCGAGAACGGCAGGACTACTATCAGGCAATCAATATCGGCAAAAAATATGAAGACCGAAAGGTTAATTTTACCCCCTGGTTAGAGTATTTTGTGGAAGGATTTAGAGATGAAATTGAAAATGTTAAGATGAAGGTTAAGACTTTATCAGTAAAAAAAGTTGATGGCCAGATTCAGACTCAGGTTTTTTTAGATCCGGATCAATTAAAGATTTTAGATTTTTTAGATCAAGTCAATCGAATTACCACTAAAGATGTTGGGGATATTTTGAATTGCCCAAAAAGAACCGCTCAGTCTTATTTGCAAAAGTTGAAAAAGATGAAAATGATTAAGCAAATTGGCAGGGGGCCGGCGAGCGCCTATGTTTTGGAAAGATAAAAACTGATTATACAAAAAACAGTTCACTGGGGCTGTTTTTTGTTGGTGTAATTTTGAAAATAATTATAAACATAAAATAAAATAAAGAGTCTTGTGGATAACTTTTTAAATCACCAAAAGAAGCCTAAAATTAGAGAAAATTTTGAGCGTTGTCGCTCCTTTGTTTTTTTGCTATAATAACTCTTGTCCGATATGTTGTGGTGTCCTAACAAGCCGGGCCACTAGATGTAGTTAAATCATCATATTTGATGAAATTTGTAAAATCGTTAAACCAGCTTTTAATATAGTCCGAGCAGATAAAAAATCTTTATGAAATGTCCTATTTGCTACTATCCCGACACCAAGGTTTTAGATTCTCGGGTGGCGACTGACGGCTTGTCTATCCGTCGTCGCCGCGAGTGTTTAAAATGCGCTTTTCGTTTTTCCACTTATGAAGAATTGGAGATTTTGGATGTTTCCTTGATTAAGAGAGACGGTCGAAAGGAAGCTTATAGCCGCGATAAGCTTATTTTGGGGCTAAAAAAGGCAAGTGAAAAGAGGATTAGCGATGATAAGTTTAAAAAGTTGGTTCATATGATTGAGCGCGATATTCAGGCGCTCAAGGTTAATGAAGTCAGTTCTCAGGACGTCGGTCGGATTGTGATGAAAAATTTAAAGAAAGTGGATCAGATCGCCTATATCCGCTATGCCTCGGTTTACGAATCTTTTAAGAATGTCCAGGAGTTTAAAAGAGAGTTGAACAAGCTTTTAGGAGGGAAAAACAATAAAAAATAAATTTAATATAAATCAATTTTATTAATATTATGAGCCCCAAGAAAGAAATGATTACCAAAATTATCAAACGGTCAGGCGAGATTGTTGATTTTGATCCGGCCAAAATCACCACTGCTATTTTGAAGGCGGCGGAAGCCGTGGGATTAGAGCACCCGACTAAGTTAGCCGGCAAATTGACCGAAGAGGTCTTGCAAAGGATTGGTAAAAAATTTCATTATCATAGTATCCCGGCCGTGGAAGAAATTCAAGATATCGTGGAAGAAACTTTGATTATCAACCGTCAGATTAAAATGGCCAAGTCTTATATTCTGTATCGCGACCAACACCGTCAATTGCGTGATATTGGCGGCAGTAATGAAGAAAAGTTAATGGAAAGTTATTTGGGCCGAACCGATTGGCGTTTAAAAGAAAATAGCAATATGAGTTTCTCGGTTCAGGGCTTAAATAATTATTTGGCTTCGGCTATTTCAGCTAAATATTGGCTTAATAAAATGTATCCGGAAAGTATTAGAAATGCTCATGTTAATGGCGATTGTCATATTCATGATTTAGGACTTTTAGCCCCTTATTGCTGCGGTTGGGATTTGAAGGATTTATTAACCAGAGGTTTCGGCGGGGTGGAGGAGAAAACTCAAAGCAAGGCCCCCAAACATTTTAGAACGGCGCTCGGTCAAGTTGTCAATTTCTTTTATACGATGCAAGGTGAGGCGGCCGGGGCTATGGCGTTTGCCAACTTTGATACTTATTTAGCTCCGTTTATCCGTCATGATAAATTAACTTTTAAGGAGACCAAGCAATGTCTGCAAGAATTTGTGTTTAATGTTAATGTTCCGACTCGAGTTGGGTTCCAAACCCCTTTTACCAATGTCACCTTGGACGTTATTCCTTCCAAGATGATTGGTGAAGAAAATGTGATTATCGGCGGTCAAGTGATGCCGGAGAAATATAAAGATTTTCAGGTTGAAATGGATATGTTTAATAAGGCTTTTGCCGAGGTGATGCTCGCCGGAGATTCGACCGGTCGAGTTTTTTCTTTTCCGATTCCGACTTATAACGTTGATAAGAATTTTGACTGGGACAGAGAGTCCCTGAAGCCAATGTGGGAGATGACGGCCAAATATGGCGTGCCCTATTTTTCTAATTTTGTAAATTCTGACATGGACCGAGATGATGCTCGTTCTATGTGTTGTCGTCTTCGCTTGGATAATCGAGAGCTCCGAAAGCGAGGTGGCGGTTTATTTGGTGCCAATCCTTTGACTGGTAGCTTGGGCGTGGTAACTATTAATTTAGCTCGTTTGGGCTATTTGTCTAAAGATAAGGAAGAATTTAAGACTCGTTTGCTCGCTTTAATGAATTTAGCCAAAGAAAGTTTGGAGATTAAACGAAAAGTAATTGAAAAATTTACTAACGACGGCCTGTATCCTTATTCCAAGCATTATCTGGATAATATTTTTGCTCGCTTTGGTTCTTATTGGAAAAATCATTTCAGCACCATTGGCATTAATGGTATGAATGAAGCCGCCCTCAATTTATTGGGTCAAGATATCGCTTCGCCTGAGGGCCATGCTTTTGCGGCTGAAATTTTAGATTTTATGCGGGAGAAATTGATGGATTATCAAAATGAGACCAATAATTTGTACAATTTGGAGGCCACTCCGGGCGAAGGTTGTACTTATCGTTTTGCCAAGAAAGATTTAGAGATTTATCCGGATATAATTTTTGCTAATGACCAGGCGGTAAAACAAGAAAGCGCTGATCCCTACTATACCAATTCTTCTAATTTACCGGTTGGTTTTACCGATGATTTATTTTCCGCTTTAGATTTGCAAGATGATTTGCAGACTAAATATACCGGTGGCACCGTTTTGCATGGTTATATCGGGGAAAGAATTAATGACCCGGCGGCAACTAAAAATCTAGTTAAAAAAATCGTTTATGGTTATAAGTTGCCTTATTTTACCATTACTCCGACTTTTTCGATTTGCCCGGTTCATGGTTACTTGGCCGGAGAACATAAATATTGCCCTAAATGCGATGAGGCGCTGGGCCTGACGCCGGACCAAATCAGAGAGAGTGAAACTTATCGCTAGGGCTGGTCAAAAAGATAAAATTATTATATAATTATATTAAGCTCAAGGTCTGGGAAATTGATTTTGAACCATCACTTCCTTAACAGACCAGCAATAAAAATATGGCTCCAACCAAAATTCAAAGACAGGAATGTATCGTTTACAGCCGGGTCGTGGGCTGGTTAACTCCGGTTAAAAATTATAATCGGGGTAAGGCGGCTGAGTATAAGGATCGTAAAACTTTTAAAATTGACGAAAAACAATTTTGCTAATAGCTTATGTTAATTGGCGGCCTGGAAAAACTGACCTTAATCGATTATCCGGGAAAAGTGGCAGCTATCGTATTTACGTCCGGATGCAACTTTCGCTGTCAATTTTGTTACAACCCAATGCTTGTCTGGCCCAGTAAAGAAATGGAGTCAGCCAAAAGTAAAAATACCGCGGGTCATCCTCGGAGTAGAGAGCAGGACAATAATCCTTCTTTGTATTCTGAGGATGACCTTTTTCATTTTCTGACCAATCGCGCCGGGAAATTAGACGGGGTGGTAATTACCGGAGGCGAACCGACCCTTCATCAAGATTTGCCGGAATTTATCAAAAAAATTAAGGACTTGGGTTATGCCGTTAAACTAGACACTAACGGCACTAATCCGGCGATGATTAAAAAGTTATTAAAATCTAAATTAATTGACTATATCGCCATGGATTTGAAGGCTCCGGAGAATAAATATCAGCTAGTTACGGGGACGGCTGTTAACTTTCAAAAAATCAAGGAATCTGTTAAGATAATAAGGCAATGCGGTTTGCCTTATGAGTTTAGAACCACTATTTTGCCGGTTCTTTTGTCGGCCAAAGATGTCAATAATATGGGCAAATTATTAAAAGGGGCCGCTAAATGGTATTTGCAGAAATTTAAGGCTGATACGGAGTTGGTTAATCCGAAGTTTAAAGCGGAAAAACCGTATAGCGACAAGGAGATGGATGATTTAGCAACCATTGGAAAAAAATACGTTAAATTTTGCGCTTGGCGCTAATAAAAAAATTATATGGCAAAAAAAGAAGAAACTTCAATAGCTTCAGAACCGCTGAATGACCACGCGGAACTCAAAGCTTTATTGGAAAAAAATTTGGAGTTGAGCGAGGAGATATTAACTAAAGTCAAATATGTTAAGCGTTATATTTTTTGGAAGAGAGTTATGGGTGTAATTTTCTGGGCTTTTATTATTTTTTCAATTATCACCAGCATTATTTATTTACCCCCGTTAATTCGACAATTGCAAGATCAGATTCAAACCATGATTAGCGGCGTGACTTCCAGTTTACCTTCTGGTATTCCCGGTTTATAATTTAAATTAACAGTATAAATATGAGTGATATTACTTTTTTTGCTCAAACGACTTTTCGCAACCAGTTGCGTCGTTTTGGCATTAAAAAAGATGATCGCCGCCGCCACATGTATTTGATCGGTAAAACCGGTATGGGCAAGTCGACCATTTTGGAAAATATGATTATTGAAGATATTCGAGCCGGGCATGGAGTGGCCGTGGTTGATCCTCATGGCGATTTGGCGGAAAAGATCATTAAGTTTATTCCAGACGAAAGGATTAAAGATGTCATTTATTTTAATCCGTCCGATATTGAATATCCGATTGCTTTTAATGTGGTGGAACAAGTTGACCCGCATCTACGTCATTTAGTCGCCTCGGGCTTGATCGGCGTTTTTCAAAAATTATGGGCTGATTCTTGGGGCCCTCGCTTAGAATATATTTTACGCAATGCCATTTTAGCTATTTTAGATTATCCGGGATCAACTCTTTTGGGTGTCGTCCGAATTTTGTCGGATAAGCCATTTCGGAAAAAGGTGGTAGCGAATATTAAGGATCCGGTCGTAAAATCTTTTTGGGAAAAGGAATTTGCTTCTTATGCCGACAAGTTCGCGTCGGAAGCTGTGTCTCCGATCCAAAATAAGGTCGGCCAATTTTTATCGACCGCTTTTATGAGAAATATCATCGGTCAGGTTAAGTCTTCTCTGGATATGCGGGATATCATGGACAGCGGTAAAATTTTAATCATGAATTTGAGCAAGGGTCGGATTGGTGAGGACAATTCGGCATTATTAGGGGCCATGATGGTTACTAAAATTCAATTGGCCGCCATGAGCCGAGTTAATATGCCGGAAGAGGAGCGTTCGGATTTTTACCTCTATATTGACGAATTTCAAAATTTTTCCACTGATAGTTTCGCCAGTATATTGTCCGAAGCGCGGAAATATCGCCTCTGTTTAATCATGGCCCATCAATACATTGAGCAATTATCGGAAAAGGTCAAGCCGGCGGTATTTGGTAACGTGGGGACAATGATGGTTTTTCGGGTGGGCGCGGCCGATGCTGAAGATTTGGTGCGAGAATTTACCCCGACTTTTACCGAAGAAGACCTGGTTAATATTCCTAAATATGAGATGTATTTAAAACTGATGATTGATGGTGTTTCTTCTGATCCTTTCTCGGCTCGCGGTCTACCACCCTTATCTCCGGAAGAAGAAACCGGTAATACTGAAGCGGTGATTAATAATTCGCGGGCGGTTTATGCCAGCGCTAAGGACGAGGTGGAGGAAAAAATTCTGCGTTGGCATGATACCGATGAAGAAGAAGCGGCCAATGCTAAGAAAGACGGCAAGGTTGACGGGGATGATGCTCGTAAATTTAGCGCCGTTTGCTCCGGTTGCGGCAAAGCCACTAAGACTGTTTTTGAACCCGACGGCATTCGCCCGGTTTATTGCAAGGATTGTTTGGAAAAGGCGCGGGAAGATAAAAAGAACGGAGTGATTTCACCCAAGCCAGTTGTGGCTCCTAGACCGGTTGTCGCTTCACAGCCGATTGTTAGTCATCCCATAGCCGCAGCGCCGATTAACCGTCCGAAGGTTGATTTGACCCCGCCTCCGGTAAAAAAAGTTGAACCGCCGCGAGAAGACCCCAGAAAGTTTAGCGCTGTTTGTTCCGGTTGCGGCAAAGCCACTAAAACTATTTTTGAACCCGACGGTATCCGCCCGGTTTATTGCCAGCCTTGTTTAGAAAAAAATCGGGAGGCGAAAAAGAATGAAGTGGAAAATCGCCGGAAAGCCAAGCAGGCTGAACTGGCTGAAATGAAACAAAGATGGAGCCCGGCGAGCGGCCAGGCTATTTTGAAGGAAGAATCCGTTGCCAAGCCTTTGTCGTTGAATGATTTGTCTCAATCTCGGCCAGTTGATTTTAAGGGCCGGGAAATTAAAATGGAATCAAAATTAATTAAGACCAATGATAATGTTGACGAGGAAGAAGAAAAGGAGTTAAAAGAAGGAGATGTAATTCAGTTTTAAATTTCGCCATTTAAAAAAGTCTATAATTATATTTTATAGACTTTTTATCTATAATTATGAATTATTTGAAGGTTGGCAAGGCCACTGAACTTTTTGGCCGAGATCGAAAATTCTATCGGTGTCTAGAAATATTGCCGGGTTTTTTGTCAATCGGCACTCTTTTGTTGCTCTTGATTTTTTCTTATTTCAAGCCGGTCTGGGTAGCTTATTTTATTATTGCCTTTGATGTCTATTGGCTTCTTCTGGTTATTTTTTTAGCCATTTATTTAGTCGCCGGTTATCGGAAGTTGAAAGCCAATAGAATTATTAACTGGGAGGAAAAATGTCGCCGATTGCCGGTTAGTTTTTTAGACGCGGATAGCGAAACTTTAATTGCCGATCAAAGGCAAAAACCGTTGGGTGAGCAAGGATTGTCTTGGGAGGAAATTATTCATTTAATCATTCTACCGAACTATAATGAAGATCTAGAAATTTTACGCACGGCGGTGGACTCTTTGATTAGGGACGGTTATCCCGCCAAAAATATGATTGTGGTTTTGGCTATGGAAGAAAGATCCGGCCTGGAGGTTGTCCGGCCCAAAGCCCAAGCTATTGTTTCCGAATTTGCCTCATACTTTCGTAATTTTCTCGTGACTTATCACCCCGGAGAAATTGAGGGCGAGCTGAAAGGCAAGGGAGCCAACCAAGCTTGGGCGGCCAAGAGAGTGAAAGAAGAAATTATTGACAAAGAAGGACTGGATTATAGTAAAATATTAGTGAGCGTTTTTGATATTGACACGGTGGTTTGCCCGGGTTATTTCTTTAAGTTGACTTATTCTTTTTTGACGGTGGCCGATCCCTATCATGCCAGTTATCAACCGATCCCAATTTATCATAATAATGTGTGGCAGGCGCCATTTTTCGCGCGCGTGGCTTCTTCTTCCAATACTTTTTGGCAGATGATGCAACAAATCCGGCCGGAAAAATTATCCACCTATTCGTCCCATTCCATGACCTGGAAAGCGCTGGTGGATATCGGGTTTTGGTCGACTAATATGGTTTCGGAAGACTCCAGAATATTTTGGAACTGCTTGTTGTATTATAACGGTAATTATCGGGTGGAGCCTTTATATTTCCCGATTCTGATGGACACCACGATGGGCGCCGGTTTTATAAACACCGCCAAGAGTCTATATAAACAGCAAAGACGTTGGGCGTGGGGGAGCGAGAATGTGCCTTACCTGATTTTCAATACCGTCAAGAAATGGAAGGAAGTGGACCATAATGTGATGGTGCGTCATATCCTGGTTCAAATCTATGGTTTTCATTCTTGGGCCACTAACGCGCTGATTATCGCGGTAGTGGGCTGGATGCCGATGTTTCTGGGCGGCGATCGCTTTAACTCCACCGTTCTGTCCGGCAACTTGCCTCAGATTAGTACTTGGCTCATGAATTTGGCGATGGTGGGGATGATTCTGTCCGCCACTATTTCTACCATTCTTTTGCCGAAGCGTCCGAAAAATCTCAGCTTCTTCAAAAATATTTTGGTGGTGCTGGAATGGGTGACAGTTCCGGTGACGATTATCTTCTTTGGCGCTCTGCCATGCCTAGATGCCCAGTGGCGCCTCATGCGCGGGAAGTATATGGGCTTCTGGGTGACGCCCAAGAATCGAGAATAGTTTTCGCGGGTATCGTATAGTGGTTATTATGTTAGCTTCCCAAGCTAGAGATGGCGGTTCGATTCCGCTTACCCGCTCACTTATGAAAACAGCTAAGCCGGCTTATTTTAAATTTGCCTTTCTTTCCTCCAGTTCCGGAAAATTTGGTGGAGCCCTTTACGTTTCTATAAATACTCTTTTAGTCGCTCTGGGGGCCTCTGCTTTTCAAGTTGGCCTGGTTAATCTTTTGCAAACAATCGGAGAAACCTTTTCGCAATTTGTAGGTTTGTGGTACATTAATCTATTTTCCAGCAGGAGAAAATCAGAAATTTTATCCATGATTATTATTGGCTTGCCCGTTTTACTATTGGCTATCGTGGCCTTTATACAAATGAAATATTGGTTTGTGGTAATTTCAGGGATAGCCTTTTTTTCTGGTCTAAGCGGGAAGGCAAGCTATCTCTGTTGGTATTCTTGGATGGGCTCAATCGTTCCACAAAAACTCAGAAATTATTTTTTTGGAACGCGAAGTTTTTTTGGCCAAATTGGCCAGGTGACAGGGTTTATTATAGCCTTTTTCGTTCTTAAACTAAACTTTCCCATTCTGATCTTATTAGGATTTTTGTATTTCTTTTCTTATGTTTTTAATATGATAGAGACCGGTACATATTTTCTACACCCCGATTCTGGTCGCCAGATAATTGTAAAAAATCATATTATTCATAGAATGTCCAAAGTCTTGAAAGATAGAGATTTCCTAAATTTTCTTTGCTGGTTTACCTTGCTCAGTGGAGCATTGATTGCCAACATTCTTTATTTAGAATTTTTTATGATTAACGTGCTCAAGCTGGCTTATTCTTGGATTCCAATCTCCTTTGTTTTATTGGCTTTAAGTTCGGCCGCATCTTTTTACAGCCTAAGAAATTATTTTTCCATTATTTCTTATTCTAAAAAAAGACTCATAATTAGTATCTTGGTACTATTGTCTTGCATTTTTTGGCTTTTTGCAAATTCTGTGTTGTTTTTTGCTCTCTCATTATTTTTGGCAGGTTTTTCATCGGGCGCGCTAACATTATCAGAAAAAGTCGACTTAATTAATCATTCCACGATCAATGACAAGGAGGCCAATTATGCTGTTTTTAATTTTGCTTATCCACTATTCTCATCTGTGTTGATATTATTTTTGAGCATGTTCCAAATCTTTAAATTCAATTTTCATATTACATTTTATATAACAATAGCTTTAACTTTCTTTAGCCTGGTGTTTATTAAAAAATTTCCAAGAGCAACTTTATCTCAACCCAAACCATCCATATTTTCCTAATTAATTTAGGACAGACAGAAGAGACCGGCTTAGGGCCTCTTTTTTAATTTAATAATTTAAAGTCGCCCATATATTTTCACGCCTAAAAATAGCAAAAGCCCTGATTGGTTCAGGGCTTTCTTTTGAAAACATTAAATGATGACATTCGAGCTACTAGTCCCGGCGGAGCTTAAGGTGGAATGTAAGGCGGTTTAGACCTTATTCCTTCCGCGTAAGCTGTTGGCTCATCCGGATTGGTTTTTGGAGAGATCAGAACATCCTTGATTCGTTCGGCTGTCTGGGATAGGATGGAAAAAATTTCCTGTCTTTCCCTCAAACATTTTGTGGCCGGCAAATAATGGCGGAATGTTTTAATCTGGACTGGGGGTTGCTTTTTAGCAATGTCCGGATAAGACTTAGCGGCTACGAATGATAGTAAGAAAATAATCATTAACGATTTTTTCATTTCTACTATTTTTTCGTTTGTTGATAACAGATTATTCTAAAAAATCAATGATGTCAAGGCCCTTTTCTTTGATTGGTAATCCGGAGTCCTTTTGGCCCCTATTAATTAGTTCATTTTCCCCTTATTTTTCGGCCTATTCAGACTCTTGACAAAGATTTTATTTAGTATATAATTAGTATCAGTTTATTAAACGTTTTTCTATTTAAATATGACTAAGAAATTTTTTGAATCACAAAAATCAAGCGGCTAGAACACCTCTCTATTTAAAGTGTGTTTCAACCGCTTTACAGCGGTTTTTTTGTCCCCTCGAAAAATTTCTTTCTTTTAACTCTAAATAGCAAGATTTCAATCATCAATACTTTGATTTTGGTGCTTGGAAAAATTGTTATGTAGAGAACCTTAACAACCAAATACTGTAGAATTATTATTGACAACCAAATGATTCTACAAGAAACCAAAAATATTATTTTTGTTTTATCGTTTTTGCTGTAATGAAAACGATAGAACTGAGGAACACATTTTTAAAATCAAAAATGTGGGAAAATCTCGATAAGGGTGTATGGTGAATGCCTTGACATAAGAAGACGATGAAGGACGTAGCAGCCTGCGATAAGCTTCGGGGAGGTGGCAAGC
>Ga0265297_10006522_pt1 | contig 16866 bp, 18 predicted proteins | sample Munlanlwell13791_FD_192502 | JGI IMG/M metagenome (GOLD analysis project Ga0265297, IMG submission 192502) | Leachate microbial communities from a municipal landfill in Southern Ontario, Canada - Leachate well 137-91 | ecosystem: Engineered > Solid waste > Landfill > Unclassified | place...
CGGCCCGCGGTACCCAGGCCGACTTTGCCCGGCTGCTGCGGCGGGCCACCGGTCTGCTGTCCCTGTCGTTTTTTGTGAGTGCAATCCTCAACTACACGCTGGCGCGCTACCTCCTGACGAGCCCGCCGGGCACCGAGGCTTTCAATCGCGAACTCGCCCAAATGCATCTGGTAAGCTGGCCGGTGATCGTGCTGCCGAGCATGGTGATGATGATGCTTGTGCTCTGGTGGCTGCTGCGCGGCATCACGGTGCTGACCGGACTGAAATTGGACGATATCTTCCGCGCACCGCCGGGAAAAAAGACCGCGGCCTGACGGAAGCGGCATTTTCCCAGTCCACGCCTTGCCCTGCGTCAGGTGGAAGACGAAGCATTGACGCACGGCCACACCTGCGGCATCTCCCCTCCAAGGCGTGCTTCCTACCCCATCCGGACCATGCCGCCGGCCGGCGCATTGCTTGCCCCGGGCGGCAACCCGGTCATCAGGCTTGGTCACCCGCCTGCAACTTATGCATACCCCTCCCCCCGTCGCCGCCCTGCCGCTGACTCCCAACACTCTGACGCTCCCCAAGGAGCGGACGTACTTCAACCTGGTCCTGATCTTTTCCATCCTGGTCTGGTTGCTTCTGGCCGTGAGCATCATCGGCCTGATTTACGCCGCGATTTTTGCCACGGTCTTCTGGCTGGCCAACGGCCTGATGGTCGCCCGCCTGCGCTCGGAGGCGGTCAAGGTCGACGAACGGCAGATGCCGGAACTCCATGCCGCCTTCCGCGAAGTCTGCGACCGGTTGGGGGTGACACCGGTACCGGCGCTTTACGTCGTGCAGGCGGGCGGCGCCCTCAACGCCTTTGCCGCGCGGCACGCCGGCCGGGGCTTTGTCGTGGTCTTCTCCGACTTCCTCGAGGCGCTCGGCCCCGATTCGCCGGAGCTGAAATTCGTGCTCGGCCATGAAATCGGCCACATCAAAAGTAGGCACATCCTGAAGCAGATCCTCCTGGCACCGGGCCTGTTCCTCCCGCTCCTCGGGCCGGCTTATCGCCGCTCTTGGGAGTCGTCGTGTGACCGTCACGGCACCTACGCCGCCGGCGACACCGACAGCGCGGTGCGCGCAATGCTGACCCTGGGCGGCGGCCGCGAACGCGGCCGCCGGCTCAATGCCGAAGCCTTCGCCAGCCAGCACCGGGAGGAGCGCGGGTTCTTCGTTTCGCTGCACGAGCTGATCTCGACTTACCCCACGCTTTCAAAGCGCGTCACCGACCTGCTGGCGTTGAAAAACGACGTGCCCGCCCGCCGCCCCGCCCGCAATCCCTTTGCCTATTTCCTGGCGATGTTTGTGCCGGGCGGAAACACCGCGGCCCCGGCCAACGCCCTGATTTTCATCGTCATCATCGGACTGCTGGCCGCGATGGCGATCCCCGCCTTCCAGAAAGTGCGCCAATCATCGATCGCCATGGCTTGCCGGAACAATCTGCGGCAGCTCAGCGCTGCCAGCGATCAATACGTCCTGGAAACCGGCCAGCAGCCGACCGAGATCACGGAACTGGTCGGTCCCGACAAATACATCAAGACCATGCTCGTCTGTCCCAGGGGCGGAACCTATGAACTGTCGCCCGCCGAGGGTCAGGATGCCCCGCGGATTGTCTGCACCGTCCACGGCTCGATGGAGGACTTGCAGCAGCAGTTCGAAGAATCCCGCCAAAAATAACGCGCCCGAATCCGGCGAGGTTCAGATGCCTGAACCGCCGCCGGGCCGGGTTCGCGGATTCCGCCGGCCTGGCTACCGCTTGCTCGGCGGGACGTAGTCGCGCTTCGTCTGCCCGACGTAAATCTGGCGCGGACGGTTGATGCGGCCCTTGGGGTTGGCGGCGACTTCCTTCCAGTTGGCGATCCAGCCGGGCATGCGGCCGATGGCGAACATCACGGTGAACATGTTTTCCGGAATGCCAATGGCGCGCATGATGAGGCCCGAGTAGAAGTCGACATTCGGATAGAGTTTGCGCGAAAGAAAATAGTCGTCGCGCAGGGCGGCCTCCTCAAGGCGCATGGCGATGTCGAGGAGGGGATCGTCCTTGATCCCGAGGCTGGCGAGCGCGCTGTAGAAGCTCTCCTTGATGATCTTCGCGCGGGGATCGTAGTGCTTGTAGACCCGGTGCCCGAAGCCCATGAGGCGCTTGTCGGCCTTGCCCTGCTTGGCCTGCTCGACGAATTTGGTGCCGTCGTCCCCCTCGGCATGGATGCTTTCGAGCATTTCGATCACCGCCATGTTGGCGCCGCCATGGAGCGGACCCCAGAGCGCGCAGACGCCGGCCGCGGTGGAGGCGAACAGATTGGCGCCGCTGGAGGCGACCATGCGCACGGTCGAGGTGCTGCAATTCTGCTCGTGATCGGCGTGCAGCAGCAGGAAAAGGTTGAGCGCCTGGGCGACCTCCGGCAGCGCGATGTAAGGCTCGTAGGGCGTCGAGAACATCATGTGCAGGAAGTTCTCGCAGTACGGCAGGTCGCGCCGCGGATAAATGTAGGGCAGCCCGCGGCTGGCCCGATACGAATAGGCGGCGATCGTCCGCACCTTGGAGATGATGATGGCGGCGGTCTCATCGTACGTCTCGAGGTCGCGCTGGTGGTCGTTGGTGGCCAGATGAGGGTAATAGCAACCCAGCGAATTCAGCATGGCCGAGAGGATGGCCATGGGATGCGCATCGGCCGGGAACCCCTCGAACAAGTGCTCCGTGCTTGAATGGATGGGCGCGTTTTCCGTGAGCAGCTGGGAGAACCGCTTGCGCTGGTCCGGGGTCGGCAGCTCCCCGTTGATGATGAGGTAGGCGGTTTCGATGAAGGAAGAATGCTCGGCGAGTTGCTCGATCGGGTAACCGCGATAGCGGAGGATGCCCGCCTCGCCGTCGATGAAGGTGATCGCGCTCTGGCAGGAGCCGGTGTTGCCGTAACCCTCATCGTAGGAGATGTAGCCGGTGTCGTTGCGGAGCTGGCGGATATCAACGGCCTTCTCGCCCTCCGTGCCGACGACGACGGGAAGCGGGTAGTCCTTGTTATCAAGCTTGAGCGTGGCTTTGGAAGACATGGGGGTAATAAAAGAGTGATTTGCTTTCCCGATGCAAACATAGTCCGCAGCCTGTTTTCGCCCCCCACGGGCGCCGGACCCGGCCTACCGGTTCGCCCGCCGGGCGGCGAGCTGGGCAAAATTCCGGTAGATCTGCAGCCCCTTGGCCTGGCTCTTCTCCGGATGGAACTGTGTCGCAAAGCAGTTCCCCCGCGCGATGGCGCAGACGAACGTCCCGCCATAATCACACTCCGCCAGCGCCAGCCGGCGTTCCGCCGGCACGACATAATAACTGTGGACGAAGTAGAAGGCTTCGCCCTCGGCACGGAGTCCGGCGCAAATCGCCGCATCGGGCTGCAGAAATCGCACCGTGTTCCAGCCCATATGCGGCACCTTGAGCTCCGGCGGCGGGCGGAATCGCACGATTTTGCCCGGAAAGATGCCCAATCCGGGTGTGCCGCCGCCTTCCTCCGAAACCTCAAACAACGCCTGCAGGCCGAGGCAGAGACCGAGGTAGGGCCGGTCAGCCGCGATCCAGGCCCGGATGGCGTCGTCGAAGCCGGTCTGCTTCAGGAATGCCATCGTGTCGACGATGGCCCCTTGTCCGGGAAACACGATGCCGTCCGCCTGCTTCATTTCAGCCGGCGAGGCGATGATGCGCACTTCCGCGCCGGCGGTCTGCAGCGCCCGGCTCACGCTGCGGAGGTTGCCCATGCCGTAATCGAGGACGGCAATGTATGGAGGTTTCCGGTTCACCGTTCACGGTTCACCGTTCGCATTCACAGTCGTGAACTGTGAACCTCGAACGGCGGACAAGTCACAGCTTCCCCTTGGTCGACGGCAGCCGGTCCGCCGCGCGAGGCTCGATCTGCGTGGCGGCGTCGAGCGCGCGGGCGAAACACTTGAAAACCGCCTCGACCACATGATGCGGCTCCTCGCCATAGACGAGCTGCACGTGCACATTGGCTCCAACCGTGTTGGCGAACGCCCGGAAAAACTCCTTCACCAGCGCGAGATTGAAGTCGCGCACAAACTGGGTCGGTGCGTTCACATCATAGACCAGGTGCGGCCGGCCGCCCAGGTCGATGGCCACGCGGGTCAGTGCCTCGTCCATGGGCAAAATGAAGAAGCCATAGCGCTGCAGGCCGATCTTGTCGCCGAGCGCGGCCTTGAACGCCTCGCCCAGCACCAGACCGACGTCCTCGACGGTGTGGTGATAGTCGACGGCCACGTCGCCCCGGGCCTTCACCTCGAGATCGAACAGGCCGTGCTTCGCGAACAGCGTGAGCATGTGGTCGAAGAACGGGATGCCGGTGTCGATCTTCGACAAGCCCTTGCCGTCCACCGTGAGCTTGACGGTGATGTCGGTCTCGGCGGTTTTGCGCGACTGGGTTGCTACGCGTGTTTTAGCCATGCCTCGAGGTTCTCCTGCAGGACGAGCATTTCCTCGTCGGTGCCGACGCTGATGCGGAGGAAGGAGGAGGTCAAGGCGTGGCTCCCGAAGTGCCGGACGAGGATCTTGCGGGCGCAAAGGTGATCGTAAAGCCCCCGGGCCACCTCCGGGCCGGTGCGCCCCGCACGATCCCGCGGTTCGGTGAACAGGAAGTTGGCCTGTGAAGGATAGGTGAACCAGCCAAGTTTGGTCGTCCACTGTTCATAGAGGCGATCCCGCGTCGCCTTGATCTTCCGGACCAGAATCGCGTAGTAATCGGGATCCCCCACGGCCGCCAGGGCGGCGGCCTGCGTGAGGCGGCTGACATTGTAGCTGTCCTTCACCCGGTCGAGCAAACCGATGACCTCGGGATGGGCCAGGGCATAGCCGGCGCGCATGCCCGCCAGGCAGTGCGACTTGGAGAAAGTGCGCACCACGCAGAGATTGGGATACAGCGTGACGAGCGCTGTGGCATCCTCCTCGGCGAAAACCGCGTAGGTCTCGTCCACGACCAGCAGCCCGCGGAAGCGACGCAGGATCTCCTCAATCTCCGCCCGGTGAAAACCGACCCCGGTGGGGGCGTTGGGCGACGTGAGCAGGAAAATGTTCGCCGACGACGCGGCGATGGCGTCCACCGGCAGCCGCATCGAGCGGTCGAAATCCAGCGGCAAGGCGCGGCCGTTCTGGATGCCGACCAGCACCGGATAGAGGGAATAACTCGGCAGGGTGAAGCCGGCCGCGGATTCCGATCCGCAAAAACCGCGGATCAGAAGATTGAGCACATCGTCGGCGCCGTTGCCGATGAAAACCCGGCCCGCCTCCAGCCCATGCAACCGGGCGACCGCCTCCCGCAGGGAGGTGCTTTGGGGGTTCGGATAAAGGCGCAGCGTGGCCCCATCCCTGCCGATCTCGCGGCGCAGGGCCTCGGCGACATGCGGACTGGGCGGGTATGGGTTTTCATTGGTGTTGAGCTTGATCCAGCCCGCTTCGCCCGGCTGGAGGCCGGGGGTGTAGGCATGGAGCCGCGCCACATGCGGCAGGGCGAGCGAGGTTGGATGCTTGGGCATGAGTGGAGAGGTTGGTCCGGGATCCTCCGGCTGGAGGACCCCCGAGCAGACGTCTATTGCATCCTGATCTCCACCGAGCGCCCGTGGGCATCGAGTTGTTCCATCGCGGCAAAGGCGGCGACCACCGGCGCGGCCCGACGCAGGCTGGTTCGGGTGTACTGCATGAGACTGGTGCGTCGCATGAAATCGGCCACCCGCAGTCCGCTGAAAAAACGGCCGCTCCGGCCGGTGGGCAGCACATGGCTGGGTCCGGCCGTGAAATCGCCGAGCGCAGTGGGAGTGCCGTTGCCGATCATGATCGCACCGGCGGTGGTGATCCTGCGGCACAGCCGGGAGACCGCGCGTTTCGCCACGAGCAGTTCCAAGTGCTCTGGGGCGACGTAATTGGCCACGGCGGCGGCCTGGTCGAGGGTATTCACCTTCACGGCGAGAAAACCGTCCGCAAGCACCCGGCGGACGATCCCGGCCCGGGCCGCGAGTTTAAGCTGCCCTTTGATCTGGGTTGAAATATCGGCCAGAATCCGCGCCGAAGTGCCCACAAGATAAATTTTCTCCTTGCCTGAACCGTGCTCGGCCTGGGCAAGAAGGTCGGCGGCGGCATAATCCGGGCGCGCGGTTTCATCCGCAATCACCATGAGTTCGCTGGGGCCGGGCAGGCCGCCGACACCCACGCGGCCGAACACCTGGCGCATGGCCTCGCAGACATAGGCGTTGCTGGGGCCGTAAATCTTGTCGACCGCCGGAATGCTCTCCGTGCCGTAGGCCATCGCGCCCACACCATAGACTCCGCCGATACGATAGACCTCGGTGACTCCGCACAAGTGCAGCGCGGCGAGCAGGGCATCCGCCACGTGTCCGGAGCGGCTGCAGGGCGTGAAGACGGCGATTTCGGGCACGCCCGCGACCTGCGCCAGCGTGACGGTCATCACGACAGTGGAGACCAGCGGCACCTGGCCGCCGGGAATATTGATGCCGATGCGGCGGATCGGGTCGTATTTCTCCCCCACCCGGGCTCCCTGACGGTTGTGGCCCATCCAGCCCTGCGGCTGGTTCTGGCCATTGCAGGCCTGCACGTTGCCACGGGCGAGTTCAAGGGCGATGCGATCGCGGGGCGGAAACGCCTTCGCGGCCCGGGCCAGTTCGGGCGGCTTGATCCGGAACTGTGGCGGCGTGAGTTTCGCGCCGTCGATGCGGGCGGCTTGATGAACGACGGCCGCATCACCGCGCGCCCGGACGTCAGCCAGAATGGCGGCCACCGTCTCCTGCATCTGGCGCGAAGGCTCCGCCCCCCGGCAAAACGCGGCCAGCCGGGAGTCAAAGTCACGAGATCCGTAATGAAGCGTGCGCATGGAAGTGAAACCGCTATGCGGTCTCCCGCCCTGCGTCAAAGCGTTTGGCAGGACTACCTGCGCAGGACGCTGGACGCTCCGCAGTCCTTTGGTGCGGCCGGGGGCCGGCTCGGAGCCGCCGATCTCAATGTGTCGCCGCCCGAGTCGACTGGGGAGGGGTCAGGGGCGGTACGGCGAAGACACTCTCCGGAAATACCTCGTTGAGGGTGATCTTGTCGAAAGTGATGACCACAGGGTTTTCAACGAGCTGACCCTTGGCATCGGTGGCTTTGCTGGCGGTCGTCACCTTCTGGGGAAAGCGCAGCCCATCGACCATGATCTCGCCCTCCTCCTTGATGCGATCCCCCTGATCCGTCTCGGTGAGCACAAGTTTGCCGGTGGCCGAGTCAAAATAACGATGGAAGATGATGCCGGGCTCATGGACGAAGGTGACCTTGACGACGGCAGTGCCATCGATGGTGGTCGGTCCGACGACCTGGACGCTGCCCCCGCGTTTTTCGATCCCCTTGAAAAAATTCAGGTTCTCCCAGGTGTTGGCGCGGAGTTTCTTGATGATCGCCGGGTCAAGCAGCGTCAGCTGCCAACGGCTTGGATCAGTCATGTCCTGGATGCGCTGCCAGCCGTCGTAATCGTCTAGTCCGGTGATCTCGGTGGCTGCCGGTGTGCTCCGGGTGATAAGCTGCTGATAGGGTTTCTGGAAGATGATATCGATGGTGAACTTGAGTGGTTTGGGGCCCTCCGGCGCCAGCTGCCGGGTTTCCATCGTGCCGACAAAATGCACTGATTTGACCGCACTGAGCGTGGCTTCGTCGCCGAGATAGGCGCGGGCTTTGCTGATGATCTGTTCGGCCGTCTGCGCCTGCGCGAGGGTAAGGCCACCCAGCCAGCCGGCAGATGCCACGAGGGAACGGATCAGAAGCGCGGGCTTGTTCATGATGAATCGGCTGACGGAATGAGACTTGTCCGCAGGGAAAATGTTCGCAACGGCAAAAAATCCCCTACTCCCATTCGATCGTGGCTGGTGGCTTGGAACTTACGTCAAAAACCACCCGGCTGACCCCGCGCACTTCGTTGGTGATGCGGCTCGAAACGTGTTGCACCAGGTCGTAGGGCAGGCGCGTCCAATCCGCGGTCATCGCGTCGATGCTTTCGACCACCCGGACGGCGATCACCCAGGCGTAGTTGCGTTCGTCGCCGACCACCCCGACCGATTTCACCGGCAGGAAGACGCAAAAGGACTGCCAGACTTTCCAATACCAGCCCGACTTCATCATCTCCTCTTGGAGGATGGCATCGGCGTGCCGGAGCACCTCGAGCCGGTCAGGCGTGATCTCGCCGAGCACGCGCACTCCGAGGCCGGGACCGGGAAACGGCTGGCGCCAGACAACCGCGCGGGGCAGCCCCAGCCGGGAGCCGACGGCGCGGACCTCATCCTTGAAGAGTTCGCGCAGAGGCTCGATCAATCGCAATTTCATGCGGGCGGGCAGACCGCCGACATTGTGATGGCTCTTGATCAGCGCCGCCGGATTATTGCCGATCGCGACGCTCTCGATGACGTCCGGGTAGAGGGTGCCCTGGGCGAGGAAGTCAGCGCGGCCGATCGATTTCAGCGACCGTTCGAACACTTCGATGAACGTGCGGCCGATGATCTTGCGCTTGTGTTCGGGGTCGGTCACACCCCGCAGGCGCCGCAGAAACAGCGTCGAGGCATCGACCACGCGCAGGTCGATGTGAAAATGCTTCTTGTAGAGGTCGACGACCGCCTCGCGCTCACCCTGCCGCAGCAGGCCGTTGTCGACGAACACACAGGTGAGCTGGCGGCCGATGGCCCGGTGGATGAGCGTGGCGGCCACGGATGAATCAACGCCGCCGCTGAGCCCGAGAATGACGCGGCCCCGGCCCACCCGGGTCCGGAGGTCCCGGATGGTGTGCGCAATGAAATTCTTCATCGACCAGTCCTGCCGCGCGCCGCAGACGCCGAGGAGGAAATTACGGATCACATCCAGGCCGCGCTCCGTGTGAAACACCTCGGGGTGGAACTGGATGCCGTAGAAATTGCGCTGCAAATCCTCGATGGCGGCAAAGGGCGAATTCTCCGTGACCCCGATGGCCTTGAAGCCGGGTGGCAGCTTGATGACCCGGTCCCCGTGCGAATTCCAGACCCGGAACCGTCGGGGCAGCCCGGCGAAGAGCCGGCCCGGCTTTTTGATGGTGAGCGTGCCATGGCCGTATTCGCGATGATCGCTCTTGGCCGTCCGGCCACCGAGCAGATGACCGAAGAGCTGGATGCCGTAGCAGATGCCGAGCACGGGCACGCCCAGCTCGAAAATACCGCGGTCGGGCAGCGGTGCATTCTTGGCGAACACGCTGCTGGGTCCGCCGGAAAGGATGATGCCAACGACACCGTCCTGCCTGAGCAGCGCCGCCGGCGTCGTGTAATGATAAATCTTGGAGTAAACCTGGCACTCCCGGACGCGGCGCGCAATGACCTGCGTGTATTGGGAACCGAAATCGAGGACAGCGACTGTCTGTGCCATATGAAGTTATGAGGGGAAGGCTCCTGGCGAGGCAATACCGAATAAGTCCGCGGCAATCGACAGCGGGCACCGGCGCGGGGCGGGGATCAAAACTTCAGCCGGACGTTGGGGTGCCCGCAGCGCGGGCAAGCCGCGGTCTCGGTGCCGGTTTTTGCGCTGTAGAGATGGCCGCAGCGGATGCAATGCAACGTGATCTTGCGCCGCTCCGTATCGTAGAGCGCATGGTCACGACGGTCGTAATAAAGCCAGACGCCAAAAAAGAAACCGAGCGCAAGCAGGCAGTAGGCGACGGCGCCGAGGGTGAGATCCATGGGACAGAAATGGCAGGAGAAACCGGATGCGGCCGGTATTCTCCCCCAAAGACATAGCGCCGCCAAGGGAGAAAACAAAAGGCACGCCAGGGGGGAAGCCCGGCGTGCCCTGAAAAATGGCCGCGCAAAAAGGAGGAAGAGCCCCGTTCAGGCCTTGGAGTCGCCGGCCGCCGGGGCCGGTTTCTCCGGCGCAGGCGCGCCCGCTTCGCCGGCGGCGGGGGTCGCTTCGGAAACCTTCTCGGCCTTCTTGGCCGGACCACGCTTGCCGCGTTTTTTATATCCCGGATCTTCCGCCCCGACCAGTTCGATCAGAGCCATTTCGGCGGCATCGCCGACCCGGCGCGGAGCGAGCTTGTAAATACGGGTGTAGCCGCCGGGACGCTTGGCAAACTGGGCGGCCTTTTCGTTGAAGAGCAGGGTGATGGCATCCTCGTCCCGCACCTTGCGCAGGGCATGCCGCCGGAGATGGATGGCATCCTTCTTTTCCGTGGCGGCCGCAGCCTGTTTGGCCTTGGTGATGACCTTTTCAATAAAGGGCCGCAAGGCCCGGGCCTTCACCAGCGTGGTTTCGATGCGACCATGGTGAATGAGCGCAGCCGCCAGATTGGAGAGCAGGGCCGCGCGATGCTCGCGGGTGACGCCGAGGGAGAGGCGATGTTTTTGGTGACGCATGAGTGAGAGGAAGTGCCAAGTTTCAAAGGGCAAGTATCAAGACCTGCCGCGCGGCATTGGCACCGGGTTTCGAGACTTGTTACTTGATCCTGGTTACTTTCGCCCGAAGGCGGCTCAGGCTTCCTTTTTGCTGTCGAGGAGACGCTCGTCGAACTTCATGCCGAGCGAGAGGCCGAGGGCCTCGAGCTTCTCCTTGATCTCGTTGAGCGATTTCTTGCCGAAATTGCGGTATTTGAGCATCTCCTGCTCGGTCTTCATCGCGAGCTCGCCGACGGTAGTGATGTTGGCGTTGTTCAGGCAGTTGGCGGCACGCACGGAAAGCTCGATCTCGTTGACCGACATGTTGAGCAGCTTGCGGAGCTTGTTCTCCTCTTCGCTGACCGTGCTCTGCTGGCTCTCAAACTCATAATGCTCCTCGCTCACACGGTCGAACACGTCGAGGTGATGCTTCAAGATCGAGGCCGACTGCTTGAGGGCGTCGTCGGGCGTGATGCGCCCGTCGGTCCAGATTTCGAGGATGAGCTTGTCGTAATCGGTGATCTGGCCGACGCGGGTGTTTTCGACCGTGTACCGGACAAGGCGCACCGGACTGAAGAGCGAATCGATCGGGATGACGCCGATGGGCTGTTCCTCCTTCTTGTTGTTTTCGCCCGGGCAGTAGCCCCGGCCGGTCTTGATTTCGATCTCGGCCTCGAAGGGGCGGTTCTTGTCGAGCGTGCAGATCAGCTGGTCGGGATTGACGATCTGGATGGCCGCATCGGCCTGGATGTCAGCGGCCGTGACCGGGCCTTCGCGGCCGGCCTTGATGTTCAGCCGCACGGGCTCCCGTTTCTGGGAGATGATCAGGATCTTTTTGAGGTTGAGGACGATGTCCGTGACGTCCTCGACCACGCCCTCGATGCTCTGGAACTCGTGCTGCACGTTCTCGATCTTGATCGAGCTGATCGCGGCCCCCTCGATGGAGCTGAGCAGCACGCGGCGGAGGGAGTTGCCGATGGTATGACCGTAACCGGCTTCGAAGGGCTCGGCGATGAACTTGGCGTAAGTCGGGCTGGAGCCTTCCTCAACCTTGGTGAGTTTGTTGGGCAGTTCGAACTTTCCGAGGCGTTTGGGCATGGCAGAGGACTAGTTTAAGGGTTGGGACGTAAAATTGAAACCAGGCGGGCTTAGAAGCGGCTGTAGTATTCGACGATGAGCTGTTCGTTGATGCTGGGCTCCATTTCATCGCGTACCGGCAGACGGACGACGGCGGCCTTGAGGGCCTCGGCATTGAGCGAGAGCCAGCCCGGGACAACGCGGAGGCGGTTCTCTTCGAGGCCGCGCGTGGCGATCTGGCGCGAGGAGGAGGCGGGCTTCACTTCGATCTCGTCGCCCGGCTTCACGTTGAAGCTCGGGATGTCAACCTTGCGGCCGTTGACGCGAACATGGCCGTGATTGACGAACTGGCGCGCCGCGGCGCGGGTCTTGGTCAAACCGAGATGGTAAATGACGCTGTCGAGCCGGGTCTCGAGCAGCTGCAGAAAACGCTCACCCGTGATGCCGCGCTCCTTCTTGGCAATCGCGAAAACGCGGCGAAACTGACGCTCGAGGAGACCGTAGATGTAGCGGGCCTTCTGCTTCTCGGAGAGGCCGACGGCATACTCCGACATCTTGCGGCGTGATTTGGGACCGTGCTGGCCGGGCGGAAAATTACGCCGTTCAAAGGCCTTGCCGGAGCCAAGGATAAACTGGCCGAAGCGGCGGCTGATGCGGGTGGAGGGACCGGTGTAGCGGGCCATGATGAATAAATGGGTCGAGGATCGGAGAGGTTAGACGCGGCGGCGCTTGCGCGGGCGGCAGCCGTTGTGCGGCACGGGGGTCACGTCGACGATGGACGTGACTTCAAGGCCGATCGCCTGCAGGGCCCGGATGGCGGAGTCCCGGCCGAGGCCGGGGCCGCTGACGCGGATCTGCACATCCTTGAGGCCGTGCGCCATGGCGTTGCGCGCCGCATCCTGGGCGACGATCTGGGCGGCGTAGGCGGTGGATTTGCGCGAACCGCGGAAGTTGCATTTGCCGGCACTGGACCAGGCGATGACATTGCCCTTGAGATCCGTGATGGTGACGACGGTGTTGTTGAACGAAGCCAGGATGTTCGCGAGGCCGGTGGTGATATTTTTCGACCCCTTGGCCCGGCGGACCTTGATCTCACCCAATTCCTCCTTGAGCAATTCCTCAGCAGTGGGCTGCTTGGCAACACCACCCACAGTTTCCACCGGCTTATCGGAGGGTGCGGCGACAGGAGCCGCCGATACCGGCGCGGGCGAGGCCGATGCCTCTTTTTCTTTTTTCCCACCCTTGTCGGCAGGAGAGGTCTTGGGGCCCTTTTCCCGGGCAGGCTTCTTTTCAGCAGCCTCCACCTTGGCGGGAGCCTCGGCAGACGCAGGTGCGGCCTCCTTTTTGGGGGCCTTTTCCTTTTTCGGAGCGGACGGGGACTTTTCTTCAGCCATGGCGGGGATTAAACGGGCGTTTCGGCTTTTTGCTTCGTGACACCGACGGTCTTGCGCGGGCCCTTGCGGGTGCGGGCGTTCGTGCTGGTGCGCTGACCGCGGACGGGCAGGCCCTTGCGGTGGCGGACACCGCGGTAGCAGTTGATGGCCTGCAACCGCTTGAGATTGGCGGTGATGTCCCGCCGCAGATCGCCTTCAACCACCCATTTCCGGTCGGTGATGATATGGAGGATCTTGTTCAATTGCTCCTCGGTGAGATCCGAGGCGCGCATGTTGGGATCAAGGCCGGAATCCTTGACGATGAGATCGGCCCGGGCGGGGCCGATGCCGTAAATGTAGCGAAGCGAGAAGGCGATCTTCTTCTTCGGTGGGATTTCGACACCAAGCAAACGTGGCATGGGAAAAACGGGCAGCGGTTAATTGCGGGTTGAAAGGGAGGGAGCGGCGGAAGTCTGGGAAAGGGATGACGGGAGTGGTGGGGGAAGTGTGAGAATCTCGGGATTCTTTTCAGTCGTGAGCACGGTGTGTTCGAAATGCGCGGAAGGGAGGCCGTCTGCCGTGACGACGGTCCACCCATCTGCGAGGGTCTTTACCTGATGGGAGCCAAGATTGACCATGGGCTCGATGGCGAACGTCATGCCGGGCTTGATCTTCTCCCCGGTGCCGCGGCGGCCAAAGTTGGGAATCTGCGGCTCTTCGTGCATCGAGCGGCCGACTCCATGTCCGACCATCTCGCGCACGACGCCGAATCCCCGGGCCTCGACATAAGCCTGGATGGCATGGGAGATGTCGCCGATGCGGTTGCCGACCTGGGCCTGACGGATGCCGATGTGCAGCGCCTCCTCGGTGGTTTTCAGGAGCTCCGCGACCCGGGGGGGAATGGGTCCGACGGGCATGGTGATCGCATTGTCGCCGATGTAGCCGTTGTATTCGACGGTGACATCCAGGGAGATGATGTCGCCTTCGCGGAGGATCCGCTTCAGCGAGCCGATGCCATGAACGACCTCTTCATTGACCGAGAGGCAGGTGTAGGCCGGGAAACGCCGGGAACCGATCTGGTAGCCGTAATCCGCGCTGCGTGCGCCATAGCTGGCGATCAATTCTCGCCCGGCCTGGTCGAGGTCGTAGGTGCTGATGCCCGGCTGCACAAGCGCCCTGAGGCGGTGCAGCACTGTCGCGGCAATCGCGCACGCTTCGCGCATGCGCCCGATGGCTTCCTTGTCTTTGATGGGAATCATCGGGTCGGAGCGGGCTCCCGCAGGAGCCCCAGCGTGCGGTAATGTTCGACCACCGCCGATTGGGCGGCGGGCTCGGCGCAGAGGCAGCTGGTCAGGGCCTCTTCGCGGGCTTCGAGCCATTCGTCGAACACGCGGGCATGGAGCAGCGTAGCCGGGAATCCTTCCAGGAGGAATCCCGCATCGGGTTTGCGCGCCCAGAACCACTTGCGAAAGATCGCGAGCAGGGTCTGGTCGGGCACGGCGGCGCCGTGCTGGCGCGCCTGCGCAGCCTGTTGGCCGAGCGGCGTGCGTCGGCAAATCTCCTGATGCACAAGAGTTTCAGGAGAGACGTGCTCTATCTTCAAAGAACGGGCCTCGGCGGCCGGACGCGCGGAGGGCACGCCGGTGGCACCGAAGTACAGAAGCTTCGCCCCGACCGGGTGGTCAGACGGCGAAAAGGTGTGGGGAATGGCAGGCATTTCCCGGAAAGTAAAGACTTAAAGAACAAAGTGGCGGATCACCCAAGTGATGATGCCCACCAAGAAGATCGCCCCCAGCCAGAACCAGAGAACGCCGACGGTCTTGATGTCGGCGGCCTCGCCGATGGCCGAGGCGACGGCCGTGCTGCGGGCGCGGATGCGTCCCTTGCGCAGGAAGCCGTCGTAGTGCCGCTGCAGCAGGAAGGTTTCCAGCTGCCGCATCGTGTCCAGCAGCACGCCCACGGTGATGAGCATGCCGGTGCCGCCGAAGAAATAAGCGATGCGCTGCGGCACCTTGAATTCGAACAGCAGGACATCAGGCATCACGGCGATCAGGGTCAGGAAAATAGCCCCGGCCAGCGTGAGCCGCGTCATGATGAAGTCGAGGAACTGGGCCGTGGGTTCACCGGGGCGCACACCGGGAACGTACCCGCCATACTTTTTCAGGTCGTCGGCGATCTGGATGGGCTTGAACATGACCGACACCCAGAAGTAGCTGAAAAACAGGATGAGAATCGTGTAGCCGGCGTAATACACCACGTGGCCGCGCAGGAGATTGCTGGCAAACTCGCTGAGAAACTTGAGATTAAACGCGGCGCCGAGCTGGGAAATGATCTGCTGCGGGAAAAGCAGGATCGCCGCGGCAAAGATCACCGGCATGACGCCCGAGTAGTTGACTTTGAGCGGGAGAAACGAGCTCTGGCCGCCATAGACCTTCTGGCCAACCACCCGCTTGGCATACTGCACCGGAATCTTCCGCTGGCCCTGCGTGATCATGATGATGCCCGCGATCACGACGACGAACAGTACGAGCATGATGAGAAGCTGGGGCATGCTGATGGCCTGCACGCCGACGGGGGCGAGGATCAGCGTCTTGAGGGTCTGGGCCGCGCCGGGAATGTCGGCGAGGATGCCGATGGTGATGAGCAGCGACACGCCATTGCCGATGCCGCGCTGCGTGATCTGCTCGCCCAGCCACATGAGCAGCAGCGTACCCGCGGTCATGAAGACGACCGAAGTCGCCAGGAACCAGCCCTTGTTGATGAGAATGATCTCGCCGTAGACATTGACGTCGTAGCCGGAGAAGAGCCGGCCGGGGTTCTCGAGCGCCATGATCAGCAGCGCGCCCTGCACCACGCAGATGAGCACCGTGGCGTACCGCGTGTACTGCGTGAGCTTCTGGCGTCCGACATCGCCTTCCTGCTGCAAGCGGCTGAGGGAGGGCACGACGGCGGTCATCAGCTGGAAAATGATCTGCGCGCTGATGTAGGGCATGATGCCCAGCGCGCACACCGCGCCCTTCACGAGCGCACCGCCGGTGAACATGTTGTAGAGGCCCATCAGGGCGCCGCCGGCGCCGCCAACCTGCGCCGTGAAAAAGTCCTGCAAGGGCTTGGGATCGAGCCCGGGCAGCGGAATGTGCGCGCCCACCCGTGAAATGAACAGCAACGCCAGCGTGTAGAGAATCCGCGAGCGGAGCTCGGGGATTTTCATCGAATTGGTGAAGGCGGAGAGCATGGAAGGGAGGGAAAACGGGGACGGCCGAAACCGGAGCCCATCAGCCGGGCGTTACGCGGCGACGATGGCCTGTCCGCCGGCCTTCTCGATCTTGGCCTTGGCGGAATCGGAGAATTTGCTGGCGGTGACCTTGAGCGCGCGGGCAATTTCACCCTCGCCCAGCACCTTGACCAGGGCGACACCACGACGCACCAGCCCACGCTCGGCCAGCACGGCAGGGGTGACTTCGGTGACGGAGGCGTCGAGCCGGGCCAGGTCGCCGACGTTGACAACCTCGTATGCGAGGCGGAAACGGGCCTGATTGAAGCCGCGCTGCGGGAGCTTGCGGTACAGCGGCATCTGGCCGCCCTCAAAGCCGGGACGGATGGAGCCACCGCTGCGGGCCGTCTGGCCTTTGCCGCCCCGACCGGAGGTCTTGCCATGGCCGCTGCCTTCGCCGCAGCCGACACGCTTGCGACGGTGGATCGCGCCGGGGACGTTCTTGAGTTCGTGGAGTTTCATGGGCGTCTGGAATGATGACTGGCAGGACTCAGGCCGGAGCAGAGGCGTCGGCCCCGCCGGCCGGGGATGAGGTTTCAACCATGGCTGCGGAGGGCGTGAACGTCTGCAGCGAGGCGCAGCTTGCGCAGGCCGTTGAGCGTCGCGTGGACGACTGCGATATGGTTCTTCGAACCCATCGATTTGGAGAGGATGTTGCGGATGCCCGCAGCCTCGAGGACGGCGCGAACCCCGCCGCCGGCG
>Ga0265297_10006523_pt1 | contig 16862 bp, 11 predicted proteins | sample Munlanlwell13791_FD_192502 | JGI IMG/M metagenome (GOLD analysis project Ga0265297, IMG submission 192502) | Leachate microbial communities from a municipal landfill in Southern Ontario, Canada - Leachate well 137-91 | ecosystem: Engineered > Solid waste > Landfill > Unclassified | place...
CTGACAGAACCGCTTTTGTTGCGTTTCTTCCTGACAAACATAACTATATTTTATCAACGGGACACCCAAATTCCAATACCCCTCCGACGAGGACGGGCTGATTTTAGAGAGGATTGGCGAAGTCAGGTGCAGGTGAATGGCGATTTGTATGCCAACAACTACTACCACAACTCGGACGAAAGGCTGAAAACAGATATTTCAACCAGCAAGGGGTTGAGTATCATTGAAAAGCTGCGCGGCGTCAGCTTCCGGTGGAAGGCCAACGGCGAGCGTTCGGACGGCGTGATAGCCCAGGAGCTTGAGAAGGTCATGCCGGAGGCGGTGCGCTCCGCCAAGGACGGACACAAGGTGGTCGCATACGACGTTTTGTTCGCCCCGCTGATAGAATCAATCAAGGAATTGAAGGCCGCCAACGACGCGCAGGCGGAGGAAATAAGAAAACTGCGCGACAGGGTGAATGTTCTGGAGGGGGGAAAGCAGGCCGGCCCCCGCTCTTCTAAGTGAAAAGTTTCAGGTTTATGATTTTACGGCGGTATAATCCATAGATTGACCACGGATTTTCACAGATTATCCGGACTTTTCCCTTGCGGAAAATTCCGGGGTCAATGACCGGGCAGTTCCGCCTTGCCGGAGAGCGCGTCTGCATCGGCGGGGTCCAGCGATAGCGCCTTTTTGAAATCGGCGCGGGCTTTGGCGGGTTTTTTCAACTTCAGATATGCGCGGCCCCTTGCCGCGTAGTCGCGCGCCTGCGGCGACAGCGCGATGGTCCTGTCCAAATCCGAAACAGCCTGGGCATACCGTCCCGTTTCATACAGGGCAATTGCGCGGTTGCGGTAATTGTAGGCCCGGAGCGGGTCCATTGCAATCGCTTTGTCCAAATCCTCAATAGCACGGGTGAACTGTTTCAGCCCGGCCAGCGCGGCGCCGCGGTTGCCGTAAGCGTCGGAGAACCCGGGGTCGCGCAGCGCCGCCGCGTCATAGGCGGATACCGCCTTTTCAAGCTCGCCCGCGCCGGCGTATGCCGCGCCCAGGTCGCTGTAGAGCCGCGGCTGGTCCGGTTTCAGCTCAAGCGAGCGGGCAAAATCGGCTGCCGCCTCTTTGTAACGTCCGGCGTAAAAACGCGCGCGGCCCCGCCCGGCGTAAACATCGGTGCGGCGCGGGTTCATATGGAGCGCGGCGGAAAAATCCTCCTCGGCATTGCCGTAAAGTTTCAACGCCGAATATGCCAGCCCGCGCATGGCGAGCGCGTCAACGGTGCGCTCGTATTTCAATCCCTCGGTGAAGTCGGAGAGCGCCATGACGTACTGTCCCAGCGCGTAATGCGCCGTTCCCCGGCGGTGATAGGCATAGCCGTAGCGCGGGTTCATCGCCAGCGCCCTGTCCAGGTCCGCCAGGGCGGGGAGGTATTGCTTCTCGTCGCATAACAGCGCGGCGCGGTGGACGTAAGGATAATCGTAATCCGGGTTCAGCGTTATCGCGGTGTTGAAATCGTCAAGCGCCTCCTTGCCGCGGCCCAGTTCCTGATATGCCGTTCCCCGGTTTACATAAGCCTTGGCGCCCGGATAGCGCGAGATGACGTCGTTCCATAGCGACAGGCTGTCATGCCATACCTGCGCGCGGGCGGCGCACATCCAGCCCAGCGCCAGAATCAGCGCGCATGCCAAAACGGCCGCCGGCTTTTTAGCCCGGGCGTAAAACTGCGCGAAAAGCTGGCCCGCCAGCATAAATATCCCCGCCGCCGGGATATACGTGTATCTGTCCGCCGGAGCAAGCTCCGCGAAAGCCGCCGAAGGCAGCAGCAGTGCCGCAAAAAAAGCCGGACCGAACACATAAGGCCGCAGTTCCGCCCTTGAGAACAGAACCGCCAGGGATCCCACCACCGCCAGATACGGCAGATATGCCGTTGCGCCGGAAACACGCAGCGCGGGATACAGCGCGGACAGTTTGGCCGGGTAAATTATTTTCCACAGGTAGAACAGCTCCGTGTACCCGCAGGACAGCAGCCTGCCGCCCGGGGCCAGCCCCGCGCCGGAAGTTACCGGGGATGTCAGGAAAAACTCCCCCACTGTAAACGACAGCAAAACAGCGGCGGCGGCAGCCGCGAAATGCGGTATTTTTTCGGCAAAAACGCGGCGGTCCCAGCCGCGGTCAAAATGCCGGTCAATCAGGAAAAACGCCAGAACGCCGGCTATGACGGCGGGCTTGGCCAGCAATGCCGCCAGAAACAAAACAGCCGAAGCCGCAAGCAGTTTCCGGTCCGGCGATTTCGCATGGCGCGCATGCGCCAGCAGCGCGGCCAGGAAAAACAGGCAGCACAGCAAATCCTTCCTGCCGGAAATCCACGCCACGGATTCGGCGCGCAGCGGATGAACGGCAAACAAAAGCGCGGCAAACAGCGCGGCGGGGGAGGTAAGCCCCAGCTCCAGCGCGAAATAATAAAACAGCAGGCAGTTCGCCAGGTGCAGCGCGATATTGGTTGCGTGATATGCCGCCGGTTTCAGCCCGAAAAGCGAATGCTCTATTTTGTAGGTCAGCACCGTAAGCGGATGATAATAGCCCTGCGGCGAGGTTTTGAAGACATCGCCCCAGCGCGGGCTTTCCATGACGGGGCTGGCGGTTACATACTGCCTGTCGTCCCAGTTGACGAAATCCGCCCGGAAGGCGGGCCAGAACGCGGACAGCGCGGCGGCCAGTATGATGGCGGGGGCGGTTTTTCTCATCACGGAAATTCTATAATTTGTGCGATGGAGCAGGGAAAGGCGAAAATAGCGGCGCTGGCGCTGGTAGTTGCCATCGCGGCGGCGGTGTTCCGGCCCGCGGCCGGGGCCGGGTTCATTGATGTAGACGACGGCGACTATATAGCCGCCTCCGGCGCGGGCATAAAGGAGATATTCACCACCTCGCCGCTGGGCTACTACCACCCGCTTACGCTGCTTTCCTTCCGGGCGGAGCGCTCGCTGGCGGGGCTGAGCCCTGCGGTCTGCCATTCCACCAATATAGCGCTGCATCTGGGCTGCTGCGCGCTGGTCTGGCGGCTTGCGCTGGCGCTGGGGCTGCAAATCCCCGCCGCCGCGCTGGCCGCGCTGCTGTTTGCGCTGCATCCGACCAGGGTGGAGCCTGTCGCCTGGGTCTCCGGCAGGAAAGAACTGCTGTGCTGCCTGTTTTTTCTGGCCGCGTTGCTGGCGTATGCGCGCTACCTCAAAAACCGCGCCTGGCACGCGCTGGCCGCGCCGCTGCTGCTGTTCTGCTGCGCGCTGCTTTCAAAGCCGACGATAGTTTTCGGGCCGCTGATTCTGCTGCTGCTGGACTGGCGCGCCGGACGCGCCGATGTAAAAAGAATGCTGGCGGAGAAAATCCCGTTTTTCGCCGCGTCCGCCGCCGCGGTGCTGGTTTCCGTGAAGGCGGGGCTGTTTTTTCCCGGCGAGGTGGCGGCGCAGCATTCAGCCATAGGCGCGGCGGAGCGGCTGGCGCTGGGCGCGCGGACTTTGCGTTTTTACCTGCATAAAACCGTGTTCCCGGCGGGGCTGGCCGCGCCGTATCCGCTTATTGAAACAAGCGGCTCCGTCCTGCCGGATATGCTGTTTGCGGCTTTTGCGGCGGGGCTGTGCTGGTTTCTGATTGCGAGGAGGGAACTGCGCCCCGCCGGGCTGTGCGCTGCGGCATTCGCGCTGGCTGTTGCGCCGGTGCTGTTTTTTCCGGCGCTTATACCGTCGGACAGATACCTCTACACCCCGGCCGTCGCCCTTTTCCTGCCGGCGGGGGCCGCGCTGTCCGCCATGCGGGGCAAGGCGGTTGCCTCCGCTGCCGCGGCGGCGCTGCTGGGCGTTTTCGCCGTATACGACGGCAGCTTAATCAAAAGATGGAACAATAATCTGGATTTCTGGAGCGGCGTCATCGCGCGCACGACGCCGCGCGTGGAAACGCAAACCTCGCGCGGCAGGGGAGCGGTATTTGACCGCGCCGTTCTGGCGGAAGCCTATCTCAAACGCGGCGACGCGCTGCTGGCAGCCTCCCGCCCGGAGGCCGCCATAGCCGACTACAGCCGCTCCATAGGCTTGAAGCCGGAAATATCCACCATAAGCAGCACAAGCAGCCAGCCGAAGGCTTACGCCAACAGAGGCACCGCCTATCTGATTTCCGGGCATTACGAGCAGGCCGTGGCGGATTATACCCAATCCCTCGCGCTTGCCCCCGGCGACGCCGGCACATATACCAACAGAGGGTGTGCCTATCATTCGTTGAAACTTTATGCAAAAGCCATCGCTGATTATGATAGAGCGATAAAACTTAAACCGGATTTTGATCAGGCTTATGCAAATCGCGGCACAAGCTATGGTAAGCTGGGCCGGCATGAACAGGCTTTGGCCGATTTTACCACGGCATTGCACATAAACCCGGGCAATGCGCTGGCGAAAATCGGCAGGGGCGTGGCAGAAGAAATGTTGCGCGGAACATGAGTATGAATTATATACATCAGCCATCTTTCGCATCTCAGGAAATGCAACGTGTGGAGAAGTTCCTACCGTTTGCTCTTGCCGGTATTTGCGTGTTAGCGTTTTTGCCGGTGCTCTCCAACAATTTCCTTAATTGGGACGACCCGGTTTATCTGACAAATAATCCTGTGATACGATCTCTTTCCCTGCAAAACATATGCGGGATATTCACAGAATTTCATGCGGGGCTATACAAACCGCTGGTCTTGTTGAGCTTCGCGCTGGAATATCATTTTTTTGGGTTAAATCCGATAGTTTATCACTCGGTAAACCTGATTTTTCATATTGCCAATGCGCTGCTGGTCTATTGGCTGATGGTGCTGCTAACTGAAAAACGGTTCCTGGCTTTTGCCGCCGCGCTGCTATTTGCCGTTCACCCGTTGCGGGTGGAGTCTGTCGCGTGGATTGCAGAACGAAAGGATATGCTTGCCGCATTTTTTGCGTTGCTGGCTTTGCATTCTCATCTGGCGTTGAGACGATGTGGCAATTACGGATACATGGTTTTGTCCTTCGGACTGCTGGTTTTATCCATGCTCTCCAACGCCAAAGCGGTGATGCTGCCGTTTATTATGATAGGAATGGATGTGTACACTGGCGCGGCTACGCTCAGAAAATCCGTGCGAGACTGCCTGCCATCTTTTATTGTTGTTGCATTTTTCGCGGGGCTTAACTACTTCGCCTTGCGCACAACGGACACATTGGCTGCGCCCAGTAAAATAATTTCAGCGAATATGCCTTTTGTCGCAGCTTATGGTTTCCTTATATATGTCGGCAAAACGCTGCTACCACTCAGTCTGCGCGCGCTTTACCCGAACCCAAAAGGCTATCCAGAAACCCTGCCGATATGCTATCTGCTTGCGCCGGTTGCGGTTGTTGTTATAGTCTGGCTGTTTCTGAAGTTTACGCGCGAAGACAGGATGGCTCGTTTCGGCGGGGCATTTTTCGTGATATATCTTTTCCCGTTCCTGCAATGGCTGCCGGTGCAACCGGGTGTGGCGATGGAGCATTTGACCTATTTCCCGTCTATAGGGCTGTCGCTTGCGGTGGCGCGGTTTTTTGAACGAATAATCAATCGCCGCGTAGCAATAGCGGTTTTCGCCATCGTGATTATAATCCTGTGCGCGCTTACATGGCAGCGGACAAAAATATGGAAGGACAACTACGTATTCTGGACCGAGTGGTTATCAAAGGATACTGATTCCAATGTCGCCTATTCAAACCGGGGGCTTGCCTATTATAGGGATGGAGATATGGATTCCGCCATCAGCGACTATACCAAGGCGCTTGAGCTTGTGCCGCGCGCGAGTGATTATGAGGCTCGCGGCTGCGCCTATATAAAAGTCAAACAATTTAAGCTGGCCATATCGGATTTTACCGAGGCTATCCGGTTCAAGCCAGATTTTGATGAAGCGTATTCCAATCGCGCTATTGCTTACGGCAATATTAGCTGCCATGAAGAGGCTTTTGCTGATTCCAGTAAAGCGCTAGAGATAAATCCCAGTAACGCGACCGCTAGAATTGTTAAAACCGTGGCGGAAAGTAAGTTAAAGAAATTATAATTGAAAGCGAAATCCTGCGTCGGATTGCTGTCCGCGCCCAGGGCCGCCTCGGTTCTCGCTGCCAACTGGAGCTTGTTGCGAAACGCCCCCAAATAGGGATTCCCTTGGTATTGTCCCATGGCTGACGAAGATGTGCGCGTGGTTTGAGAATGTATTTTCAAAATGTTGCGCAAGACACGCTACAGGGGCTTGGCGAAAGTGAAGTTGCAGGTGATAATGGGGGCGATAGTGTTCAACGCGAGGCGGCTGGCGGCGATTGGCGAGCCTGCGTTATGGGCGGAGGCGTGAGAACAATTGCGGGCTAACGCCCGCCGAGTGGAGCGAAAAAACTCAAATTCGGTGGCGGAAAATCCGCGTCAATTCGTAAAATTCCCGCTCTTTCCTTAAAAATCTACTCAAAAATCTCCACAAAATGTCGCATAACTCCAAATTTGCGGTTTTCCAAAAAACGCCCGTTTTGCAACAGGCGCAACTGTGATTTTCGGAGTTTATCTGTCAGTTGCAGGCTTGACTGAACCCAGCATCTTTTCGGCGACGGTTTTGCCAATTGTGGCTGTTTCATTGCTGGCGTCCAGCGCCAGTGCTTTTGTGAAATCTGCCAGAGCCAGCCCATGATTCCCCATGCTGCCGTAAACTATTGCGCGGTTGGAATACGCATTAGAGAATTCCGGATTTAGCTGAATAGCTTTGGTGTAATCTGCCAAAGCTTTGTCATATTGTTTGATGGCAAGGTATGCGCTTCCTCTGTTATTATAAGCCGTACCTGCCTGACTCGCCCCACATGTTCCGGACGGGTCAAGTATGATGGCCCTGGTGCAATCGGCAATAGCTTCGTCATACCGTTTGAGGGCATAATTTGCGATTCCCCTGCTATTGTGGGCTGCGCCAGCCTGATGTGCGCCGCATGCTCCAGATGGGTCAAGCGCGATGGCTTTATTGTAATCGGCAATAGCCTCGTTATACCGATTGAGATTGGCGTAGGTAAGCCCGCGGTTGAGGTGAGTGACGGCATAAGTGAACTCAATGCTGGAAATACCTCCGGTAGCGCCTTTCATGCCGAGGTTTGGCGGTTCTTTGGCTATCACATCATTGCATAACGAAAGATTGGTATTCCATACTTTTACACGATGGAAAGAGATATATGCCAACCCAACCGCCAGCCCCAAAGCCAACGATAATGAGCCCAACTGAATGCGTTTATACACCCATGAAAAACCAAAGCCGGCAGTATAGAACAATCCAAACGCGGGGATATAGGTGTACTTGTCGGCCGGGATAAAATTCATAAAAGGCAGCACCGGCAATAGCGTCAGCGCGAAAAATGCCGGACCAAACAGATGTCGTCTCAATGCGCGCGCCGCGAAAAAACAGCCGAATATAATAGTGATGCTGGCTGAGTGCAGATAGCAGGCCCAAAATCCTGGAGGCAATCTCAGCGCAGGATAAGGGGATGATAAATTCGCCGGCCACAACAGTTTTCCAATATAAAATGAGGTTGCGTATCCGCACATTGCAAACCTTTGTCCGAGCAAAAAACCGTCGCCTGATATTGAGCTGTTGATAAAGAACTTGTCCAGAAAAAACGATAAGAAGCAAATCCCCGCCGCCGGGACTAAATAGGGGGTTTTCTCCAGTAAAATTTCGCTGCTTATCGCGCGCCCGGCGCGCCAGTCAAAGAATGGCAATATAAGCGGTGCAAGCAGTACAACAGGCTTTGACAACAACGCAAACGCGAACAAGATTGCTGACGTCCACAGCCATTTCCGTTCAAACGATTTCAAGTAGTGCAGATAAGTAGTAAGCATTCCCATTAAAAATAAGCAGGCCAGCAAATCCTTTCTGCTGGATATCCACGCTACCGCCTCCACACGCAGAGGATGGAGAGCAAACAACATCGTGGTAAATAGCGCCGCCGCAATATCGCCACCGGCAAGCAGCATGAAATAATAGACGAGCCCGCAATTGGCAAGGTGCAACACGATATTTGTTGCACGATAAAGCGCTGGCTTAGTTCCGGCTACAGAATACTCAATTTTGTAGGAGAGAATTGTAAGAGGATGGTAATAGCCTAACGGCGAGGTTGTGAACACTTCTTTAATTCCCGGCAGGCGTAGCGTCGGATTTTCAACGACATAACTATTATCATCCCGCATCACAAACTCGCCTTTGAGCGAAGGGGCAAACACAATGAATGTTAACGCCAGCAAAAACACAAGCGGCCACATCGGGTTTTTATTAGTTCGGGTTGTGTCGGAATCGTTTTGTCTTTTTACCGCAACAATTGCGCGCAGTCGCTGCAAAAAATCGGTTTGCATAGAAACCATAAATGGTAGTTTTCGGAAAGAGCCCTTATACCAGCTTATTCTATATAGCCAAATTTCGCAGTTGTCTGCAAGAACCCCTGGCTTTGATTTGCCTTCGGGCATTTGAAATTGCTAAACTGATAGAGATATTCAAACAGCTAGGGAGATTTATGCAGAAGACATGGTTGCCCTCACGTTCGGAAGTGGAAGCGTCGCGCAAATGGCATTATGTGGACGCCTCCTCCCTGCCGCTGGGCCGGCTGGCCACGAAAGTGGCTTCGCTGCTGGCGGGAAAACATAAAAGAACCCAGGCCCCGCTTATGGACTGCGGCGATTTTGTAGTCGTAACCAATGCGGAAAAAGTGAAACTCACCGGCAACAAGCCGGAACAGAAGTTTTACTTCCACCACACCGGCTATAACAACGGCGCCAAAGTGGTCCCCTTCAAGCGCCAGATGGCCAACGACCCCACCCGGGTCGTGGAACTGGCCGTAAAGCGCATGCTGGACGACAACAAGCTTCGCGCGCACAGAATGCGCCGGCTTAAGGTCTTCAAGGGCGCGGAACATACATATCCCGTCGCCAAACCCAAAGCGGCCAAGGCGGCATAAGAGGAATTATTATGACAGACACCATCACAGCCACCGGACGCAGGAAAACCTCAGTGGCGCAGGTAGTCGCCACTCCGGGGGGCGACGGCGCAATCACCATCAACGGCAAGCCGATGGCGGAGTATTTCCGCGGCTGCCCCCGCTTCCAGCTTGCGGCCAATGCGCCTGTAGTTGCCGTGGAAGCCGCCAAGACATACGCCTATAAGGTGAAGGTGGACGGCGGCGGCGTTTCCAGCCAGGCAGGCGCGGTGCGCCATGCCATCGCGCGCGCGGTAGCCACGTTTTCGGAAGCGGACCATAAAACGGTCAAGAAACTGGGATACCTCACCCGCGACGCCCGCATGGTGGAGCGTAAAAAGCCGGGCCGCCCCAAGGCGAGACGGCGTTTCCAGTTCTCCAAACGTTAATTGTTTCCGAGCGTTTGCAAAGGCGCGTTCTCCTCAGGAGAACGCGCCTTTTTTTTGGCATAATTTCCCGCGGCCAGCCAGCGGAATTTGCCAGCGGCCAGCTTACCCGGAAATTGCAGTTGGATTGCGGAATTCGGCGGTGGCTGGCGGGACATTCCTGTGCATAATTTTCCTTACATACCCTGCGGGTATGCTCGTCAAATTCTGCGTCGGACTGTCCGCGCCAGCCGCCGCCTCGGTTCTCGCAACCAACTGCAATTTCCGGGTTAACCTCAATGCCAGGAACTTAAGAGCCGTTTGTATTGGGGGAATAGGCATTTTGATGTGTTGTATAAAATGGTGAAAGCTGTCCCGATGCGATAATTGTGTTTTCACTGCCCGTCGAACACGGCAATCGCCGATATTGCTTGCGTGGTAAATGTAAAATGGGCAGTTCCGTCTGTCACGACGAGAAATCGGCTTAAGTTCCTGGCATTGGGGTTAACCTGAAAGTTTCAGTTGGCGCGAGGACCGAGGCGAAAAAGCGCAAAATAATGACGAACAAAATTATCCGCGCGCGCCTCACTGCGCGAAAGGATAATTTTGTGAAGGCAGTATGAAGCGATTTTGAGCCGAATCCCGCAATCCAACTGAAACATTCAGGTTAAAAATGGCTGCGTTGCAAATCGCTTGCTTGCCGGCGGTGTGCCGCGTTCTTGGCGCCTTGCCTCAAAATCTGTCAGCCAGCATGTCAAGGAATTATTGGAAGCTCACTAAAATCCGATAGAGCGCAATATGGCGCGCAACTGGTCCAGAGTTATTTTGCCGGAGCGGTAGTCCTCAACCGCTTTGTCGGCGGATTTGTAGGTTTCGGATTCCGTTCTGCGCGGGGCGGCCTGCGGCTTTCCGCCGCCGAAATCCACTTTGAGCGAAAACCGCTGCGCGGAGCCGAAATCGCCCATCGGCACATAGGCGTAATCCAGAGTGTATTTTTTTGAAAACAGCAGCCCAACTCCCGCGCTTAGGCCGCCGCCCATCCCCTCGTCTCGGCTGAACTGCCAGCCGGCGCGCAGATAGAATTTCCCGACTTCCGCGCTCTCGCTGACGGCATATTCCCCGCCGGCGCAGTAGCGCGGTTTCGCGCCGGAGGCCAGGGGCCGCTCCATCTCCCCTGCCAGCGCAAGCGCATTGCCAAACAGCCGCACTGCAGCCCCGCCGCGGAAAGAGCCTTTCATCGCGGCGGACTCGTTGTAAAGCGCGATGCTGCCGCCCCAGTCGCGCAACGCGGCGGCCAGCGATACCGGGCCGCGGGTATAGACCGCGCCTATGTCGGCGGCGGGCGCGCCGGCGCCGTAATCGTCCATTTTCTCTCCGACATATTTAAGCGCCGCGCCCGCCGCGATATTGCCGCGCCTGAAGGCCAGCGCGCCGCCTGCGGAATAGGAGGAGTATCCGTATGTCCCCAGATTGTTGCCAGCGCCGTCCATACGCTCTATCGCGCCGGAGGAGAAATACCCGCCGCCAAGCCCAAGCGTGAAATCTCCCGCAGGCGCGGCGAAGGCGGCGTAGCTGCTGCCCATATCCTCCACCCACGACACGCGCGAAAGCGCGGCCTGCGGCGCGCTCATAAACGCAAGCCCCGCCGGGTTGTGGTAGAAGGAAAACACATCATCCCCCAGCGCGGAATAAGCTCCGCCCATCGCGGCAGAGCGGGCGGAAGGGTCTATCTCCAGCCAGGCGGCGGGGGTTGTGCCCTCGCCGCAAAACGCGGGGGCCGCCAGCGCGGCCAGAATTGCTGCGGCGCGAATTACCATAAAATCCCCGCCTTGCCGGTGCGGGTGCAGTCCCGCGCCTTGACCGAGTAGATATAGACGCCGCTGGCCATGTGCTCGCCGGAGGAATTTCTGCCGTCCCACAGCCCTGTGGTCATGCCGGAGGGATTGTCCATAATCCCGTCGCCGACTGTAAGTTTGCGCGCCAGCTTGCCGGAAACAGTGTATATCCGTATTTCCGGCGCGGCAAATCCGGGCAGGTTGGCGAATTTAACCCCGCCGTCGGAACCGGGCTTTGACGGATTGGGATACACCTTCAGCGCGGCCAGCAGATTGTCGCCGCTCATAGTAACGCCGCCCTTGCCGTAGGCCTTGAGGCAGATATTGGACGGGTATACAAGCGAGGCCGCGTCTGTCCAGGCAGTGCCGTCAACGCTCACATAGCCGCGCCCGGACTGCGGCGCGGAGGCGGAGCTGTAGCCGTCTATCGCCAGCTCCACCGGAATGACAAAATCCGTATCCGGCGGGCTTACTATGCGCACTACCACCGAAAACCTGTCTTTGTAAGCGACATTCACGCCGGTTACCGGCAGAGTGTGGAACCCCGCTTCCGCCAGCACGCCGGCGGTTGAAAACGCCAGTGTCCCGCCCGCCGGCGAAGCTGCGGCGCCGCCCGTGTACACCTTCATCTCGTAAGACGTGGCGGGCGAATAGGTGTAAAAGCCCGCGCCGGTTATCGCCTCGGACGAGGCGGTGGAGGTGAACATATTGGCAAACCATGTTCCGGTCGCTGACGGATAAGAGTACGCCCAGCCCAGCGGATCGTACTGATACGACCTGTCGTAATTGGAGGTGTTGTTCGCGCCAAACACCGCGCCGAAATAGGCGGTATCGTCCGCAATGCGCGCGGCGAAGGCCGCATCATAATAGGACACGTAGAAATAACCGGCGTTCCCCCAGCCGGTTCCCCAGCTGTTTTTGACCAAAAAAGCGCCGTTGCCCGCCGGATGTACGATGAAATTGGACAGCGGGTAGTTGTCGTCCCAGCCGATTATTGCGACTTCATGAAGGCCGTCATAGCCCCCCGAGGAGTAATAATAGGAGCTCGTCGCGCTGTTATAAGCGCCGCCGCTCCATTTCATCATCACCGCAACCGCGCCGTAATTTACCACGGCGTTTTTGATGCCGTTGTTGTCCGCCGGACCGGTCCGCGGCGGAATGTAAATATGGTTCTGCGCATGCTTTGACGGCGCAAGCCCCGTCGGCGAGTGATTGGGGGAATCAACATACGGGTCCTGGCTTTCAAGCACGGGGCCGCTCCAGCGCAGCAGATAGGCCGACGACATGTCTATATTGCCGCCGTCGCAGGCGCCGACGTCGAAACCGTGGGTGTTTTTAAGGTTGTTTTCCGAAAAATCCCATGTCTCGCCGGTAAGCAGATAGGATTCCAGCGAGCCCATCGTCGCAAAAGCCCAGCAGCTTCCGCAATTTCCCTGGTCGCGCACGGCGGTTACCTTGCCGTACGTGCGCAGGTCGTAGCTGGACGGCGGCGCCGCCCCGGATAACGGTTTGGGCCCGCCCCCCGCCGGATAGCGCGAATAAAAAGCGTTGATGGGCGAAGGGATGGCGCCGAAACGCCCGGCCCCGCCCGGCTTTGCCGCGCCGGACACTCCCCTGACGCGGGCGATAAACTCCCCGTTCATGCCCGGCGGGTACTGCGGTTTGTCCTGCGCCGCGGCGCAGGCCGGCAGAAAAAGCAGAAAAGCCGCGATTCTCATTTCAATATCCTCTCAAGCCATTCAAGGGCTGTTTTCCGGTCCGAAAATTCGCCGCGCCACTGCGCCGCCGCCGCCCTGTCCATGATTGCCGACAGCGCGGGGCCTTTAACCCCTGATTTTGCCGCGTCCGCGGGCAGCAGCAGCCGTTCCGGGGCGGCGGGCGGCAGTTGCGGGTACAGGGCGCGTATTATTTCCAGCTCCGCGCCGCCAAGCGGCCTGCGGGGCGATGATTGCGCCAGCAAAACCGCGGCTGCGTTTTTCGCGGGCGCGGAGATGGCGCGCTCCAGCCGCAGCGAGGCGATAAACTCCGGCCCGTCCCTTCCCATGGCGCAGGCCAGAACGCCAAGCCTGCGCCCCGCGCCGGAGACTTTCGCTGCGGCCTCATGCCAGCGCAGCTTCGGATGAAGGAACGCGCCAAGCCCGCTTTTTTCCATCATGCCAAAGGCGGGGCGCGGGTCCGACTCGTCCAGAATAATCATAAGCTCCCGCGCCAGCCGCTCGCGCGAAAGCCGCGCCGGCAGCTCTTCTTTTATAGCCTGATAAAACAGTTTCTCCGTCCCGCTTTCCAGCCGCCAGCCGAATCTTCCGGCGAAGCGGCACGCGCGGTAGAGCCGGGTGGGGTCGTCATAAAAACTTCTGCCGTGCAGGACGCGCAGCAGTCCGGCTTTGCTGTCGGCAGCCGCGCCCAGCGGGTCCAGCAGCTCGCCGAAATTTTCCGGCAGCAGGTTCAGCGCGGCGGCGTTGGCGGCAAAATCGCGGCGCAGCAAATCCTCGGCTATGGAAGCGGGCCGCACCCTCGGCAGCGCGGCGGGACGGGCGTATGTCTCGCTGCGCGCTCCGGCCAGGTCAACGCGCAGCCCGCCCGGCAGTTCCGCGCAGAAGGTGCCGAAAGCCCCGTAACTTTTAACACTCGCTCCCTGCCCGCGCAAATGCCGCGACAGCGGCTCCGCCCCGCCCTCGCAGACGATATCAATATCTTTGGTGTCGCGCCCCAGCAGCCAGTCGCGCGCGCAGCCGCCGACGGCCCAGCAGCGCAAACCCGCGCCGGCGCAGAAGCGGCCCGCATCCTCAAGAAATCCGCGCCATTTTTTAGGCGGAGACAGCAGCATGTAATCTTATATCAAAAAAGCTAGAATGCCGTAACTATGGCCAAGAAAATACTTGTCATCGGCGCGGGGCCGGGCGGCTATCCCGCCGCGCTGCGCGCGCGCGAGCTGGGCGCGGAAGTGGTCCTGGCGGAAAAATCGCTTGTGGGCGGAACCTGCCTCAACTGCGGCTGCATCCCGTCCAAGTCATTTATAGATTCGGCGCACAGGCTGTATGCGGCCTCGCAGCTTGGAATGATTCTTGACGGCGACATCCCGTCCCGTGTTCAGGCCGCGCTTTCCTGGGAGAAGGTGCAGTTCCGCCGCAAAACCGCGCTGGACAAGCTGCGCTTTGGCCTGCGCCGCCTTATTGAATCAAAGGGAATACGGCTTGTTGAGGGAACCGCCTCTTTTATCTCGCAAAACGAGGCGGAGATAAAAACCGCCTCCGGCGCCCTGCGCGAGAATTTTGACGCCGCGATAATAGCCGCCGGCACTTCGCCTTTTTACCCCAAGCCTTTTGACGCGCATAAATCCGTCCTGCTGGACAATGAAAATGTGTTCTCGCTGCAAAGCAGGCCGCAATCCGTCATTCTGATAGGCGGCGGCGTCATCGGGCTGGAGTTCGGCTGCATTTTCCACGCGCTGTGCGCGGAGGTGCATATAGTGGAGATGCTGCCCGCTCTGCTGCCGGGGGAGGATGAAGCCGTCTCCCGCGCGCTGGCGGCCTCTTTTGAAAAACGCGGCATAAAGCTGCACTTGGGCGTTACCGCGGCTGCATTGTCGGTTGAAAACGGGATGAAGACCGTTACCCTTTCCTCCGGCGTTCAATTGCAGGCACGGGAGGTGATGGCGGCAGTGGGCAGAGTCGCGGAATTATCCTCCCTGGGGCTGGATAAAATAGGCGTTCCGTGGGACCGCAGGGGCATAAAGGTTGACGGCAGGCTGCGCGCCGCCGGTAAAGGCAATATTTACGCAGTAGGCGACGTAAACGGCCTGCTGCTGCTTGCCCATGCCGCCTCCGCCCAGGGCGAGCTTGCGGCGGAAAACATCATGGGCGAAGGCGGCGATTACGACGGTTCCCTGACCCCGCGCTGCGTTTATTCGTGGCCGGAGGCCGCCTCCATAGGCATCAGCCGCGCGGAGGCCGAAAAGCGCGGCATTGCCGCAAGGTCGGGCCGCGCGTTCTTCGCGGCATCGGGTCGCGCCATGACGCAGGACGAGACTGAAGGCTTTGTCCAGATTGCAAGCGAAACCGGAACCGGCAGGATACTGGGCGCGCAGATAGTAGGCTTTGGCGCGGGCGAGCTGATACATATAATCGCCGTCGCCATGCGCGCGGGATTGCGCGTCAAAGAGCTTGCCGCGCTTACCTTCGGCCATCCCTCAATGTCGGAGACCATCCGCGAAGCCGCCCTGCGCTGACCCAATTGTGGAAAAAGCGGCGCGCCGCCCGGTTTACCGGGCGGCGCGCCGCTTTTCAATTGCTGGTCAGGCGCAGACCGGAGTTTTCTTCGACGCTTTCAGGCACAGCGCGGCGCGGATTTTGGCCGCCATGTCGGTCTTTTCCCAGGTGAATTGCGGCCTGCCGAAATGGCCGTAGGAGGCAGTGTCGCGGAACACGGGCCGGCGCAGGTTGAGATGCTCTATGATGCCGCGCGGGGTGAGCGGGAACACCTTGCGCACCGCTTCGGTGATTTGCTCGTCCGGGATTATGCCCGTGTCGTGCGTGTAGACGTAGAGCCCCACGGGCTCGGCCACGCCGATGGCGTAGGCCACCTGCACGGTGCATTCCTCCGCGCAGCCGGCGGCTACGATATTTTTGGCGATATAGCGCGCCATATAGGCGGCGGAACGGTCCACCTTCGTCGGATCCTTGCCGGAGAACGCGCCGCCGCCGTGCGCCGTCCTGCCGCCGTAGGTGTCCACGATGATTTTGCGGCCCGTCATCCCGGTGTCCGACTGCGGACCGCCGATTACGAATTTTCCGGTGGGGTTGACGTATATCTTGGTGTCCGCGTCCAGCCATTTGCCCATGACGGGTTTTACTATGGCGTCTATCATCTCGCGGCGGGCTTTTTCGGTTATCTGCTCGCCGGAGCGGTCCAGAATCTGGTCGGTATGCTGGGAGGAGAGCACCACCGTCTCCGCCCGGACGGGCTTGCCGTCAACATACTCTATGGTAACCTGGGATTTGCCGTCCGGCCCCAGATACGGCAGTATGGAGCGCCGCCTCACATGCGCAAGCCGCATTGTAAGCTGATGCGCAAGCGAAAGCGTGAGCGGCATGAGTTCCTTTGTCTCGTTGCAGGCGTAGCCGACCATGAGGCCCTGGTCGCCGGCGCCGCCGGTGTCCACGCCCTGGCTGATGTCGGGCGACTGCTTGCCGATTACATTTAATACCGCGCAGGTTTCGTGATTGAACCCGTATTTGCTGTGTGTGTAGCCGATGTCTTTTATGACGGAGCGGGTGAGGCCGTCTATGTCAATCCACGCATTCGTGGTGATTTCCCCGCCAACGACCACCATGCCGCGCGTTATATAGGTTTCGCAGGCGACGCGGGCCTTCCTGTCGCGCTTGAAAATTTCGTCAAGGACGGCGTCCGAAATCTGGTCGCAGACCTTGTCGGGATGGCCTTCGGTTACAGATTCGCTGGTGAAAAAGCACTTCCCTTTTTTTATCATGACGGGATCTCCTTTATGCCCAACATATACATTTTACCCGTTTTCCGCGCCCGGAGGCAAGAACCAGAATTATCCAATGCAAGATGAGCCTGAAGGAATGCTCGTTTCCAACACAAGATGAGCCTGAACCGCGCTGAAATCGTCCGTTTGCGCTCTGTCGTTCGTAAACTAAGCCATGACGCTGGAAATG
>Ga0265297_10006524_pt1 | contig 16862 bp, 14 predicted proteins | sample Munlanlwell13791_FD_192502 | JGI IMG/M metagenome (GOLD analysis project Ga0265297, IMG submission 192502) | Leachate microbial communities from a municipal landfill in Southern Ontario, Canada - Leachate well 137-91 | ecosystem: Engineered > Solid waste > Landfill > Unclassified | place...
AGACTTCCGTAGTAAGGGTAAATCCCGGAGGAACAGGAAGCCTTAAATTTTTATGGCCGGCCATTTCCGCTAAATTTGCGCCCTTGCCGCCCAGAAGATTTTTCATGCTTTCATTGCCGTCCGCTTCGCCGCCGCCGAAGTTGTAGACATACTTTTTGTTACCCATTTGCTTTAAAACCCTGCCTTTCTTTAAGTAAGTTTGTTGGACAAATATTCTTTTAATTTCTCTACCGAAATTCTCTCTTGTTGCATTGTGTCGCGCTGGCGCACAGTAACTTGTTTGTCCTCCAGGCTCTGCACGTCAACCGTGACACAGAAAAGCGTCCCTACTTCATCCTGCCTTCTGTAAAGTTTGCCGATCGCGCCGGTATCGTCATAGACCGTTACCATTGTTTTCTTTAAATCCCGGGCGAGCCTCTTGGCTAATTCCACAATCTCCGGCCTGTTCCTTAAAAGCGGCAGCACCGCTACTTTGGTGGGCGCCAGGTCCTTATGAAGTTTTAAAACTACGCGCGTATCATCTTTGACCTTTTCTTCATTGTAAGCGTCAACCAGGAACGCCAGGACCGCCCGGTCAACTCCTCCGGAAGGCTCAATTATATAGGGGTAAAATCTTTCATTTGTTACGTTATCAAAATATTGCAGGTCTTTTCCGCTATATTGAGAGTGTTGCTTTAAATCAAAATCCGCGCGGTTGGCGATGCCCTCTAATTCGCTCCAACCGAACGGGAAATCGTATTCTACGTCTGTGCAGGCAACGGCATAATGCGCCAGTTCGTCTTTACCGTGAGCGCGTTTTCTTAAAGACCCCTTCTTCATTCCCAGATTAAGGTACCAGTTAAAACGGCATTCAATCCATTCTTCAAGCGCCTTATCGGCATCGGTTGGTTTTACAAAATATTCAATCTCCATCTGTTCAAATTCGCGGGTGCGAAAGGTAAAATTTCCCGGAGTGATTTCATTGCGGAAGGCCTTTCCGATTTGAGCTAAGCCAAAGGGAAGCCTGGGGTGGCGTGAGTCAAGGATATTTAAGAAATTTACAAACATACCCTGCGCCGTTTCGGGACGCATATAGATTTCGCTTCCGCTTTCTTCTATCGGCCCCTGATAGGTTTTAAACATAAGGTTAAAAGGACGTGCCTCGGTAAGCGCGCCACCGCATTCAGGGCATTTATTTTTATCTTTTCCCGCCACGTTATTTATAGCAGGTGGGATCCCGCCTTCATTTAATATGGCTTGGCGGGAAAGGTCGGCGCTCTTAAATCTTTTTTTACATTTTTTACAGTCGCTTTTTAAATCAAAGAAATTCTGAGTATGCCCGCTTGCCTCCCAGACCTTAGGGTGCATAAGAATAGCGGCGTCCATTCCCAGGATATCGTAGCGCTCATAAACATTAGCCTTCCACCAGGCTCTTTTGAGGTTATTCTTAAGCTCAACGCCATACGGGCCATAATCCCAGGTGTTGCTTAGGCCTCCGTAAATGTCAGAAGATTGGAATATAAATCCTCTGCGTTTGCATAAAGAAACTACCTTTTCCATCAAATTTTCGCTCATAAGTCTTTTATTTTTAGCATAGTTTAAGATAAAAATCAAGCACTTTACTTAAGCCTCGTCAGCCGTAGATATAATAGAAAATACTTTCTCTAAATCCAGCGCCTTGGCCGTGTCTTTGATGTAAATCTTGAAGAAATCCCCGTTTTTGGTGATTATGCAGCAGTCAAATAAATTAACCGGGCCGGATAAATTATAATTGATAAAGTAGTCTCTTCCGCCGGATTTGAACTGGATCATTTTTACGGCCCTCTGGTCTCCCAGGTCAGGGGTAAAAATACTTTTTAAGATTACAAAAAACGCGTCGCTTAAATTGTGAATGCCTGATTCGCGGGAATATATTAAAGCGCGAAAAAATTCATAGTTGCTGTTTATCCCCAGTTTCTTTACCTGGGGGAAGAGCTTTATAAAGTATCCCGGCGGCTGGTGTATAATATAGATTACAGCTTCTTCCTTAGGCTGTTTTCTTTTTTTATAGTATGGTTTTTTTACCAGCTCCTGAACGACCTTGAAGCCTTTTGGCACGCTGATTTTTGTTTTTGGGAAGCTAAGTGCAACAAGTTCCTGCAGATAATCCTTATCTGCCGTAAAAGTTAGCTCTATCTCTTGGGGCGCCATACATAGAATCGGGATTTTTTCGCAATTGCCGATACCGGTCTGGATATAAGCGCGCAATACCTGGGAAGCCCCGAATTTAATTACAAACGCGACAGCTAAAGTTAAAACAGCGATAAATAAAAACCATTCTACTAGCTTGTTCCTCATATCTTTTTTAGTTCGTCTTCCTTTATGCCGAAAGTATGCTCAGGCGCGGGAAACTTTGACTGGAGAACCTCTTCCTTAAATTCCTCTATCGCCTTAAGGATGAGCGGCGAAAGATTTATATATTTTTTAACGAATTTAGGTGTATAGCGCTCAAAAAGCCCGAGCATATCATTAATTACCAGGACCTGGCCGTCGCAATGGATACCCGCCCCTATTCCTATAGTGGGTATTTTTAATTTCTTTGTAATCATCTCGGCGATTTTATCCGGGACGCATTCAAGGACTATTGAAAAACAGCCTAATTTTTCTAGACTCTCCGCTTGTTCAATCAGCCTGCGGGCGGCCTGAGCATCCTTGCCCTGGACTTTAAACCCGCCCAGTTTATCCGCGGTCTGCGGGGTAAGGCCGATATGGCCCATTACAGGTATTCCTGCCCTGACTATTTTCTCAGTTACATCCAGGCACTTATCAAACCATTCTAATTTTATCGCGTCGCATCCGGCTTCTGAAATGAATAATTTAGCGTTTTTTACCGATTCTTCAGGGTTAACCTGGTATGATTCGTAGGGCATGTCGCCTACCACTAACGCGTTTTTTACGGCGCGCCTGACAGCTTTCGCGTGGTGCAGCATTTCCATCATTCCTACCTTGGTTGTAGAATCCAGCCCTAAAACTACATTCGCCAGCGAATCACCCACTAGGATTATATCAAGGCCCGCTCTGTCAACAAGGCTGGCTATGGGATAATCATAAGCGGTAAGCATAGTTATCTTACGCCTCCCCTTCAAAGCAAGTATATCTCCAACAATGATTTTATTTTCCATATTACCCCTTTTTATTTGAAGAGCTTTTGTAACTGCCCGAGCAATGGAGAAATGACAAGCATAACCGTAAAGGCTATTAATATTATAGTGGTTGACCAACCGACCGCGTTCTGGAACTTATTGTTGGTATACTGGCCCATTATTTTTTTGTTATTGACCATGCTAATCATTGATATGAGCACAACCGGTAAAAGCATGGCATTGATAATCTGAGACCAGATTGTTATCGTGATTAGCGGCGCGTTGGGTATAAGGATTATGCCGACTGCGATTACTATGATAAAGGTAAACAAGGCATAGAATTGGGGGGCTTCATTTATTTTTTTGTTGATTCCGGTTTCAAAACCAAACGCCTCGCAGACATAAAATGCGGCAGCTAAAGGCAGAATGGTGGCGGAAAATACCGAAGCGACAAACAGGCCGAAGGCAAAAAGCTGCGATGCGAATATTCCGGCAAATGGCTTAAGTGATACCGCCGCGTCTTTTGCCTCATTGATTACTATGCCGTTTTGGTGCAACGTGGCCGCGCAGGCGACCATAATAAAGAACGCCACAACAATCGTTGCGATGCAGCCGATAATTACATCCAGCACGACAAATTTATAGTCCTCAATTTTTATCCGTTTTTCTATAACTGCCGACTGCATATAAAACTGCATCCAGGGCGCGATGGTGGTCCCGACTATACCTAAGACCATAGCCAGGTAATATTTATTGAAATGCATTGTCGGATTTGTAAAAGAATTGCCGATCTGGTTCCAGTCCGGCTTGGCGAGGATCGCGGATACTATATAGGATAAAAGGCAGAAACTGAAAAGTAAAAATACCCTTTCCGATATTTTATAGTCGCCTTTAACGACAAGGATCCAGACACCCAGCGCCACAAGAGGCACGGACAAGTATTTACTTACTCCGAAGATATCCATGCTTCCGGCAACTCCGGCAAATTCCGTAGCGGTATTTCCGATATCCGCGATAATCAGCCCTAAAAATATAAAAAAAGCGACCTTGACCCCGAAATTCTCACGGATAAGGTCAGCCAACCCCTTACCGGTGACGATGCCCATTCTGGCGTTCATCTCCTGAACCACGGTTAAAATTATAAAAGACGGAAGCAATGTCCATAATAATTTATACCCGTACAGCGCCCCGGCTACCGAATAGGTAGTAATGCCGCCGGCGTCATTATCCACGCTTCCGGTAATTATCCCGGGCCCAAGTATTGCCAGGAATATCATTAAATTCCGTATCATCGGGTGTTCTTTGATTTTATCTATGAATTTCATTGGACTACCTCTGCTTCTTTGCGTATTTCATGAAACACCGCCTTAAAGGCGTCCTTCATAGTTATTATTCCCTGGACCTTACCGGTTTTGTCAACGACCGGGACAACGGTGAAGTCATATTTATAGAAAACCTCGGCTACGTCTTTTATATTCGTATTCACCTTGACCTTAGCTACGCGTTTACGCATAAATTCAGAGATTATTTTCTCCGCCGGCACAGTTAAGAGCTGCTGCAGGGTTACTACCCCTATCAACAGGTCAGAATCATCTAAAACATAGATATAATAAACAGCCTCTCTTTTCTTAACCGTTTTTACTTTTTCCAGGGCCATTCCCGCGGTCATAGTATGTTTGATAGTGACAAATTCGGTATTCATTATACTGCCCGCAATATCGTGGGCGTGGCCGAGGAGGCTGGTAATCTGGCTGACTTTTTCCGAAGGAAGACGCGTAAATAAATTATTCATCTTTTTCTTGGGTAATTGCGAGAATAAATCTACGGCTTCGTCTATGGCCATCTCGTTAATAATATCCACAAGAGATTTTTGATCAAGGAGGTCAGCGACTTGTATGCGCACCCTTAGAGGCAATTCCTGAATGGTGCTTGCGGCGGTGGCGCTGTCCATGGACCTTAGGATATTTACTCTTTCTTCTGTTCCCAGGTCAATAAGGATATCCGCGATATCCGCGGGATGTAGTTCGGCTAATCTTGAATGATGCACTTTCAGCGATAAGGCATCAGCCCCGATCGGGCCATTGATAGGCTGGACATATTTCCAGGAGATTAATCTGTCTTGAAGATTGTAGGACGAAACAAGTTCTATTATAAAACTAACTATTTTAATACAGCCTAAGCGCCGGATCAGGCCGGTGAAGCCCACGTCCATATGCACGACCCACAGATTCAGGCCTTCTTTTAAAAGGTGCAGGTCATTTACCCGGACTACCTTTGAGCCATGGATATCTACAATCTGCTTATCCCAGAATGTTTCTTTAAGGAGTATTTCATTTTCCGCTAACTTAAAATCCTCTACGAACGCCTCAGGGGTATAATCTATAAAAACCCCCTTTTCCTCTACCAGCATTTTTACGTTTTTCCAGGGGACGTAAACTTTCCTGCCTCCTTTATTACGCATAGTTAATCCGGTTACCTTAGGGTACATCTCTTTTAGGGTTACGGAAAGGTCAAGAAGGCGGCCTATTTTCTTGCCCGTAGTTGAATCAATTACGGGAAGTTTTATGATGGAGTAAAGAAAAATAAATGTCTTAGGTATATTATTCATTAGTTTAGCCGCATCATATTAGCAAAATCATAAATTTATTCAACGTTTTTTATCGCTATATGTTTAGCTATTGAGCCGTCTCGTAACTTGATTCAATAGTCTTGACTAAATCCACAAGCATGGTATTTGCCGGCACGGAAATTCCCAATTCCTGCCCCAGCCGTACAATTACGCCGTTTATAAAATCTATTTCAGTGCGTTTCTTGCGTAGGACATCCTGCAGCATTGAGGAGATATTGCCTGAAGTGGCTTCGCATACCGCCTCTACTTTAGCCAGAGGGTCGTCATAAATAAGTTTTATTCTTTTTCTTTTAACGATGCGCGCCGCCTCAGTTACCGCCTCGCGCATGATCTTGCGCGTGCCTTCAAATTCCGTTAGTTTACCGTTATTAAGCCGCGTTATGGCTGTCAGGGCGTTGATGCCGACGTTAGTAATCAATTTTGACCAGAGCAGGCCCTTTATATCTTTTGAAATACGCGTCTCTAGCCCTGTTTTATTAAAGATTTCGCGTATTGAGCGCATCTGGACCGTCATTTTCCCGTCAATACGGCCGATTATGGTCTCGCCTTTACCGGCGTGCTTAGTTTTACCGACGTCAACCAGGGTCGCGCCAAGGTTAGTTACTCCGCCGATAACCTTGTCAGGGCCTATTACCTCGCTTATAATTTCAATATTGCCGATGCCGTTCTGCAGCGTTAAAACCGAGGTATTCTCGCCGGCCAGCGCCTTAGCGCGGGTTATCGCGGCCTTGGTATCATACGATTTAACGCATATAATGAGCAGGTCGGCAATTCCTATGTCTTTAATATCAGCGCTTACCTTGGGTTTAGAGAGCCACTCCCCGGAAATTCCGGTTAAACTTATTCCGGCCTGATTAATTTTCGCGGCCCTGTCCTTGTTATAATCTAGAATCCATAAATCCTGCTTAGCCTTAGACAGGAAAGCGGCTAACAGGCACCCTATTGCTCCCGGGCCAACTATAACTATTTTCATAATCATCCTTTCTGGGGGACGCTACACAAGGGGACACTCTACTCTTAAAAAACGGTTATTTTCTCTGCTTTTTGATGGTTTTTACTTAAAAACTTAGCGGGAGTGTCCCCTTGTGTAGCGTCCCCCAGAGCTAGTAATCTATTCAGGACTTTTTGTGACTTGAGTTCTTTTTCAAGGTGAAAATTTAAAAAAGCGTTCAGGATTATTTCAAGTTCTTTCTTGATTTGCGGGTTTAGCCCAAGGTTCAGGTTATTCTTAAAACTATTCTTTTCAATATACAATATTGAGGCAATTGTCCCGCGGAATATAGCCCGCGCGCTTAAGTCTTTATAGTAACATTTATCGCATAAAAGCCCGCCTAAGCTCAAAGAGAACTTTGATTGGCCGAGAATTCTATTGTCGCATGATACGCAGGAATCAAAATGCGGCTTAAAACCCGAAAGCGAAAGCATTTTTATCTTAAAGATAGTCATTACTTTTTCCGGGCTAAAGGTGTTTTCTAATTCTTTGAGGCATTCTATGGCCAGGTTAAAGACGTCCTCATTCTTATCTTCGGGTTGCATAACCGACGCAATCAACTCCATCATAATCCCCGCCATCCCGGCCTTAACCATACTTTTACGGATGCCGAAGAAATTATCTTTTAAATCACAGGCGCTTACCAGATGCAGTGTTGTGTTCGTTTTTTTATAAAATATGACCTCATTGTGCGAAGAGACCTCCATGGGGCTGGCGAATTTATCCGGCTCTGCACGTATGCCCTTAAGTATGCCGGAGAGTTTTCCGTAATCGCGAGTATACAGGTCTACAATTAGGGATGTTTCGCGAAAGTCAAACCGCCTTAAAATTATTGCCTCAGTTTTATGAAGTGACATAGCTGGTTTCCTTCTTACGCATTAGCGTTCTTTTTAGCGGGTTATGGTCATCGTAACCTAAGATGTGCAGCAGGCCGTGGACAGAGTATAAATTTAACTCATACGAGGGGGTAGTTTTATAGATTTTAGAATTGCGCATAGCGGCCTCGGTAGATACGACTATATCGGCAAGAAGGTCATTTTTATTTGAGTCAAGGGCTAAGTTAAATGCCAGTACATCCGTAGGATCTTTAATCTTTAAGTACCTAAAATTAAGCCTCGCGATTTGCGAGTCGCTTACAAAAGAGACAGTTATTTCACCGCGCTTTACGCCTTCATTTCTTAAGGCCTTAAGGATTGACTTTTTTATCCTTGTCGGATAGATGGGAATTTTCTTTTGAAGATTTTTTATGGTTATTCTCAATTTTCCTGCCTTCAGGATAGCTTGCGCGGTTATGGTATATACCGCAAAGCAACCGGATAAATACCTCTGAGATTTTTTCCAGGTCATTAAGAGTCAGCTCGCATTCATCCAGTTGGCCGTCAATAAATTTGTTATTAATTACTTTGTGCACGAGTTCCTCAATTTTTGCCGGCGTCGGGTCTTTTAAAGCCCGCCCGGCCGCCTCTACCGAATCGGCCAGCAGCACTACCGCCGTTTCTTTTGTATCAGGCTTTGGCCCGGGATAACGAAACCCCTCTTCTTTTATATCCTGGTCCTCTTCAATGTTTTCCAGCGCCCTGCGGTAAAAATAGTAAACCAGGCTATTGCCGTGGTGCTGCCGGATAAAATCTATCAGGGATGGATTAAGCCCGTACTTCTTAGCAATTTCCACTCCTTCTTTAACATGGTTCATAATTACTAATTTGCTCATGCTTGGGGCAAGGCTGCCGTGGATATTTGCCTGCAGGCCTTGATTTTCGCTGAAATAATCCGGTTTCTGAAGCTTACCTATATCATGGTAGTAAGCGCCTATTCTGGCTAATAAAGCGTTGGCTCCTATTGCCTGACAGGCAGTCTCAGAAAGGTTACCGACAATTAAGCTATGATGGTAAGTCCCAGGAGCTTCCTGGATCATGCGCTGTAAGAGCGGATGATGGAAGTCGGCTAATTCCAACAGGCTGATATTAGTTGCAGTGTTAAACAGGTATTCAAAGACAGGCAAAACGCCTAACACGATAATGCTTGAAATTATGCCGTTAAGAAAAAGGGCGAGGTATCTATCCGCCAAGCCTATCCATAAGCGTTCAATAAGCACTAAGGTTAAAACCTGAAAAACTGCCGTAAGGATTCCGGCGCGTATAATGGTGTTGCGTTTGCGGGCGCCCAAAACAAGCATACTGGAAGCTGTCCCGCTGATTAAGGAAAGCAGCATTGCCTGCGCAGGGTATCCGGTGAAAGAAGCGATTGAAACCGAACAAGCCAGCGTCATTAATAAAGATAATTCCAGGTTACTGAATAAGAGCGTTGTTAACATAGGGACAACGCTAAAAGGAATATAATAAATCGGGAAGTTATGTTTTACCAGGTAATAGGCGCCTGTAGAAATAGTCAAAAAAAGCAAAGCCAGGTTAAGCAAATTACAGTTTTTTATATGCAAACACCTTATTTTCAGGTAAAAATATAGAACCGCCAAAAATAGCGTTATAGCTAAATTAATCCCGGAGATATAGCTAAAAATCAAGGCTAACGCCAGGTTTATGATTAATTTATAATTAATTTTTTCGAGCAGCTTTATCATATGCCTCAATAATCCTCTGCACTAATGCGTGCCTTACTACGTCAGAACCGCTAAGATATATAAATTTTATTCCTTCGGTATTGCTTAGGATATCCTGTGCCTGTAAAAGCCCTATGGGTTTGCCGTTAGGCAGGTCGCTCTGAGTAATATCCCCGGTGATTACCGCCCTGGAATCAAAACCTAAGCGCGTCAGGAACATTTTCATTTGTTCGGCAGTGCAGTTCTGCGCCTCATCAAGAATAATAAACGCGTCATTAAGCGTCCGCCCTCTCATATAAGCCAAAGGCGCTACTTCAATAATTCCGGTCTCAAGGTATTTCTCGATTCGTTCTGCTTCAACCATGTCGTAGAGCGCGTCATATAGCGGACGAAGATACGGCGATATTTTTTCCTGCATATCTCCGGGCAGGAATCCCAATGATTCGCCTGCTTCAATAGCCGGGCGCGTAAGGATAATCCTGCGCACTTCCTGCTTTTTTAAGGACTCTACCGCACAGCTCATAGCCAGGTATGTCTTTCCTGTCCCTGCCGGGCCTATGCCAAAAACAATATCGTGTTTTCTTATCGCTTCAATATATTCCCGCTGCCCTGTGGTCTTAGGGCCGATCTGTTTACCGCTTGAGGAACGCACAAATTCGTTCTCGGGGATATCCAGAGAACCGGTTTTTCCGGGATTTTTGAAATTAGCGATAAGGCAAGCTAAATCCAGCTTACCCGGCCCTTCCTGGCCCAAACGGTAAGCGTTTAAAATGTATTCAATTAAGCCGGAGGCCTTTTTAATATTAGTAGCGCTTCCGCTTAATTTCAGGTGCTCTCCGCGCAGGGTTATTTTTACCTTAAACTCTTTCTCAACAGCTTGAACCTTTGCGTCATTAAGGCCAAAAAGGTTCTGCGCTTCCTGATGAGTTTGTAATTTTATTATTTTATCCATATCTATTTAGGGGACGGTTCTATTAATAGAACCGTCCCCAAGTTTTTAAGTTTATTTCAGGTTTTCTTTTGGTTCTTCCAGGGTTTCAACAGGAGTTTTTGCTTTAGAAACTTCAGGAATATTTAATACCTGTCCGGGGTAGACTTTGTCCGGGCCTTTCAGGACATCCGTATTGGCGCGGTAAATCTTCATCCAATTTTTGCTTGTGCCATAGAATTTCTTTGATATTTTCTGCAAGGTATCATTTTTCCCCACGGTATATTTTTGGACGGCTCCGCTGGTAGCCAGAGGCTCGGGGACAGTTGTTTCCATGAGGCTTTCCCCGCCGGCAGGTTCAGGCGCGCTAAGCGTACCTTGCGTCTCTGAGGAAACCGGCACATTTACCTGTTTAGCCTGGTAAGGCTTACCAAACTCAATCTCAAATACCCTTACAGTGCGGGTATCTTTTCTGGGAGTTGCGCCTTCAGCTTGGGCCTTGCCCATAAGAAAACCCTGGTTACCGGTATTCAAATCCTGGTCAACCCTGTCTTTGGTTAAAGGATATGTCCTGGCAACGCATCCTGAGGATATTAAAACCGAAGCCAAAACCAGAAAACAAAATAATTTCTGTTTTTTCATTTCTGTCCCCTCCCTTTTTTAATGGTTAGATTAAGTTCTTTCAATTGTTTTTCATTTACATCCGAAGGCGCGCCTGTTAACGGGCAAACTCCCGCGCTCGTCTTAGGAAATGTTATCACTTCCCTTATGCTTGTCTCGCCGGATAAAATAGCCAGCAGCCTGTCTATGCCAAAAGCAAAACCGCCGTGTGGCGGAGCGCCGAATTGAAAAGCATCCAGGAGAAAACCAAAACGCTCCCTGGCGCTTTCTTTATCTATACCGATAATCTTAAATATTTTTTCCTGCAGTTCTTGTTTATGAATTCTTATAGAGCCGGAGCCTAATTCCACGCCGTTTAAAACCAAATCGTAAGAACGGGACTTTACTTTATCCGGCGCGCCTTCAAGCCGGGCCAAATCCTCCTCCGCGGGAGCGGTAAAAGGATGATGCTCGCTCTCCCAGCGTTTTTCGTCAGTGTTATATTTGAACAGGGGAAAATCCACTACCCAGGCAAAGGCAAATTCGCTGTTTTGGCCCTTACGTAAATCCGGTTTATCCGAATCGTATTTTTTCTGCGCTTCGTCAAAAGTTATGCGGCTAAACGGAATCTTTATCTCTATCCCCTTAAGTTCCTTGAAAATCCTGCGCATTAACTCTTCAATTATGGAATAAACATCTTCTTCGTTGACAAATGACATTTCTAAGTCCAGCTGCGTAAATTCAGGCTGGCGGTCAGCCCTTAAATCCTCATCGCGGAAACATTTCGCGATCTGATAGTATTTTTCAATACCGGAAACCATAAGAATTTGTTTAAATAACTGAGGAGACTGCGGAAGGGCGTAAAATTGCCCGGGATTAAGCCGCGACGGCACAAGGTAATCTCGGGCGCCTTCAGGGGTAGACTTAGTGAGAATCGGAGTTTCGCATTCAATAAACTTTTGCGAGTCTAAATACGAACGTATAATTTTGTAAAGGTTGCTTCTTAATAGGAGGTTATTAAATACCTTCTGGCGCCTTAAGTCCAGATACCTGTATTTAAGCCGCGTGTCTTCCGTAATATCTAAATCGTCTATGATTTCAAAAGGCGGGTTGGCGCTCGGGTTTAAGATCTCTAAGCCTTGAGCCAGAACTTCTATTTCTCCCGTGTTTAGTTTAGAATTTATGGTTCCCTGCGGCCGATTATTGACCTTGCCGGTTAATTTGATAACAAATTCGTTTCTTAAAGCCTGAGCCAGCTTATAGGCGTCACCGGATTCCTTGGGAATAAAAACAACCTGAGTAAACCCGCACCTATCCCGGATATCTATAAAGATAAGCTTCCCGTGGTCGCGCCGGCGGGCCACCCAGCCGCAAAGCGCCACTTCTTTGCCGGTATCTTTAGCCGTTAATTCTCCGCAAGTATGAGTCCTTAGCATAATCTAATTTCCACCTAATTCGTCTATAAGGTTTTCGGCCTTAACTTCCTTCTGCTCCCCTGATTTCATATCTTTTAAGGTGATTATACCTTTTTCAAGCTCATTATCCCCGATAATCAAAACAAAGCGCGCGGCTAAATCGTCTGCCTTGCGCATAGCGCCTTTAAGCGATTTTGCCTCGTAATCCGTATCCGCGGAAATATTTCTTTTACGTAACTCAGCTAATAATTTCAGGCCGTATGCCTTTGCTTTATCGCCAAGGGTAACCAGGTAAACAAGCCCGTTTTTTAAACCGGCATTTTTATTTTCAACCGCCATTAATAATCTCTCTACTCCGAAAGCAAAGCCAATTGCGCCTGTCTCCGGCCCGCCTAATTCCTTAACCAGGTTATTATATCTTCCGCCCGCGCCGATAGCGTCCTGGGCCCCCAGCTCTTTATGGGATATTTCAAAGACCGTTTGCGTATAATAATCCAGCCCGCGGACAAGGTGCGGGCTGACTTCATAATTAATTTGCAGAGCATTCAGGCCTTCTATAACTTCATTAAAATGTTTCTTACAGCCCTCGCAAAGATATTCACCGGAGATATTCAAATCCCTGGTTATTTCTTTACAGGCTTCATTTTTACAATCTAAAACTCTTAAAGGGTTATTTGTAAGCCTGTTTTTGCATTCAGCGCAGAGGTTGCCTGCTTTGTTTTTAAGGCTTTTGCGTAAGATATCAACTAATTTATTCTTATCGTCCAGGCAGCCAAGGCTGTTGATTTTAATCTTATAGCCTTCTATAGAAAAATTACGCAGTAAATTATCCGCAAGAGCTATCATTTCAACATCTAAGCCCGGGCTTAAAGAACCTATGGCCTCGCAGCCGATATGGTGAAACTGCCTTAAACGGCCCTTTTGCGGGCGCTCCAGCCTGAACATCGGGCCGATGTAATAAAATTTGGCAAAACCGGATGTTTTATCCAGGTTATTCTCAATATAAGCGCGCACGATAGAGGCGGTGCCTTCCGGGCGAAGCGCGTATGTCTCGTCTTTATTATTTATCAGGAACATTTGTTTTTGGACTATTTCCGTGGACTCGCCCAGAGAGCGGTTGAATAACGCTGATTCTTCAATTAAGGGAGGCCGGATTTCCTTGAAGTTATACAAAGAAAAGGTGTTGCGGCTAATTTCTTCTAAGCGCTGCCAAAACCCTGCTTCTTCTGGCAGGATATCTTTTGTACCAGATACACGTTTAAACATAAATTTTCTAAGTTTTTTAGGGTTAGGGTTATTTTACTCTTTGCTTCATCTCTAAGCCGGATTTAAAGACTACTACTTTTCTCGGCGGGACAGGTATGATTTGATTGGTGCGCGGGTTTCTACCTGTGCGGCTCTTTCTCTGTTTAATCTTAAAAACTCCGAAATTACGCAGCTCTATCTTTTCCCCTCTGACTAATGCCTCAATTATGCAGTCAAAGGTCTTCTGGACCACAAGTTTAACATCTATCTGTTTTAAGCCGGTCTCATCAGCTACTTTTAAAATAATATCTTTCTTAGTCATTCTTAAGCCTCCTTGCCCACAAGGGCGCGCCCGCGCAATTCCTTATAAGCGCGGGGTGTTACTCGCTAACCATAATAACAGCAAAAAGTTACAGTGTCAAGGCTAAAGTTTAAGTCCTGGAAACTTTCAAAATCTGCAAAATTGTAATCAGAATATTACTTAAGCGAAGCCTCGGAAATAAGCGCTTCCTGCATTGTGCTGCTTGGCACGATTGTCTTAATGCTGTCTAATCTTTTTATAAAAGTAAAACTGAGCAAACCTTTTTGCGAATCTAAAACCCTTTGCAGCTAAGAGCGAGTCTATAGTTTTAAAATCATTGTATTTTTCGTTTTCCTCCAAGTGTAGTGAGCCGCCGCTAAAGGCACCGCTAAAGATAAAGCTCCCCCCTTTTCTTACCTTCCTTGAAAGCGTATCCAATGTTGTAGGCATATCTTTCAGGTGCTCTAAAACATCGAAGCTTACTATGACATCATAAGTATTATCAATTTTTATGATATCATCGTACATGCGCACCCGACTATTACTACGCCTAGAAAATCTCCATTCCACAAATTGATGCAAAGGCTTACTAATGTCATAGTAATCTATCTCGTAACCACGACTGGATAATTCAATACAGAGGTCTCCTGCCCCACCACCAAAATCTAAAATTCTTTTATAAGAGTGCTTTTCCAGGAATGGCCGCATCATACGCCAGAGATAATATGGCCGTGCCCTCTCAGCATTCCAGAGTGGGAGTTCATACATATAGTAACTATAATTTTGATAAAAGTTTTCTACACCTTCTCTTGTGAGCGTCTCCTGCTGCTCAAAAATAGCAGTTGCTGTGTCATTACTAATCCCCTCCTTGTGTTTTTTCTGTACTAGCTCTGCAGGTTCATTGGTGAATTCGTATTTCCTGACTCGTTTTGAGATAAAGGTCGTGTTTTTTAGAATAATTTTTCGCAGCAGATTTCAAATACTTATTGATCCACGAAGAAAAAGGATACTGATAAAAGAAACAATTTTGCATGTTATACCTCCACTATAGTTTTTTACACCGTCAATGACAAGCGTTCTTCTCCCAGTAGGTCCTCTATATCCTTAATAAGTTTCTCGGACGGAGTCACATAAAAATTCTCTCCTACCACTAATTGGACCCGGGATTTTGATGGGGTATCTAAATTCAGGTATATCGGGATACTCCCGCGGGAAGCGGCGAGCAATTCTTTCAAGGTTTCAAAGACATTTTCTCTTAAGCCGGAAAGGTTGATACTCATCGCGGTAATAAGCTTATATATGTCTTCAAAGGGGAAAAGATCATTTACAAGAACCTTAGGGGTATCTTCCTTTAGATTCAAAACTCCTCTTACCAAAACTACGCTATTTGGCTGGATATAACGGGATACTTTCTGGAATGACCTGGGAAAGACAAGTAATTCCACCGAACCGTTTAAATCCTCCAGTTTTAATATAGCCATTTTTTCCTGTTTAGCGCGCGTTACGGTGTGTTTAATTTTAGAAATCAAGCCTACTATTTTTATCTCGTCTTCATCTTTATGCTGATGCAGGTCATTTATGGACGAGGAAACAAAACGTTTTAACTGCCGGGCGTAGCGCGCCAGAGGATGGCCGCTTACATAAAACCCAAGCATATCTTTTTCAAATGCCAATAATTGCGGTTCCGGCCACTCATGAATCTGGGGCAGGTCGTTCGTAGTCTGTTTAAAACCATTTGTAACGGATAGGCCCTGGTCAAAGAATGAAAGCTGGCCCTTGGCTTTATCTTTTTGCATGCGTCCAGCCGACTCAAGAATTGAATCTAAAGAGGCAAACATCTTAGCCCGCGCCATTTTAAAAGAATCCAGCGCCCCGCATTTAATCAGGCTTTCCAAAACCTTGCGGTTGGCTAAGCGTAAATCAACGCGTTGGCATAAATCCTCTAAAGAAGCAAATTGCCCGGATAGTCTAGCTTTAATTATAGATTCAACCGCACCGGCCCCCACATTCTTAATCGCCAGCATGCCAAACCTTATGGTTTTATTATCCTTAACCTTAAATAAGCCGTCGCTTTCATTGATATCCGGAGGCAGGACTACCAGGCCCATACGTTCAGCCTCATTTACATATTCAACTATTTTATCGGTATTATCGCGCTCAGAGGTCAGAAGCGCTGTCATAAATTCAACCGGATAATTCGCCTTTAAATAAGCGGTGCGGTAAGAAATTAAGGCGTAAGCTGTTGAGTGACTCTTATTGAAGCCATAGCCGGAAAAATATTCAATTAAATCAAAAATCTTTGTCGCGGTGGATTCTTTTATTCCGTTCTTGACGCAGCCGTGGATAAAATTACTCCTCTGTTTCTCCATAACCTCAGGGATTTTCTTGCCCATAGCTTTACGTAAAATATCCGCTTGGGCAAGGCTGAAACCCCCTAACAGAGAAGCAATCTGCATAATCTGCTCCTGATAAACCATAATCCCGTAAGTTTCTTTAAGCACCGGCTCTAGTTTCGGATGTTCATACTTAATAGGGACAAGCTTATGTTTACGTTTCATAAAATCATTAAGCATCCCGGAGCCAATAGGCCCGGGTCGATACAAGGCGAGCAAAGCGATTAAGTCCTCAAAACGCTCAGGCTCTAATTTTTTGAGCAGGTCGCGCATCCCTGAACTTTCAACCTGAAATACGCCCATAGTTTGAGCTGAAGCCAGAAGCTTATAGGTCTTAGGGTCGTCAAGCGGCAGCTTGCGTATTTGTATATCTATACCCCGGGTCTCTTTAATTATTTTTACCGACTGGTCAATTACAGTAAGAGTCCTTAATCCCAGAAAATCCACTTTAAGCAAGCCAATCTTCTCCAGAATCCCCATACTAAAACCGGTAGTTATCTGGTCGTCGGTTGTTTTAAAAAGCGGGCTGTAATTACTTAATGGTTTATCGGCAATAACTACGCCTGCCGCGTGGACCGAAGCGTGGCGATTCAACCCTTCCAGCGATAAACCGGTATTAATCAGCTTGGTCACTTCCGGGTCATTTTTGTAAAGGTTATTTAATTCCGGTTCGCTCTCCAGCGCTTTTTTAAGGGTCATATC
>Ga0265297_10006525_pt1 | contig 16860 bp, 28 predicted proteins | sample Munlanlwell13791_FD_192502 | JGI IMG/M metagenome (GOLD analysis project Ga0265297, IMG submission 192502) | Leachate microbial communities from a municipal landfill in Southern Ontario, Canada - Leachate well 137-91 | ecosystem: Engineered > Solid waste > Landfill > Unclassified | place...
TTGGCTTCGGCACGGGATTCGGCACGGGCTTCGGCATTGGCTTCGGCACGGGATTCGGCACGGGCTTCGGCATTGGCTTCGGCATGGGATTCGGCACGGGCTTCGGCATTGGCTTCGGCACGGGATTCGGCACGGGATTCGGCACGGGATTCGGCATGGGATGCCTCACTAATGGCATCATGTATAGTGGCAGGACCGAAAATCTCAAAAAAACACCGTGACCACGCAAAGGCTCGGATGGAAGTATGGCGTCGCGGTTATGCATTGCTCTGCGACGTTGATGGTGTGCTGTACGTTTACTGCAAGAGCAAGAAGGTGAAGCAATGAACGATGATGGGTCTAAAGAGGCAATGGACGATGCGCGGCGCGAGGCAATGATTGACAGCGGTGAGCTGCGCAAGTGTTCATTGTGCGGCGAGTATGTCGCCGAGGATGAGATTAAGCTTGTCGGTCCTGAGGGCGATGAGGAGGTTGTGTGCGATGGTTGCATTGAGGGACAACAGACAATGGATGAGCAGGATAGGGACTACAACCGCATGATTGGTGAGAGCATAAGGAGGGCATAGGTATGGAAATCCATGTAACCTATGAGCCTGGTGAGGTCGAGGTCGAGTGTCCATTGCCTTGCAGACACGGAGAAATAACATTTATAGACGCTAAGATACCATGCCCATGCTGCCACGGAACCGGCAAGGTCATGGTGCATGTTCCTACCCTTGAGTTTGATTACGAGTTTGATTATGAACCGGATGGTCCGTGACGTTCATGGCGATCATGGTGCAAGCACCGCGCTTTAGCGCGGCGTAGTGTGACTGAGTGTAATGGAGGTTATGGTATGCAACGGGTATGGATACGGTTCGACAGAAAACAACGCTTCTTCGAGGTTGTTGCTAACGACTGGGGGAACGATGCCGGGTCATTGATGGAAAAAATGAAGGGAGCATCAGCAATCATAAAACTGCTTCGCTTGAACGAATGCGAGATACGCATAACCACGGATGCCCCGCCACGGAGTGCCGTGGATTCATCGCGGGGAGAGTAGGTCACTTCGTGGAACAATGGTGATTGGTATGAAGATGTTAGTTTTAATTGAAAGAGAGGAATTGGATGAACTATTCGCCGTTGGCCCGAATGACCTCAAAAATCATTTCCTGCCTAAATGGATGGGTATTGCACCAGCCGACGTAAAATCGGTCAAGTTTTGGGAAATTCGGCGTAATGGAAAAATCATCTCTAATTCAGAAGCGTTAATTGGAGGAGAATATGAAAGCACTACACATAAAGATAACTTCCCCAAACGCAACGCAATCACCGATGATGCCCCCTCGGTGGATTCATCCGGGGGAGTGTAGTCACTTCGTGGAGATGAATGCTATGGTATTGATAGACTCAAAAGATTTGGTTGCGCACATTCGGGCAATGAAACGACTGTATAAAAACGGGTCGGAGGGAAGTGTTGCAATGGCTAAGGTGTTGAATGCCATTACTGTTATGACACACAGCACCCCCTCCGTCACGCCCCGCCCTTCTATCTCGGCAGAGCCGAGGAGGGACGACGAAGATGAGGTGTGGTACTGTTGGTGTGCCGGTTGCACGGGGCATCTCCACGATGAGCATTACTGTATTTATTGCGAGGATAAGAAGCCGGGGCGAGGGCGGGGTAAGTGACTGAGGCGGGTGTGAATATGGACAGACTGAAATCATACATAGAAAATGTGTTTGCAACGAAGTTTTACTGTCCGGAGTGCAGCACGATTACCGCGCATCGTTATTGGTGGAAGAAACTAATTGTCACTACCAACGACTGCGTGTTGATCGACGGTGGCGGGTTTTATTGTCGAAGACATGCATCGTTTTTAAGACACCCGCCGGGGTTTACAATCCCAAGCGGCACACTTTCATTTGAGGGCAGAAGCATGACAATTAAAAACACGACATTCGACACCGATATACGCAACATCGACCATGCAGATATGTACGAGGAGGCGAGGCAATGAACAATTTTAGCATAGAGAAACTCGACAATGGGTTTGTCGTGACGTATGAGCGCGGGTACGGGTGTTTGATACATAAGATATGTAATGACCGCCAAGAACTCGTTGCAGAGATTGGGAAGTGGCTGGAATGACCGAGGAGCAGAACAGCAGTTCTCCGAGTCGGCCCGAGGCCGATGAGCTATGTGCGCGGTGCGGGCATCATAAAGAGGCACACGATTATTCAACATTTATGGGGAATGAACACTATGGGAAGTGTCCGTTTTGCGATTGCTCAGGTTTCCTTGCCCCCAATGACCCCACCGAGCGGCCCGATTGCCTCGGAACCTATAAGTGCATGGTCAAGGAACAATGCAAGTTCTCGGCAGAGTGTCGGGAGATATTCCAATCAAAGGGCGATAGGAGAGGAAAGGCAATCACGTCAATTGACGTGGGTGGTAATGCCCCGGAGATACCGGCGGCAGGCGATGCGGTTGCGAATGCGAACGCAACGGCTATCATGGCCGGTTCGTCTGCCGAGGGAGGACGCTCCCCCTCTCCCGCCACACTATGCGCAAGGTGCAGAGAAAACCTCGCCGTTGGAAAGTCGCAGTTCTGCAAGGAGTGTATCGAGCACGAAATCGGGATGGCGATGGACATACTCACCGGGCATACCGCGTTGTACTACACCGACTACATACGGAGCCGACACGATTTCTTCGCAGAGTCGAGTGAATGGGCCGGTCATTGGGCGTATTTCCACATGATGATAGACGGTGCCTTGCACGACATTAAACGGTTGCATGAAGAAGTTCATGGTGCCAAGGACGAAAGAGCAGGAGAGGCCCCCGCCCCCGCCACATTTCATGCGGGGCAAGGTGCGTATACTGACATTAAAAGCGTAGCTCGTTATGGTAAACCCTACGTCCCCGCCACACAACAGAGCCTCGGTTCTCCTCGCCGACAAGAGGGAGGCGAGATAGATGCGTTCGAGGCGTGGCTTCACACACGATGCGACCACAAAGAACAGAATGCGTCTTGGAGCAGGGGTTACAACGCCGCATACATAGAGTGTCTATACGAGTACCGCCGCATGAAGAAATCGGGAGAGATTCCGAGCATTCCTCAGAATGGGAGCAAGGAGGGGAGGATATGAGCAAATTTGTTGCGTGGATTGGTGGGCCTGAATTTATCGTTGGTAATGGTTGTTGGCTTAGTGATACTTCATGCCCTGCATTCCTCATAGGTAAACCTGGGTATTGTAAGGGGAAAACCGATTGCCCTATTATGGCGATAGAGGTGGATGAATGACCGAGCCTGAGTGCTGTTGCGAGAAGTGCGTTCCCTTGCTTGTTGAGGGGTGGTCTGAGCAATTACGGATGGGTCATGGCGCAGTAATTACGTTCAAAGGCGTAATCTGCCCCTCCTGCCCCATCCACGGCACAACCGCGAGGATTGAGGAGATGCTCTGGGACGCGCTCATGCAGGGCGCGTATGTCTGCACGGTAGCGCAACACGGCATCAAGCCCGGCTCATTGCCCGGTTGCACTCCCGACACGGTAATCTGCGACAACGCCTGTACATCGACGTGGGAGGAGATTACTGCGTATTTCGCCAGCCGTGGCAAACTTAGGAACATCAACGGGCGGTTGTATGAGGTGGTGCAATGAACCTCCGCGACTATCTGTACGCCACGATCCCGGAGCGGTGCCAGGGGTGCGATAAGCGGAAGGGCGAGGTGTGCAGCTGGTATCAGAAGCAGGCGTGTGGTTCGACGTTAATCCAATGCCGTTCTCAGAGCATGTATGACAGGATGAGATGAATATAAATACGCGGTGTGTTATATAGTATATTCCCGCAATGTTGCGGTAGAAAAAACACAAGAGGTAAAAAACATGAACGAAAAATGGCAAGACCCGAGTGAGCTGGTAGATGAAAAAGACGCGATTGCGATGGGGATCGGTGTCGAGGGCAAGCGTCCGACGACAGACCTCAAGGTTTTCCGTGGCAAGGAAACCACAATCGCAACCGTCGAGATGCGCAAGGAGCCGAATCGGAAAGACCCGGCAAAGACCAATTACTTCATCCTCGCCAAGACGCAGATACTTGGGAAGAACGCAGCTGGATACGATGTCCAGGCGCAAAGGCGGTTCTATCTCAAGGAGCGCATCGGTGCTGACGGAAAGCCGGTCATGGGTTACGACCCAGAGCATGACGACCTCGGCATCATCCTTCGTGAGCTTGGGTGCAAGACATGGAAGGAGATGATTGGCAAGAAGGTTGTGACGGCAATCGAGAAGAACCGGCTGGACAAGACGAAGGAATACCTGATATTCCAAGCGTGATTTCAGGCGTAGGGTTGAGATGCAGACACATACAACGACAACCGAGGCGCAATCTTCCATCGAGATATCGCGTGGTGTCAAGGGTGCGTTCTCCTGGTCGGTGAAGGTGTACGATGACGATCCCGCGCATGGTGACTTGGTGATGCGTGAGTTCATCGAGCGTGTCAGGAAGATAATTTCTGACGAGGAAGGGCGCACGATGGTATCCCTGCCTGAGTGATATTCTTTTTCCAATCCTTTACCAATTTCTTTACTAATAAAAGGGGTGTTAAATTATGACCTATTGCCCGTTAAAATCCGATGGAAAGGGTAAGCTCTGTACCCACGATGGGAACTTATACAAGAAGTGCGTAACCCTGGACAGCCCGAACTGCCCGGTGTACGCCGACAGCATCAAGCCTCGAAGCTTGCTCGGAGCCTCGATGTGCCAGTACCGCAAGAAGTCGGTGCAGAAACGCCGCGAGAAGTACGCTCAGAGATGGGAGTAGGACATGAACAAAACATTTAAGACGTATGAAGGAACAATTTGTAATACTCATGTGTGGTTTGACAAACGTAGAAAAATATCAAGAATAATTTATCCAGCGATAAAAGGAAGCAAGAGAATGATGTTTATACGAGGATGGAACGCTGAAGTTGGAAGTAATTTAGTAATACGAAATGGTAGATATGTATCAAAACACACTATTGTAGAGAGATTCAATGCTCGGTTTATACCACGATGTTATATCGTTATTGCGCAACGACTTAGTATGAGTGGGAAAGCAACTCTTAATATGCATACCGACGATCTGATTGTCGGTAGAAAGACGAAAAAAATTATCAGAATGTGTGGATTTAAGAAGTATGATGATTTTTTAGAGTATATGAAATTTATAGGTGCAGATGATGGATATAATGTTCAGTTAATAAGGTGGGTATAAATGCCGATAACAATACCGGAACAGTTGAGGAAGGATGACTTTAGATTTATTTTGTTGAGGCCGAGGGAGAAGCGGCCTTTTGAACTTGATTGGGTTGGTGTTAATAACTACAAGTACGACGACCCGAAGTTGATTAATCACATAAGCAACGATGGGAATTATGGCGTTGTAGCTGGTGGGAACGCCAACCTTATCATCATAGACGCAGACACCGATGAGGTAGCGAAGGCTGTTGAGGATCGCCTGTTGCCAACCTTCACCTGCAAGACCGGGCGGCCTGGTGGCGGGGGGAGGCACTACTACTACCTAGCTGACCGGCCATTGACGGATGAAGATAACATCAGGCTTACCGACGGCGGCAAGGCATCTCTCGGTGACGTTCAGGCGTGGCACAAGCAGATTGTCGGCCCTGGTAGCATACACCCAACAGGGGGCATCTATGAGGTTATAAACCCATCAGATATCGCGCCGGTGGCGTACTCAGAGATTAAGGCAACCCTGGATAGGTTCACCAAGCCAAGGAATCAATCTACCGTAGTCACCGAGCCTGTTGAGGTATTGGCGTTCACCGAGCAGTACCTGAAGATGAGCGATGTTGTCACTCTCGCAAACCTAAAAAAAACGGCAGAAGGGTGGCAAGGCCCGCATCCTGTACATGGGAGCGAAGGCGGCACGAATTTGACAATCAACGAAAGCGAAAACGTATGGCATTGCCATAGATGTGGGTCTGGTGGCACTCCATTACAGTTCTTGGCAGTAACGATGGGTGTGCTGCAATGTGAGGATTGCAAGGGTACGGGCTTCCTCGTTGGCGAGAATTTCAAGAAGGTTAGGGAGGAGGCGATACGGAAGTACGGCAAGACGGTGATGCCGTCGCTTCAGCCTAAACCTGCACTCGCTCCAAACGGCTCGGTGACTGATGGTATGCCGAAGCCTAACCAATGGTCGCCAACTGTCTATGGCATGGCGATAATGCAGAAATATAATTTTGTGACGTTCTCTGACAACAAGCAAATCCGAGTGTACTCCGTTGGTGCGTACATACCAGGGGGCGAGATAGTCATTGAGAGAGAGGCGCAAACTCTGTTGGGGTATGATGTGCGTATACAGAAGATTAGGGAGATAACGTCGTACATCTCCAAGCAAACGTACATCGACAGAAAGCAATGGGAGAACACTACACCGCCGAAGCTCATACCGCTAAAGAACGGGGTGTTTGATATCATGGAAATGAAGTTTCTGCCACACTCTGCCGACTACCATTTCACCACGAAGATACCTGTTGAATACAACCCAGATGCCAAATGCCCGCTCATCGACAAGTTTTTGAGCGAGGTTACGGCCAATGAGAAGGATGCAAAAACCTTAGTTGAGTTCTTGGCATACTGCCTCTACCGTGCCATGCCGATATCCAGGAGCATCATCCTTACAGGATCGGGAGCGAATGGCAAATCAACATGGCTCAACACAATGACAGAGTTCCTTGGCGAGGAGAACGTGGCGCATACTGAGTTGATTGAGCTTGAGAAGGATAAGTTTGCCAAAGCAGACCTCCACGGCAAGCTGGCTAACCTATGCTGGGAAATCTCGTCAGCAGCCTCAAGGGTACGGGGGTATTCAAAAAGCTTACCGGCGGTGTCGATAAGATTAGAGGCGAGATGAAGTTTAAAGATAACTTTTTCTTCAGTTCATACGCCAAGCTGATGTTCGCCTGTAATCGTATGCCGAACACCTATGACAACTCTGAGGCGTTCTTCCGCAGGTGGATACCGATGGAGTTCCCAAGGAAATTCCCTGAAAACTCACCGGCTTGCGACAGGAGTTTACCGCAGAAATTAGTACAGCCGAATGAGCTATCTGGTCTATTGAACCGCTGCATCCAGATTCTACCAGAGGTATTACAGCGTGGCTTTACCTCTGCACCGACAGCCGAAGAAGCTGAAATACAATGGATCGCCAAGGCAAACCCGTCACTTGCCTTCCTCAAGGCAGAAGTTAGGGAAGGGACGGATTGTTTCATAATAACGTCAGAACTGTGGGAGAAGTTTCAGGAGTATTGCAAGCATTTCGGCCATGAGCTTCCGAAGCAACGGTTGTTTATCAACTCACTTAAAGAATACCTACCGAAAGCATATCGTGTCAAGGTCGGGAAGTCTGATGAACGGCGTTGGGCGTATGAGAACATACGGTGGGCGACAGCAGATGATATCAAGGAAGCCGAGGGCGATCCCGAAGCAACACCGATGCAGCGAACATTGGACAACCATCTCTGCCCTGACTGCGGCGCAATCCTTGTCGGGATGGTTGATAACCAGGGGAAGGCGCAGGAGCATTGCCCCAATGATAGTTGTGGCTGGTCGAGCTGGCTTAATGAGCCATCGACAGTATCGGAAACAATAGTAGAAGTCGATGTTAAGGAGGTAGTGACAGATGAAGAACAGTAAGGGTGCGGAACTGCCGGTAGGGATAGAGCAAGCGTTGGAGAAGCCGTATAACTGCCCGAAGTGCGGGTGTGAGAGCTACCAGACCAATAGCGGCAAGCACGGTATCAGGGGGCGGTCCTATGAGGCGGTTGCGGTGCAATGCTTCAACGGTTGCCCGATGCGCATCTTCATCAACACCGCGCCATTCACCGCTCGGAAGAAGAAGTGGGAGGATGTTAAGGTTGTCGTTGAGCGGGTGTGGCCGAAGGATGTTGAGGCATCAAAAGGTGAGTAGATGATGGGGTTAGGGTTGCCGAGATGCCCGCGATGCCATAACTACACCATGCAGCCGATGGTTGAGGTTGAATCGTACCACAGCATGGCATTGAGCGGGAAGTTGCGGCGTAATAGGACGGAAATCATGTGTTGCAAGCATTGCGGGCATAAGGTCAAGCCGTACCCAGGTGCGCAATGAGATACCGTACCAGCTCAGAACGCGATGCCAAGCAGCGAGAACGGGCGCGGGCGCGGAGGAAGGCAGAGGTTGCTCAAAGGATCGCCCAAGGCAGGTGCGCTGAGTGTGGCAGGGGTAATGACCGAATAGGCCATGCCAACACCTGTACGCCATGCGCTCAACGCCATGCCTTATATACCCCTCCTACAAAGCCGAGGAAGCCGAAGAAGTGTAGGAGAAATGGGTGCGACAACCTCATCATCAACAGGAGAGCAAACGTACAATACTGTTCATTTAGGTGCAAAGACTTGCATCTGTACCACAAACGGCAGAGGCAATTAAAGGCCATTTAAGGCACTTTCAGTAGATTCCTATATCAGCGCACCTTCAGGTAGGGGAGGAAGCGGTAATGGCCGTTTACGGCCCTTTAGCGGCCTCTTTCGTGGCCGGTTACGACGAAGCGATCTCGAAGGCACATTCAATTATCAGCGTCTGGTTCAGCCATTTGTAGAATGTTTCATCTGAAGCAGCCGCATCTCCTGGGTACAGGTTGTAAGAGTGACGCTGGGTAAGTGTATCGCCATCGTAATAGTTCAGGGTGATGTAGGTGATTGGCGACCCCATCTCTGTCCTGCCGTACTCAGGGCCGATGGTAGCTTGTACATACCCTGTAGTAGGGTTATCGACATAGGGGTTGGTGTACACAGATGTACAGGCAACCTCGCCGTCAAGACCCAATACCCTTGTCATTCCATCGGCAAGGAATAGTTCAAGGTACATCGGCTCTGACGTATCTATCGCCGTCGATGTGCGCACAAACTTATAGACGGTTGCGCCATCGGTAATCTCAGGCCTGAGAGATTGCGTTGCCATCTGCCATGTGTGAGTGTAGGTGAACTTATTGCTGATGGTAGGGTCGTAGTTTGTCAAGGTCATGGTAGTCTTGCCATTGGTGATGGTGACAGCCTTGACCTTGAACTTACCGCCATCGGTGTTGTCTGTTGATATACCCAAGTACGGGATGTTAAGAGCGATAATCTCCCCACCACCTGTCGTTGAGAATGCCGTGGGGTAGTACCCGGCAATGGTAACGTCACCGCTGAACGTACCACGCTTGAGCTTGGCGATCTCGGCAAACGCCGCATCGTTACATACAGACAGAGATTGCAGGGAATCGTCCTTGATTATGATGGTTTCCATCTGCGTACCGAGAGCATCACCCCATGTAGTTTCACCATCACCCTCGATGGTACGGGTTACAACAATCGGCTCACCGTTAGGTTTCTTGCCTTGAACAATAACCCTGTACGGCTTCGCCATCGCTGACATCTCTAAGTTCCTGTCACTAATCCTTACCTCATCAGGGCTTGAATCCACAAAGTCGTTGTGTGAGAAGGTGAATGTTGCCGTATCAGCAACGCTCTTGCGCTTGGCGACGTAGATTATAGGGTTCCACAATTCAACAACATCATCGACTGCATACAATATATCACCATCAAGTTCAAATGTATCATCATCAATGATATCTGCAAAATCCCATACGTTCTTTGTGCGGTTGTAGATATAGGCATTGTCATGGAGTGTTCCAAACGTCGCGTCTAACGTCGCGTCTGCTACATTGTATTTATATACTTCCCCAGTAGTAATGGTTGTGATAGTCCCGCTAAACACCAAATCCCTATGCGCTATGGTGCATTGGTAGCCAGCATAGGTGGCGGTTGATTCCTGGTACACATCAGCGAGTTTCCTAAGTACGTTGCCGAGTGTATCCCCACTCGCAGATACGGCATAGAGCGTCGAATCCAGCGATGAATCAACGCTATCCTTAATCCCGCAACCGGAAGCTCGGAGGAGGGATTCAAACGCCTGCGCGGTTGTGATGGTATCGTAATAATACGACATCTTACATCGAGGATAGATTATATCGAAATCATTATCAGAGTTTAAGAAATCATCTGCGTTGTATTGATGACCGTTTGTAACATCGACATCGGTGGATGTTCTGTCCGATCCAATGACAATATATCCATAGGTAGGATTAACAAAAAAATCGCTTATCTGTTCGTAGTTTATCCACGATATCCACCCATCTACACCCCTTGCAGCGGTAATTACTGCCGCGTCTGTCCCATTATCGTACACATAGTATTGTGTTTTCCAATCGTTGCCAGAGTCGTACTTGATTATCTTTACCTGGACAAGTTGATTGGCGTGGACATAATCACTCGTTATCTTCATGTAATACATTTTATCCTTTACTAATTCTATGGGCAATACGTTTGTGACGTTATCAGCTGGTCCATCTACCCACCGATTGAATATTATGTTATCTTCTTTAGCAGCCCCGCCAGCATCGGCGTAATCTATATCACTCGATTCCAAATATCCATCATCATTAGCTGGAAACACCACTCTATCGGTAACAACATCGTGTATTGAAAACCGTATGTGCGCATCCTCTATATCAACTGGGGCGAGAAGGACGGTATTAAGCAGTTTGAATCTGAATAGAATAGATGCTATGCCGTCACCATCGGCAACGAAATATTGACGTACCTGTCCACCGTTGCTTATGGTTTCATATGTGGTTATACTTGTATCGTCTGCAATCGGTACGTTTGTGATGTCTGACCGCTTAATCGTCATTGTGGTAATGTCGGCGGCATCACTTGGGTCAATGAGATACACGCTCTCATCAACAAGCGCGTACTCGCCGGTTAATGCTATTGTAGCGTCGGCATTATCACGGTATGAACTAAACGCCGTCTTAGACATCCTAACGTTCTCCACCCTGCCAAGCATATCATTGGCGGTAATCTCAAGGTTGCAGCCAGCACCGGGCCTGATGCGGCATATCTCGCCAAAGAATGTACGGGTGCGGGTATCGGTGTTTGTCGGATACTGATAGAATACTACCTTGTCACCGATCCTTATAGGGCCGGTTTCTGAATTAGACCACCCGGCAAAGGTAGCGTCGAGATAATTAAGCGTAGGAAACACCGAGGAGTTATCAATAGTAATTTTCAACTGCCGGGGGTAGTTCTCGGTGATGGTAAGCACCGGCATCGGGCCGCGAGTTGTTTCACTCGCCGTACTCATGTTGATGCAACCATTGCCGTCCTGTTTCATCAGGACTAACTCCCATGCCGTGTCCATTACTTATCCTCCGTCAATGTGAGGTTGTAGTTCACATACAATGAGCCGGCGGTGGTCTTGAATGAACACCTGGTTATCGCTGCTGATGGCAGATGAACGTAATCGGTAATGAGTATCGCCCTGCTGTTCTCGCTGCACATATCTTTTAGCGTGGCGTAGTTGCGCGATGACCATGCGATAGTTCCGGTGCAGGTGACAAAGCCAGCACCCGAGCCAAGCCGGTAAATCCTGTCGGTTGAACGCCCGTCGCATGGAACGGCAACGATACGCGGCAACCGCTCAACCGGTCCATGAGTTTCCATCGTGGGGTAGGCAGTACCGTTGTTGAAATACAGTATGCTGTCTGTCGTGCTTAACGTCCAAGCGTTGCCCGTCATGTGGATATAGTCTAATAACAGGTTTTGGAGATTGACCGCAGCATCTGACGGATGGATGGTAAACAACCAAGGGTTAGATGGCGTTGCCGATGCAGAGTTCATCTCTGGTGTATATTGTGTCGTGCCGTTATTGGCGGTTATAGTGACGGCGAAGGTATCATCAACCTCTATGCCAGCCCCCGACGCATCATCGAATGTAAGGTTGTCGTACATGTAGAGATACCCTGCGCCATCCTGTGCGTCACCAAGGTAGAGTTTCAAACATGCAGCTGGTGTGCCGTTGGCAATGGTGATTGTGTAGCCGCCGTTGATGTAAACAGTATCGCCAGCGATTGGGAAGTTATGACCTGAACCGGCAGTCTTGGCCCATACCGTCGATGTATTATCAGCCCATACCCCATCTGCCTGTGATGTAAATGTCATTGCCGTCATGTCTAAGCACCGCCCATTATCTCTAAGGTAGTCCTCGCTGAATTTCTCTGGTCGTTCTGCGATCCTCCGGGGTTGAAGTTCACCGTCTGATGCACGGTTGTCCCACCGCCGCCACCACTATTCCCCATCATCGCCTGTGAAGCGAAATACCCACCTACACCGCCAGCTACACCGATGCCGAGAGCAACGGCGGCAAACGCCGCAGGGTTGTTAAGCACCGCTCTATAAGTTTCAACTGCGGCAAGTTGGGTTTCCGCAATACGCACCATGTTTATGATGGATGTAACACCACGGAATAATTGGAACGTGCCAACGACACCACCGATGATGATGTTCATGCGCTCCCATTGTTTGGCTTGCTCGGCGGTAATAATCCCTAACTCCTTCGATGCCCTGGATATGTTGGATATACCGCGATGGATAGCCATGACGGTAGCGAGTTGCGTAAGTGTAGTTATGTTCTGCGAATCAATGCTCTTTGTCGTTCTGTCCGTCGCCGCTCCTAATTCTTTCTGCGCCGTCGCCTGTTCCTGCGTCGCCTGTGTCGCTTGGCCGGTTTCGGCGGTGATGACGAACTTTAACTGGCTGACTTCATCCATCTTACATCAACCCCGCCATGCCAGCTGAAATCTGTTGTTGTGTGCCCGCCAACCCAAGATCGCCAATGTCAATATTGCCATCGGCATAAGTAAGTGCGATTGTTACGGCGGCGGCGGTGCCGGTTGCGAGAGCTATTGCTCCCCAATTCTGCGCGGCGGCATGAGCTGCGGTTTCAATGCTTGCCTTTATAGTTTCGTAGTCCTTCCTGATCCCGGCGATTGTCTTGATGACAATCATCATCTGTAACGCGCCGTGAACGCCGATGAGGATGTGCTGGACTTTCTTCATCTCATCGTTCATCCCGGCAAGACCGACCATGAGCATAACGCCTGACAGGTTGCCGATGCCACGTTCTAACTGAGTGTACGATGCCAGCGTGGACCGCAATACGTTCTCGTTACCGTACAGGTATTTCGTCGTTGTAATCTGGTTGCCATACTCATCCTGCGCCTTGGCAAGTCCAGCGGTTTCATTGGCTACATCATCAACCATTGTGTGCTTTCTCCATCAACGCATTCATCTTCTCAATGTTCTTACTCTGTGCTTCGAGCAGTAGAGCGACCTGCTCCTGCGTTATGTCGGCAAGCTTCGGCATCTCAACGATGCCGTAGTTCTTCAATATCTCCAACATGGCAGTATCCAAGACACCGGAATACATCGGTATCTGCATGAGCGTCAGGGCGGTATAGACCTCAGTACGTTCATCCTTTCTCAGAGCAGAGAGGAAGATGCCAAGGTCATTACCATCCTTAATCATCGGATGCTCGATACAGAGTGCGGCAATCTCGTACTGCTTTGGGATAAGTAACACGCTCAACTCATTGAGCCTGTCCATCTCTTTAGCCGTCAGCCCGCCAAGCTTCTCTTTAAGCCTAAGCTGCGCCATCTCTGCCGAGTAATCGCTGTACTCTGGATGCAGAATCTTCATCCTTTCAGTAAGCATTTCGTAATCGACATAGCGAATCTTTCTGAGTACGAGATCGCCACAGCTAAGTTTCAGCACCCACCGATGGTTGTGCATCGTTGTGAATACCTCCATCGGTATGTACTGAACATCCTTTGGCGGCTGCTTGTACTGTATGAGGTCTACCATTATGCTACCTCCCTATTCGCCAACATGCCCTATCGTTTTAAACATCATCTTAACGCTCTCCTTATTAACATCCTGGATGAGCGTCGGATAATCATTCGCCATGAATATGCCATTAGTAAGGGTGAGCGTACCGCTTGCCGTACCGCTATGGACAAATGTAACGGTTGTTATCGCTGTCCCTGCACGTTTAGCAGCGGTAAACACATCATCCTGTAACTCTTGCGTGAACTCGTAAGTAATCTCACGCCGCCCCTCGTTGAGTGCGGTAGTGACGCAATACGGCCCACCGCTGTTACCGGAAAGGATACCCATGCTGCGCTGGATGTTGTTATTGACAACAACCTTAAACTTCTCAGGGTACATCGTCACCGCACCGCCACCGATGTTATAGGCAGATGCACCGTTCCATCTCACAGGTACGCCTGTATCATCTGATGGGTCTGCGCCGAGAGTTAGTGCTTGAAGGCCGGTGAACGCCTTGGTAGTGGACTTGGCAACCGACTGAGCAAATACCTCAACCTCGATCTCCAACGCCATCCCAGGCTCGTTGCCGGTTATGGTGAGTTTATTAATCTTACAGCCGTTGTAGAGGTTGTAATCGTACACCCATGCACCAGCACCGGCAGTATCCCATTGTCGCTTAGATATCTGACAACTAAATGATGGTAGAGCATCAGCGAGTGTTGCGGTAGTGGTCCCAGAATCGTAAGCACCAAAAGCGTACTTACATAGGAAAGAACCGAAGGTATCAACCGAATCTCTGACAAACCCTTTCCATGTGAACCCAACAATCTGTGCGCCTCTTGTCTGCGTACCGAATGACCGTGAGCCGTCGGTGTATATCGGCGTTACTTTCTCATCGGTTGTGTTGTTGAATGTTTCAATGTCACCAGCATAGGTGAGAGTGGCGACAGAACCTACCGCTGGCGTTGTTGCGTAAGTAGTTTCTGGTACGATTAGGACACGCCTTATTTCCCCTGCCGTGAACGGATGCGCTGGTACTGTCATGGTATCATGCCTCTGCTGTTGGAATAGATTTAAGTACAATAACGCTGAAGGAGTATAAGAACCTCTTGCTGTCAGCCTCGATGCCTATGTACCGTGGCGACCCCTTGGCACGGATGTAATAGTATATCGCATTGCTGTTCATCGTAGTATCGGTGAGCTTGTGGATGGCGTTAAACACCGCGTAGGCGTTGTTAGCCGCCGTCTGCCGGTTATCTGAGCGTACAACTATCTCCAACTCAACCCTCTCGCCAGCCCATGTAACGTATGGCTCACCGCTGCCGTTCTGGAAGATGGCGATGCAATCTGTTTCAGTAGCCGATGATGGAGCTGGCAGAACACCCACGAAGATATCGGTGTTCACCGTGCCGAAACCTTGATCCTCAAGGTACTCGCCCAAATCAACATCGGCAAATCCTTCGTATTGTGTTATCGTCATCGTGATGCCTCCACCGCTGAAAGTATAGCCTCTTGCAGCCTACCAGGAATCTCAGGCTTCTTCTTGTCGCGGGGGATTGACAGGTACATGGCTTCGCCAGGTCTGCTCTGCCTTGCCCGCTCCTCATTGACAAGCCTTGATAGCTTCTTCGCCTTGCGCTTGTCCTTGTTGAACATCGAGGCTATGGTAAGGTTAGATAACAACCTCTGCCTCTTGAGGCTTGGGTGGCTGTAATCAAGCCGATAATGCTGTGCGCGGGCGTAGATGAGCCTTGAACCGAAATGCCCCTCAATCCTCCCACCAGCAAGCGTCTTGATGCTGACGGCTTTCGGCAGAGATTGCGCAAGCGTACCCTTATCATACGGCACATAATTCTGCACCGCAGCCTCGACAATCTCATTGACAACATCGGTGACGGTCTGAGTAACGGCAGAGCGAAAATTACCATTGAACCGCTCCAAGAACTCTGCCATTTCTTTGGCATCCTTAACGTGAATCTCGACCATGTTATGTAAGCACCATCTTAATCATCGCTGACGTACCCATGTCGTCCTTGTACTCATGCACACGCTTAACATACTCGAACTTGCTGTCAGAGAATGTTACCTTGTCCTTCTCACCGACTGACACCGACCCATCCATGAATATTCTACATGGCTTGTTGCTGATGTAGCCGTTAGCGGATATCTCCCTCGCTGACATCTCCTCAACCCTGCAAGCAACTACCACGCCAGTACCAAACGACGGCTCACCATCGGTTTCTGCCGTCCAAGGAGCGATGGTTACTGATTCGGTGAACTCCTCTGTCCATTCAGTCTGCGAGGAGTAGGCAGTTACCACCAACGGCGTAGCATCTGCCAGCAAGTCGCCGGTTGCATCTTTGACAGCACTATAAGATACCGCCCACGAGCCAATGCCCAAGTCGCTGCCGAGTATCGTAGCCGTCCATGCAGTTGTCGTTCCTGTAAGCGGTTTGACGATTGTAGTGCCGTCAGAAGCGCGATAGAACCTTGCCATCGCATAGGTTGGGGTGATGTTGGTAGTTACAGAGATTGTCGCCCCCTCGCCCTGGGTGATAGCATAATCGTCAAGCGATCCCGCGCTTACCGTCACATCAGCCTCTGCGGTGAATGATTCCTTTGCCGTACCCTCAGTTTCTGAGGAATCTGTTACGGTACAGGTAACGTAGTACCCGCCAGCGGTTGATGGGACGGTAAACGATGCGACACCATCATTGAGTGTGGCATCTGACAACAACGTTACCGTGTTCGCCGCTATGCTCTTTCCTGTAATGTTTACAACATCATCACCCTGCTGTACGTTAGCGTTGTTGTAAACTCTGACAATAACTTGAAGGGTTTCCGTAATCGCATCCTCTGACGTTATCTGAATGTCATAGTACGCCGTCGCCCCAACGTTAAAACACCCCTTCACCAATGACTTGGCGGCTGACGAGTAGAGCGTCATTCTCCAAACACGCTCCCATCGAACCTAAATCTGTTCGGTGCAGCGACCTCTGCGGTGAATGATTCCTTTGCCGTACCCTCAGTTTCTGAGGAATCTGTTACGGTACAGGTAACGTAGTACCCGCCAGCGGTTGATGGGACGGTAAACGATGCGACACCATCATTGAGTGTGGC
>Ga0265297_10006526_pt1 | contig 16859 bp, 24 predicted proteins | sample Munlanlwell13791_FD_192502 | JGI IMG/M metagenome (GOLD analysis project Ga0265297, IMG submission 192502) | Leachate microbial communities from a municipal landfill in Southern Ontario, Canada - Leachate well 137-91 | ecosystem: Engineered > Solid waste > Landfill > Unclassified | place...
CACCCTCGATAATTTGCAGCACAACGGCCTTGAGGGGTTCAAGAAGAGGGGTTCCAAGAGATTCAGCGAGCACCTGTAGCGATGACAAGAGCTTCTGGATTGACACAGAGAATGAACCGGTAACCGTGTTCGTAAGGTCATCAAGAGCCGTCGTCTGCGTTCGCGTCTTCTCGGTCAACTCCCCAAATTTATCAACATTCTTCGCAAGCGCTAGAGCCGCCGTAGCCTGATGCACCCCGAAAATTGCAGCCGAATCCGCCAGGGTCATCTGAGCATCGCGGAGCGCCTTGAATGTAGCGATAGCGTTAAACGAGCCGTCAGCGTTTTTGACCAGCTCGACGCCCATATTTTTCAGGGCCTCTTGAGCCTGCTTTGTAGGCTTCACGAGGTCAATAAAGATACCGCGGAGGGATGTGCCTGCGATAGTTCCCTTCATACCATTATCAGCGAGCACACCAATTGCGGCCGCAGTTTCCTCAACGCTCAAATTCAGACTTGCCGCGGCAGGCGCGGCGAATTTCATCGCCTCTGTGATGTCACGCAGGCCGGAAGTCGTCTCGTTTGCCACAACCGCAAGGGTATTGGTCGTTTTCGCAGCCGCTTCCGCTTTGAGCCCAAATGGAGTCAGGATGTTGACTACTGCCTCGGCAGTATCAGCAAGCCCCATCTGAGAAGCCGCGGCCAGTTTCAACACAGCATCAGACGAAGCCATAATTTCGTTTGTCTTGTAACCGGCCTTGGCCAAATCCTCCATCGCATTTGCAGCCTGCACGGCTGAGAATTGCGTGGTCGTGCCCAATTCCCGCGCTTTGTCCGCGAGTTGGCCCATAGTCGTGTTCAGGCCGGTCACATTGCCCATGAAATCAGATTGCAGGACCGCTCGCACGCCAGTCACAGCCGCTTCAAAATCAGATGCACCTTTGATAGCAAGCCCGAAGCCTGCCGTCATAGTCGCACCCATGCCAGCCGCAGCTATACCAACGCCCGCCAGGCTCGAAGCAACCTCATCAATACTGACTTTCAGTTTCTTGGCCTGCGCGGACATGTCTATAAAAGAGGTATTTACTGTTTTTGCGGTTTGTTGTGCCTGGTGCGCCATCTCCCCCATCATCTGGTTAATGACCTGGAGTTTCATGGTCGCGGCGTCACGTGCTTGTACGAGTATTTCAAGGGTGTGTCCGGATGTGCCTGCCATGTTTTTGACCCCCATCCGGCTGTTTGCCAGCGGAATAACGTTCTGCGAGGTTTTCTAAGAGGAAAAGGGCTGTCGGCAACGCATACTTTCTAACCTCAGATAGTGGGTGCCCGTGATTTGCCAGCGTCGCACCCACATCTCCGAGAAAGTCCTCCAGCTCTTGCCGTGCCTGTTGACGGGGTGTCAACTCCCCCGGTTTTCTGAACTCGTCCTTTAAGACGGCAACGGGGCGGGCGTTGACATACCCCCGACGGCCCGTAACTCCCCGCCGAGAGCCCGCCATTCCCCCAGGCCGAAGCTCCGTTCAATCACTTCCTTGAGAATCTTTGGGAGCACCGGCAACGGTATCTGCCCGATGGGGATTCGCTTGTTCTTCTCTTCGAGAAACACGCACTGCGTCAGCATCTTTGTGATGTCATCATACGCCGTTTTCAGCGTGCTCCCCCAGTCGCCCTGCTCCAGTGCAGCGATGACCGTATTGATGGTGTCCGCAAACCGCGGAACAACCTCAAACGGTAACGCTGCAATCGTAATTTTCACACCGTTAATGTCAATTTCCCCATCGGGACAGAGTTGTTTCAATTTCGACACAACACACTCTCCTCAAAAGTATTCAATTCACCAGCAACCTAGACGGTTGCTTCAACGACCGTGATGTCAAACAACGGGCTAGTCGAATGATTTGTGGTGTCATCCAGGGCCGCACCAGCGAATCCGAGCACCTTGAACTTGTCCAGCGAAATCCACGGGACATCACCATCAGGAGTCAGACTGCACCGCCAACAGTTGAAAATCTGATTCTCACCGGACGCATTGTCAGTGACGAACCGGACAGCCCATTCCTGGTCCGCAGCCTGAGCACCGTGAATCGTGTGGTCAGATATCTCGCCCATCGCATGGATAGAAATGTTTTTAATGGTAAACTCGTCCAGCACGAACTTGAAATTGCAGCCAGTTTTCGTGACCGTGCGCTTGTCGATGGTCATCGTCTGGCCACGAGTATTCTCGTGTTCTACCGTAACGGAACTGACGGAATACGAAAACGAGGACATATTGCCCGCGTCGAAATAATCAGCCTCTTCTGGAGGCGTAGCCCCATCCCAGGGAGCCAGATACAAAATACCGCCACCCATCGAATACGCTTCAACGCTATGGGAAGTCAGGAGTGCCATTGTTCAATTCCTCCGTATCAATTAAGGATTCAACCTGTTTTACTAATTACGCGGCTACTGACCGCATGAATGCTTAGCTTCTGCTCTCGATGTAATGTATTTTGAACTGAACGCCTTGCATCAAGACATGATTGCCTTGCTCACCATAAATCATTGCGCTAGTCGCCAACTCCTGAACAAAGCCTTTCTGTCCTGTTATTTTCCCGATAGCTCCTCCCGTTGAGTGCATAGCTGTCTTTACCTTTCCCCTCAACGCATCAAGCTCGCCAGGAGCAGCATTTTTGCTGCTTCCCGTCAGAAACATCCACAATTCAACAGTCCATTCGCGCTTGTATCCTCTTCTACTGAGAGCCTCTCCTGGCTCGTCAATCACATCCACAATAAACACAGCCGGGTATTTCGTGATATCGCCCATCTCCTCAAGATTGCGCTCGACAAGCCCAATCCCCTCTATTGCCCACAGTCGGGATTGAAGGTCAGCTATGATGCTTTCGCGTTCAGCCACAATTACCTCGGGAAGCTCTTTTGAATTTCACGGATGACCTGACTTGTAAATTTACCGACAAGCTCTTGGTCAGTAAGCAATGGACCAATGATGCCACCAACTGCACGACTCGAATAAATGCCACCCTGAGCTGCTACCGTGCGGGGACTAATCTGCATTGCCCCACCGGAACCTAAACCGTATCGAGGCTTCCCTACCCCCCTGAATTTCCCCTCTTCGAGCACGCCTGCGTATGGGGTATCAGTCCACACTGAAACGTAGCCGTCGCCTTTCTCAGATTGCCACGATTTCTTCATCGCACCTGACGCCACATAACGCACCTGTGAAACGCCCTTCACTCTTTTAGCGCCTTTCGGTTTCCCTTTGCGCTTAATGCCTACCGGCGTATCACGTTGAATCCTCACATGCAGAGTTCTAAGCACCTGTTCCAACGCCGAATTGATAACCTGCGGGTGCCTGTCGATATACCGACGAAGCCCGTCGAGCCCAGTAATCCTGAACACGAAAGGGCTGTCTGCGCTGCCAGTTGTAATCTCGTCGGCCATTACCCACCCGCCACAGTCACGGAATAGACAAACATGAAATCGTCAGTTCCCTTGATAGCCAGTTCTTGCGAACCATGCACGATTACGTCATTGCTGCCCGGCATAAACGTCATGTCGCTTACGCGTATCAGGTAAACTGAATCGCCAACCTGCACACCAGGAACATTGCTTTTCTCGACTGTTTTCTGGCTATGCTTTGACCGAATCGCTGTCACGGCAGTCTGTGTCTCGTCCGTGACATTCTGCTCCAGTTCATCGTCCCAGTGCGTTTCCCCACGCTGCACAACCGTCACAGCACAATTGAACCCATCATCGCTGAATAAATCGCTGAGCACCTTATTGACTGGGCCGGTTATGCGTGAGCTGATTTTCATTAGTCCACCTGCTCAAGCAAATCAGGCCGCTCGTCAGCTCCAAACCCACGGAACTGAGACATGAGCTCAACTGCCTTCAAATACACGACCCAATCACCGACCTGCAAAAACTCTAGAATTGCATCACTCGGCTTCCGCAGGGCATCCGATGCGAAAGTAACCCCAAGGAACCCACCAAGCGACAGGCTTTTTATTTCCGGGCTATCAATGCCCTGTCCTGGGTCGCTCATGTTCACGATGCCGCGGTGAACACCGAACCATGCGAGATACGTCTGAATCTCTTTCACCGCGTCAAGCATTACAGTCGTATCTGCCTGAAAGGACCGCGGGAAGCACAAAGCTTGATTCGTATAGACCCGGTATCCTTTCCACGGAAGGAAGGCCATCAACTGCGCAGCAAGTATCAGCCGTTGCGCTTTCGGCCCATCTCCCTCGTATTCTATGTCATCCCACCCTGACGTATCGAAGGGAGCATCGGCAAGTATCGCGTCAGCTTCCTCTACTGTCGCAAACGAGTTTGAGAGGCTCCCCCCTACTGTGGTGACAATCGTTGCCATGTGCCCCATGTAAGCTGAATGCCAAGGGCATTCTCGATTTCTTCGTTCTTCTCGATTGGCAATGTGGGGGGAAGCTCAACAGGTACAGCCTGCGCAACTACCCCCGGCGCGGGATCCCCTGAACTTGTCCCACCGGTTACAATTTCGAGCAACGGAGAACCGTCCGGATATGTATATTTGAGCAGAGCTTCAACCGCAGCCTCGGGGATATCGTCACGGGTCACCCCGCCAACGAATGCCCAGACTCGGTTTAGAGCGCCAACATTACGCTGGCGCTCGTCTGCCCGAACAAGTCGCAATGAAACCACGTCAACCCCCGGTTACACCGTGGTAATGGAAAGCAGAGCATCAAGGCCCTTATAGTAAACGGCCGCTTCGGCTTCCCGGTATTTCACGTCGCCATACATGCGCAGGCCGTAAATCCAGATACCAGCGCTCGGCTCGGTGTCCATGTACGGGATGACATCGTTGTTCACGACGCCCCAGACACAGTTATGCCGGTTGGTCATCAGGAACGAACCATCAGGCATAGACGGCAATTCCCACATAAGGATGCCATTCCAGAAGCTTTTCTGTGTCCCGTCAACGATTCGGATGTCACCCAGACCGGTCTGTCTCGTGGTGATATACTTGTTGTACGCCGCCAGGACATCAGAGGCGCAATATATACGCATATTGGCCTTGTCCCTGCGATACTTGGCCTCGATGGTCAAAAACGCCTGGAAGAAAGCGTCGTCAGTGACCTTCTGAGTGTTGCTCGTCATATCAATGACATTCCCACTCGGAACCTGCTCGATAAGGCCATCGAAAACGTCAGTCAACAGATAGCCTGCACCGGAGACGGCAGTAACAACCGCGATTTCCTGGTCGAGAGCGAACTGCACAGCCATTTTCGTTCTGGCATAGTTGTCCAGGTTGTCACGAATCAAAATTGCGAGCCGCTGCTTTTCCGTAACGGAAATCTCGCACTGAAGCAACTGCGCATCCAGTTCAACTTTGGAGGCGACGAGAGCGCCCCGCTGTTCAGCAGTAGCCGCAATTCCCTCACGGCCCTTGAAGGTAATGGAACCTCCAAACTCATAGCTCTCCAGCTTCGCCTTCAGGGCGGTCATCGGCTGAAAATCAATATCAGCCAAAAGGGTCGGTTGGTCGCGTACGAGGTCAAAAAATTCACTGAACTGCTGGTCGTTCAGCGCACCGGCAGTCGCGAGGTTCGTGCTGTCCATAGCCGCCTTGGCTACATCAACATTGTTCGGGCGAGCCATTGTAGTAATTCCTCCGTATCAATTTCGTTCAAACCGTTTCGGTATCAATTTCGGTTCAGCAATTCACAGAGCGCAGGCTGTAATTCAGCCTTACGCCTTGCGCAGTCCACTCCAAACGCCGTCAAACGTGCTCTTCTGCTTGCCGTTGGCAACAACATTCGGGTCACCGACCGGCGCAGTTGCGCTCACGTTGTGGGAAATCTTCTCGACCGTTTGAGTCATCGCCTTCAGTTCGTCCTGAAGGCCCTTGATGACCTCGGAATGGTCGGGCACTTCAGGCGGGGTGACGTCCTCGGTCTTCGTCTCTACCGCGGCCACCTTTTCGGACAGCGCTTTGACGTCGCTGCACAGCTCGGTGACGATAGCAGCGAGGTCCGTAACGCCCTTGACTACCGTGCTGAGAGACTCAGGCGGGCTCGTGTCAGCGGGCTTGTCGGCCTTCAGTTTCTCAATTACTTTCTCAGCAACGGTAGCCACCAGCGAAGCGCTGGTGGCCTTGATTCTCTCGTCCGTAAAGACAGTCAATTCCTCTTTAGTCACTGTTCTATCCTCCATGAGGTATTTCGATTCTGCGCGGCCACACCGCGACGTTATTCGTCCAGCTCAATTACGTGGGCATCGGGCTCGATATCTAGAAAGGCCGGTTCATCAACACCGGCAGACTCGACAGACTTCTCGACCTTTGCTACAGTCTGCGTGCCGATTGTCGGAAGAATCCCCTGCATGAAATCCCAGAAGTTACTCAACGCCCCCATGACAATCTGTGTGCGTTTCGCAGGGTTCGCAGCATTCTGATTCAACGCTCCCCACATGATGTCCTGGAATCTCCACAACTCCTCAGAGATGAGGTTACCAACGGTCGGACCATAGCCATCAGGGATAATCTGTTGAAGAGGGCTCGCCTTTGCAACCGGCTGTTTGCCAGCCCACACGACAGCCTTTGCGACTACGGTCTTATGCTCAGGTTTCACGTCTCCCCAGACCACAAGCCCTCCGGTATCACCGAGCTTGTCTGCACTCAGGCTGTCAGGAGTGAACACGTCTTTGTCGAGCTGCGCATATTTCGTGCAACCGCCGTATTTCACGGTCTTACTCACAGTCATATCCGCGAGCCACGCAAACTCTGGGTTTGCTATCAACTCCTCCCATTCCTGAGTATCAGGGAGAATTATGCTTTCGATTATTTGTCCAGGCATGCCGTCCTCCGGTGTTGCCGTTTTGTCGATATGATGAATCGGTGTCCAGTTAGCGCCCTTGGGCACCTGTGAAATGAACTCAACATCAATGTCCTCCAGGAACGTTACAACCGTCGTGACGGTTTCGTATGTAGTCTCCAGGGCCATGGCTATGCCTCGGCTTTTGGAACAATCTTCATGCCGTGTGCATGCCCAAAAGCCATTCCTGTCTTTGTCCCTGGTCCCCCCACTTCGTGAGCATGGCCAAAAGTTTCCTTCGTTTTTCCTGGGAGGATGTTCGCGTCCGCGTCATAAAACAGCATTGCCTCGTGGTCATGTATTGGCAGCGGCCCGTCATCATTCGATAGCTCGACCGTGCCCACCGACTTGACTGGATGCTTCATCACAACAGGCTTTTTCACACTGAAGGCACTCCCCCCCCAACTCACCGCCCCTAGCTCGCCCTTAAGCCAGGCGCTCTTAAGTTCTGGGTCAGATACCTGAATCGCTACCGCCCAATTTTCGGGAGGAAACCAAGGGTGGCCTTCAGGAACCCAGTAGGACTCGATAATGAGTGACCCTGTAGGGGTCTCATCGTGCAAGAAGTCAACATTCTTAGTGCGGGCCTCAGCCATGAAATTTACCATGGCCGCATACATCGCTTCCGGAGTGGCCGCCTCTTTCTGCGTGTCGAGCTGCATGGGAGGGTAAACGAGGGTATAGACCGTGATGGGCTTATCCTCTGCCGCATCCCCCTTGACAATCACAATAGGCTTGTCGAACGTGCTTAACAACGTGCCCCCGTGGAGCAATGAAACGAAATAACAATTCTCGAACTCAACAGGCCCAAACGGGCCATCAGTAATTCCGACCGCTACGAGCATACCCAGACGAGCAATTCACAATCCGTCGAGCAATCAATTACGAGTCAAGTCGCAAAAACTTGACCTCTGCCCGTAGCACTTCCCCCGTTACATCAGTTTTGCTTATGATGCAAGTTTTTTGTGAAGAAAGTTTGAGGTTGGCACGATTTGACAAACTCCCGAAACTATGCAAGGAAAGGAGCATACCGGAATATCCGGTCGAGCTGACAGCCCACAGGATAAGTTTTTCTTATGACCAAACAGACAAATCGAGACGGAAACGGGGGGGGCTCTCCCCAGAAAAAAGATATTCCCGATAGGGTGACTGAGGTCCTCACGTCACGCATTAGAGCAATTACGGCCCCCCCGGATAAACCAGGGGCTCACCTGTGCATCAATGAGCTGACAGACGCTCAATTGATGAAAGCCTGGACCCTGCATAGCCAGAAACGACCGACCGAACAAATAGCTGAAATGTGCATAGTTGATTGGGGGCGCTGCCTGAAGTATGAGAAAAAACAGGTTGCCGCAGCATTCCGCAAATTGTTCAAGCGCCTCACTACGTTCAATGACGTAGCATCGGTAGAATTGTCCTTGACCCGGAAAAGGGTCGCCGCTGAACAGGAACGAGTCAAGGAAGCGAAGGCCAATCTCATGGCCATACAACAGGACATCGAGAAGCATTTCAATCCGCTCCGCGAAATGGCCACGCTCGCGCTAATCCTCAAAGAACGCCTCATCGAGATGCGAGCGGAAGAGAAGGCAGGCATCCCACAATTTTCCAACTGGAATGAACGATTCGAGAGCGCAAGCGAGAAATACCGGCAAGTCATCAAAGAGGCTGCCAACATAGCCGATTTGATGGGGCTATACAAAGGAGAGAGGGAAGAGAATTTAGGAGTCAAAGAGCTTCACCTCCACTTAAGCCAGCAAATTACGAACCCCCCGGCCATAAAGGCCGTCAGTCAAAATTTCCTCGCGGAATTAAAAAGCCTGGCTACAACCAAAATTACTACCGACGGCCAGCTTATTCCTATCGAAGCACAGGGAGCAATTGATGCAAACGAGCCCCCCATCGACATCACTCCAATCGAAAGCAGGACCGCAACAGGCAGTTGAGCTCATCCCGATAGATAAGGCTGTATGGTCGCTCCGTAACTTCTGCGACGAGCAGAGCCTTCCCAATCAGGATTTGCAAACCCTTCTCCTGTGGTTGAATTCTGCCCCTACAATCGAGAGTGGAGGGGAGACGTACGTCAGACTCGACACGTTGACGGATATCTTCCGAAACTTCATCAAATACCTGGAGAGCGGAGACCCTACCGCCCTTGTAGAGCAGCGCGGGTGGAAATCCGGCAAGCTAGTTGACGTCATCGAATTCATCGAAAGCAAAGAATATGTCGGCAGTCTGATTCGCGTTTGGCCTGGAGTCAAAGACAACCTCTGGCAAATTTGGAGAGACTGGGATGTTGAAACGAGAAAATACGAGATTCTTCTGACTGGTGCTATCCGTACCGGGAAATCAATGACGACTCAGCTCTGCCTGGAATATTGCGCGTATCTGTTCTCGCAACTCTATAATCCGTTCGTTGAATTTGACCTCTCTCCGGGCCGTAAAATCGTCATCGTGCTCCAAAGCACGACCCAGGAAAAAGCCGAAAGAATCTTAATGGGGCCTATGAAAGCAGACTTTGACGCGAGTCCCTACTTCAACCGGCATTTCCGCAGAAATAAGGATATCAACTCGAAAATCATCTTCCCCGGTGACTTCGAGGTCGTGACAGTTACCGCAACAGATACCTCCGCATACGGTGAAAACGTTTTCAGTGTGGCAGTCACAGAAGCGAATGCTATGGCCGTGGTCAAGCATTCTACTAAATTGCGATATTCAAATAAGCAAGAATACAACCAAGCTCGCGAATTGTGGAACGCAGTGAGGGAAAGGGTTGTTGCAACGTTCCCTCAACATCTGCCCATGAATTTCGGGAAATTGCTACTTGATTCCAGCACGGAGAATCCCGAAGACTTCACGCATCAGCTCATCGAAGAGACAAAGGGGGACCCCCACGTTCTCGTCATCCACAAAACTATCTATGACGCCCAGCCAGAAAGCAAATTCCCGAGGAACGAGCCCAGATTTCCGGTCGAGATTGGAGACAACCACCACGCCAGCCGTCTCCTCGAATGGGAGCTTGATGCGGGAGGAAAGAGGGTCATCAAAGAGGCCAGAGATAACGCAGAGATTGAATGGGTGCCTGACCAACTGTTACGATTTTTCAAAGCAGATATTGAAACAGCCCTTAAGCGATTCTGCGGCATAGTCACCGCGGTAACCGGAGCATTCCTGCCGTTCAAAGACAAAATCGACAAGGCCCAGGTCGAGCATGCAAAATTTACCGGACGGCAATCGTTGTTCCTGACGGAAGAGATTTCATTTCTTGACATGTTTGGGAGAAGGGAGCCCGGGGAGCCTGTCGATTGGGAGCGGCTTATCAACTACAAATATATTGACGAGTGCATCCTCGACAAGCAGGTCCCTTTTTCAATGAGAATTGACCTTTCAGCTACAGAAGATGCCACAGGCTTCGCTATCAGCCGTATTATCGGGTACAAAATGGTTGGTGAGAGCACGGTATGGAACGACAAAACCGAGCAATTCGAGCAAGCGACCGACCAGCAACTCCCCATTTTTATGACCGATGGCCTCTTACGCATTGTAGCGATACAGGGCGAAGAGATTGACCCAGACCTCGTGGCTGGTCTTGGGATTGCCCTGCAAAATACTGGGCTGAATATCAAATGGGGCACCGGTGATACAGCAGAGAGCACAAGGGCCGTGCTCATCGCCTGGAAACGCCACAAAATCTACTGCGATTTCCTCTCGGTCGATACCGACCTGCGCGCTTACATGGAGGCGAAGTCGGCCATCCGTGAGGAACGGTGGCTATTTCCACCCCACGATACCGCAGACAAGGAATTCAAGGGAGTGAGGAAGGTCACAAAAAACGGGAAAAGCAAGATTGACCACCCAGATACAGCCACAGGGAGCAAGGACGTTGCCGATGCTGCCGTCGGTTCAATCTTTGTGCTGCACCTGAAAGAACGCCTTTATCGTGACCAGGGGGTTCAAGGCACGAAAGGGCCCCGCGGACGAGAGGGGGTCCCCACGCCGGGAGACTACGACCAATCTGCTCAGCGCGGGATGACTCGACGCGGGTCAATCGTGCGGTCAGGGCAGGGGAAAAACAGGCTTGAGCGGAGATTGAGAATCGTCGCGTAGGATTTGACAGGAGAGACGGAAGAGGGTATCAAAGGGGCATGATTGACCCCCCGCCCGTATTCCCTTACGGATTCGTGATATTCAGGCCAAGGATGGCCTGGTACGCTATCCCAACTTCTGACAGCATTTACAACCAGCCTCCGTCGCATAATACTGAACCGACACATCCCCAGGAGGCCCAAAGAGACAGGACGAGGCAATATAATAAATTCCGGCCTCGCTCTGGTCCGCTATCGGAGGAACCGCCCTAGCGCCCACGGGCGCGAGAGCAACAAATACTGTCGTATTCACTAAGAACCTCGGGGATATGTGGCGCAACTCCGCTTTAGGAAGAGCGCCACTTTCAGTTTGAAACGGTAGAAAGGTTTCATAGTTTGTGCCCCGGGACCGGCCAAAAGTCCTTGATTGCAAAGAATGCTCCACATCGGTTGCATTTCACACGCAGCCTCAACTTAGTGCCGATGTAATAATCATCGCGCTTCAAGGTTCCCGTACATTCCGGACACCTCGGTCGTACCCCAATGACCCCCTCTTCAGAGGGGAGCCGTCGCAGGAACTCTGGGTTCGTTTGTCGCAAAATCTTTGATTCACGCATTACTCTTTGCTCCTCATTAATCCTTCCCCGGCCACTTCACCACATCACAGGCCACGGCAAACAAGAACCCCCCCACGATGACCACTCCAAACACGCCGCCACCGATGACTGTCCAGAAGTCGAACGACTTGTTCCACACGATTGCCAGGAGCGCGCCGCCGATAGCGCCCCACACGAAATACTTCCACGTGAGAGCGAGCACCGCCTTGTCGTTCGGTGACAAGTCAACCCTGTCCTTCACCAACCCCTCCAGCTTCTTGACCATGGTAAGTCCCCCTGTTGATGTTCGTTTTCTGATTAGACGCCGAGCGTCATGATTTGTTTAATCTGGGTTCACAAGCTCAGTCCATATCCTAACGGCATTCCGAAACGGCCCCCAGGTCGGACAGTCGGCATATTCCATCTCGATACTGACAACCTTCTGGGCTAACTCAAGGGCCATTACCATGTTGCCGTCTCGAACCGCATTGATTGCCTCACGGGCTGTCTCTTCAGCAAGAGCAGCGTCTTCCTCAACACCCCAGAGAAATTTTGCAGCCTTAGCCCATGCTTCCTCGTTTTCGGGATCGTTGTCGCCCCTCTCTTCAGCCTCATCGCCGCTCATCCCATCAAGTTCCTCGATATAGTCCTCTCCTGTAGGCCAATCACAACCTGTCCATGCGCCACTTGCTGAAAAATATTCTTCCTCAATCTTATCCAGAGCCTGCTTTATATCCATGGTTAATCCCTTTCCTCGTTTATCCCCTCCCCGAAACTGCCTCGGGCCGAGCGTGGGGAACGCAGATGGGAAGCCCGGAGCAATTCGGGGGAGGGGAAGGGGTTAATTTTGAAGCATCTCTCCATATCCAAGCACCAGAAGCCAGTTCGGTCGCGGACAGGTCCACCATTTCTGCATAAAGTGGGGCTTCTCCCTCATGAGGAAGTGCCGCAACATAATGAACAAACTCCTTTCCCTGAAGTCTTCAGCACCAAGAGCTTTGGTGTAATCCCATTCCCGCGGCTCCGAAGTCCTTGACCAGTAGTTGCAATAGAGCCCCTCTTTGGTCAAATCCGGAATAACCTCTTTGACGCAGTTCCAACAGAGCATATTCAGGGTTGTAGGGCAACCACGTGCTAACAACCCCCCACACTTCGGGCACCAAAAATAGCCCATTAGAAGGTCTACATTGACGAGGCCGCTTGGGTAGTGAAACCGTATGTAATCAAGTTCCTCTTTGGTTAGAACTCGTCCGTGTTTCATAGCACCTCTCACGCAATCATACTTGCGATTTTGCCCTGTGTGTCCCGTTCCCGGTCCACGTAAATCATCAGCGTCTTCAGGTCGGCATGGCGTGAGAAGTCCAGCACTTCCTCGATTCCCATACCGGCGCGTTGTGCAGCCTTAACCGCTTCCGTAACCGCGAGGTGGCGCAGGCCATGCGGTCTTGTCTCGACGCCAACCTTGCGCCCCAGGTCACGCACGAGCTTGTAGACGGCCGTGCTAGACAGCCGCCCACTCCCCTGTTTGGCGTGGTCGCAATTGGTGAAGAGCGGGCCGTTCACGACCCCCCTCACGTCGAGCCATGCCTTCAACGCGTCGAGCGTCGGCCGCGGGAGGGTCAACCGCTGTTTCTCGTCGCACCCCTTGCCGAGCACGTTGACCGTGCCCTTCTCAATGTCCACGTCGGCAACGTCGAGGGCGCATAGCTCCCCCCGTCGCAGCCCAATGTCATGAAGCAGGCACAGGATGGCCTTATCACGCACTGACTTCACCGTGGCCTTACCATCTACCTCAGCCAACATCTTCCGGTAGTGATATTTCCCCGGGCCGCTCGTATCCTTATACTCCCTCGTCTTGAGGCCCTGCACTTCGAGCCCCCACGTAATCCACCCAGCCATCCGGGCGAACTTGGTCAGGCTGCGGAGAGTCGCAAGCCGCCGGTTGATGGTCGTGGCCTGCAAGCCCCTCTCCTGCATGTTGGCACGGTAGTTGAGAGCTATCAGGTTCGCGTTACCCGCACCAGATGCCAGGAACCGCTCAACCGCGTCTTTCTCGTCCATGCGCAGGAATGCCGCAAAATCCGTCACGTCTTGGCGGTAGGCCATTATCGTTGTCTGTTTGCGCGCTCCGAGGAACGCGGCGAGGACGTCATCACGCGCGGCAGGTTGCCACGGGGTCAAGGAAGTGTCCATATTCATACCCTCCCGGGATTGATTGCGGTTTCGTCCAGCGTTAGGACTCTTCAGCACGGCTGCTACCGCGGACCGAGGGGCACGAGGCCCCCTGTTTGGGTTATCTCTGTCGCAGCATTATTTCAGCGTGAACCTCCTCCCGCAGATACGCCGGACAGGTAAACCAAAGCCAGGCATGCAGGTTTGTCTCGTTATCCTCCCGACCATCGCGTTCGAGGTCGGTGAAATACTGCATCGCCAATGCTATAATCTCTGTTTGCTCCGTCATGCCGCCACCTCACCGAAAAAATGCGAGCGAGCTTCATCAGCCGTGAACGCAGGCCGACTCTCGAATCCCTCGATTGCTCGCTCCATAACGGCTACAGTATCTCCCAGAGCATACGGATAGTCGATACGTTGCGCGTTGGGGGTCACAAACTCACTCATCCCGTGATCGGTTGGCCTCGTAATTTGAATCGTGCATCCTGGGTCCCGTAGCACAATGATGCCACCACGGTTGATACGCACGCGCACGTGTGCTCGCTGATACTCGCATGGGTGGCTATACCAGCCTCTTCCCGTCATCGGATTCATAGGGCCATTTTCTCTGAGTTGGTAACCTCGGGAAACCAACCACGCTACCAATGCGTCATTCCTTTCACTCATCGCCATTTGACTGTCTCCCCTCTATTTTTCGTGGACATTCGTTGAAAGCCCCCTGCACCACGTCAAGGTCGTCCACCCGCAGGAGTGACGGCTTCGCACCGTCAGGCGGTCAAGCTGCACCGCTAAGCTCGGATGTTTTGTTCAGGGTTTCACTGACCGCCGGACACCCGTCGAACCGTCCGACCACTTATCCGGTTTCCCAACCGGTGGAGGCGTGTCGTTTGCCCCAAGCAAGTTTTTTACACGGGCCGTTAAGCACCGTTGACAAGCGCCTGCTCTACAGCGCCCATGAGATTGGCACCCCAGAGGGTGAGCCCCCACGCCACGACAAGGCTCTCAGGTTGTAGGGGAAGCGCCCAAGAGGGCGCCGCTTAATCATTTCAATTCTTCTGGGTTTGTGTAATCAAGCAAGCCGGAATTCCGCATCCATTGTGACCATTCATTCAACTGCTCTAAAGATGCCCTCCATGGCCATCCTATTTCAGCCATAAACTCCTCAACCTCAAGAAAACTCTGCTGCTTGTGAGCCTCGATTTCTTTGTCTTGAAGTTTCATGAAAAGCTTGTATGGTATCGCCATCTTACCCTCTATCGCCGCCTCTCTACAGCTCGTCAATAATCTTACGTCAGATTGCATTCCGTTCCCAATCTTTCCGCAGTTCCGTCGCCAACATGTGCTCGTAAGTGAGTCGAGCATACACCCCGCTCAACAGCCGGTCAAACTCATCACCGTCCAGCGCTTCTGCTGGCACGTCGAGCTTGAAGCCGTCGGGATAGGTGATTATGAAATCATCACCGTGGCGGTCACGGTTGATGTAGATGTCCTGGGAAGTGTCTTGTCGCACAAAGTCTGTCATTGTCCTGTCCTTTCTTCTTTTGAATCCACTCACCATCCCCGAGCGAGGCCGAAGCCCCGCCCAGGTTGAAGCAGTGGATTGTTTGTCAACACCCGATGCGCTTAGCTACTTGCAGCCTCCCCGTGGTTCCTGCATTTTTCATCATCCATTCCGCCCAATCAAGCGCTGTCTCGCCTTGCTCAGCTCGCCATTTATTTGGTGAAGGCTGGGCCGTCAAGCTGTCCCTGACGTCTTCATCAGACAGCCTCTCTTTGGCAAGAGCAATGCGCTCATCTGCTCGCTCGTTCCGTTTCTGGGTCCTAAGCCTTGCCAGTTCTCGCTTCATGGGGTCATAAAGCCCTATATCCCCAACCTTCCTGATACACTCATTGCCAACCTTAAACCGTTTGCCATCGGCATCTTCCACCCAACAGCACTCAGCTATAGCATGAAAACAGTAATCACAGGATGCGCCCGGCTTCTTTGGGCCTCCAGGATATGCCACGAACCATTTCTCTTCGATATTCACGAACCGGAAAGGAGCCCTTCCCAGGCCAGCAGCTTCAAATTCGTGCATTGTGAGTCTCCTTTATAGTTTTGATTGCATCTTCACACCATCCCCGCCCCGAAGGCTTCGAGGCAGGATAAGTTGAAGATTGTTATTTGTTGTTCGTTTCTCCTTTCTCTCTTCCGTCTCAACCAGGTTTCCTCTCGTTCCCTGGCCTGTCCCCTTCTGCTCACCAGGTCTTCGGGGTCGTGCCTCTCGCTGGCGTTTCGGGGTCGCCGGACTCTTACCGGCTTTCGTTTTCCTGGGTTCGCTCTCGGCGGTTCGTTTTTTTGTCTTTCGTTCCCCTTTCCTCGTTTCTTGCCTATTATATATGCACGCGGCGTGCCAATATTTATATTATTCGCGCCTCTTTTTTTGAGCCCTGTAACATATTGTTTTGTTGTATTTTCTGAATCAGCCCAAAAAGTTATCAACAGGCAAGCCGAAAGTTATCAACAGGCTATCCGCGCACTTCTTTCACACCCCTGCGCGATATTTTCGCACCGAGGCTATACTAATGATATTACCGGTATTTTTCTGTACCAAAATTGAGCATTTTGGAGGGGGTGCGAAAAATCTTCACGCCTGTTGATAGATTCGGGGAGGTTGAGGCAAAAATCGACCGCGCAACACAAACTTAGAGAAAAAAAACGGAAGTTTATACTTGACAAACGCACCGAACGGGGGGATAATGGGGGCATCGATAAGGAATTGAGGTGCTGCCATGAAAGACGAAAACCTGAATTTAGTGACTCTGGCAAAGGCTTTTGCGGACGAAGACGAGGCCCGCGCATTCGTTGAATCGAAAAGATGGCCGAACGGTCCAGTATGCCCCCGCTGCGGTAGCACCAAGGCATACGCGCTCACCCCGAAGGAAGGGTCAAAGAAGCCAGTAAGAAAAGGCGTTTATTGCTGCGCTAGTTGCCGCCGTCAGTTCACCGTCCGTATTGGCACCATCTTTGAAGACTCTCACATCCCTCTCAACAAATGGCTCATGGCTTTCCATCTGATGTCCAGCTCCAAAAAAGGTATCAGCTCAATGCAGTTGCACCGCGAGCTTGGCATCACCCTGAAGTCCGCCTGGTTTTTGAGCCATCGTATTCGAGAAGCGATGACCGAGCGTGGGGACAGAGG
>Ga0265297_10006527_pt1 | contig 16858 bp, 16 predicted proteins | sample Munlanlwell13791_FD_192502 | JGI IMG/M metagenome (GOLD analysis project Ga0265297, IMG submission 192502) | Leachate microbial communities from a municipal landfill in Southern Ontario, Canada - Leachate well 137-91 | ecosystem: Engineered > Solid waste > Landfill > Unclassified | place...
AAGATAAGGCCTTTAAGGCGAATACCGGTTCAAAGTTCCGGACATCGTCACCGCCTTATGGAACAATATAAAAAGGCCTATAAATGTAGGTCTTTTTTGTTGATTTATAGCTAACCCAGACGGGACGGAGAGAATTTTAGAAAAATGAAAACGCCGAGGACATCCTTGTCCTCGGCTTTGTAAAACATAAGTAAAGTACTTTCTATCCCCTTATATCTTTTTCAAGCTGTTTTCTTAGTTGCATTCTCAGTGGTTCATCATTGTACACAACAAATGTCGCGACTCCTAAGTTACTCTCAGGGTAGTCATCCATAAATTTCGTGATCCCTTTGGACATTTCATAAATAGCTTCTTGCACGCTTTTTTCGACTGCACCGAGCATTACGCCCATGCGAATCATCGGAAGCGTGACTGAAGTGAAGCCCGCTTTTGCGGCAGCAACCAGTCCATTGAAAACGATTTGATGGAGTGGACCCTCTAAATCGTCGACCACGAAAATGACGTTTTGAAAAGTGTTTTTTCGAGGCAAGCCAATGCTATTGGCGACAACCGTGTCGCCGTGCTTTAGCGGCATGGCGGCTTCTGCTTGGCTATGGAATATATTGCCCTCGCAACTGCGTTGGATGACGCCATCAATACCGCCAAACCACATGCCGCCAGAATTGATCGCCGTAATGAGTGCCTCCGCTTCAAACTTCGAAATATCTCCCGATTTGACTTCAACCTTCATGAGCTTTCTCCTTTTCCTTTGTGTTGGTGGCTTTAATTTGATAATACGACATAACCAAAAGCATAATGGAAACCAATACAATTGTGCGGACTGAATACACTATTGCCAGAGTGTTGCCACCCACAATAGACGGGTAGAGCGCCAGCATGCCAGTCAGAAGTCCGCCAGTCCAGGTGACAAATGATTCAGTATTTCGCTTCTCTTTGATTAGGTTGTGTACCGTCGGAATGTAGCCGATGCTTATGAGCACCTGCGTGAAGATGTTGGAACTCCAAGCATTTCCAGTTAGTATACCATAAACGATAACTAAGCCGATTCCCACCAAGTACCATTTTTCAAACGGTTTGAATTTTAGTCCTCGTTCGCCTCCGATCACGAGAGTGAGCAAAATAATGATACATACGCCAGTGTCCATAGTATTGAGAACGCCAGATTGAAAATCGTGATGTTCGGCAATAGCATAAGTGGCCAAGCTCAATCCCGTTCCTAGGACAAAGATTACTCAAGTGGAGAGCGCGGGAGTAATTTTCTTACGTCTGATCTGCATGATGTACCATGAAGAATCAAACAGCATAACGGCTATTACTAGCCAGACAAAAAGCTCCTTCATGTCCAATCCTCCATTGCTGAGTTGTATTTTTATTGATTTGAAAGGTACCAATACTCAATTTGACAATATAGCATGTCGTGTTAATTTTGTCAAACGAAAAAATCTAATCCTAATTTCACCCACTCAATTTTTCCAAAATCGCCCCGTAAGCCCCGCCACTAAGATTCTTTATCGAATGACCCGAAAGCCCAGCAAAAGCTGGGTTTTTTGGTTGAATTTTTTGCTTTTGATAATCTTTCATAATCTCATATAGCCAATATAGAAGATTTACTAAAAAACCACAGCTGAATCAGTTGTGGTTTTTGTAATAAATTATGTCGGTTAAATAGTATAATTTTTATTACTATCTTTTCTTATACCTTGTCGCTCGGCCTAAGCCAGTTTTCTCAATCCACTTCAAGCGCAATAATTTAATTAGCGTTTGATTAATTGTTGACCGCGGAATTTTAGTCGCATGAAATATTTGAAGCGGAGCAACAACGCCATTCTGCGAAGAGATGTATTCCCAGATTATATTTTGCTGCGGAGATAGAAGGCGACTCACTTCCTCATGTGATAATAGATTAACTGCCCGCTCGGATTGTTCCAAAATAATTTTAAAGAAGAATGTTAGCCATGGAACGATATTTTCCGAGTCGGTTCTGAGTGTTTTTTGGCTTTGCCTTAAGGCGATGTAATATTCCGGCTTATTGTCCTCGATTAATTTTTCCTGTGAGACATAAGGCATATATTCATAACCATTCTGTAATAATAGTAAATTACTAAGAACGCGCGAAAGCCGGCCATTGCCGTCCATGAAAGGATGAATATGAAGAAACTCGACGAGAAAACTGCCAATAATAATTAAGGGGTGAATTTGTTTCTCTAGTAGGGCGTTCTGAGTCCATTCTACTAATTCCTGCATCTCTTTTGGTGTCAGCCAAGGATCGGTAGTATCAAATAATATTGCTATCGGCTCGCCGGTCGGAGAAACCATCGCCACCTTGTTTTCACTGGTTTTATAATTGCCACGATGCAATTCATCCTTTTCCGCGTATTCAAGAAGTTCTTTATGAAAAAACTTTACTGTACTCTCAGAAAAAGGGATTGATTTATAGCTATCGAAAATATTTGTAAGCAAGTCAAAATATCCGCGCACTTCCTGCTTGTCTCTATTTTTGAATTTTTGCATTGATAAACCGCGCATTAATCGCTCAACGTCTTCATCGGACAAATCCGATCCTTCAATTCGGGTTGAAGCTCCAGCAGAAGTGATTAATACCGATCTTTTTAACTTGCTAAGCGTTTGCTGGTCAAGTTGCGCGCCTGATACCCATTTGCTTTTTAATAGGTCAATTTTGCCTATCAATTGGTAAATATTTTCAGGCAATGATTGAATTCTTTTGTTAAATTTATTGTTCATAATCTTATATTGGTTATATGTATGATTATACATGATTATGTAAGATAAATCAATAACTGCCGGAGAATTGATCCATTTTATTCATAATATTAGCTAATTTTAGATATTTATGACCCGAGTAGTTCGGGTCGCATCCCCTCCGCAAATTAAAATAACCTCAATTTATTGAGGTTATTTTTTTTGTATTCAGATTATTCCCACTTAAATTTTATCTCATTAATTTGCTCCAGTAGTTCAATAGTTGCTTTTACGGATAAGTTCGCAGTATTTTTTAGAATTAACTTGTCATTAAATTCTTTTTGAATCGGCGTTATAAATTCGTCCGCCCACGATGGTGAAAAAGTATTTACACCATCAAAATCAATTACAATTATTTCTTCTGGCGTAACGTTTCGTAGTTCTGGCAGGTATGCATTATATGACTCTTTGCCATTTGGACGCGAAGTTAAGGTGACGCCGAATTTTTTTAGTTGTATTGTCATATATTTAGTAAGTTAAAATTATTAAACAACCACTAATATTTTTTTCAGGTGTAGACATTTTATAGTCGTTGCCTTGTTCCAAAACGAGCGACGCTGACCCGGTTTGGAAATATAACTTAATAGGAACGGACTTAATCTCATCCTTAATTATTTTTCTGACGAATTTAAGTCCGTTGCCTCGGCTTTCTGGCGCGCGACCCGACAATACTTCAGTAAAAGCTATTTTTAAGGCCTCTTGATCGTCTCTAATTTGCGGCCTAACGCGTCTGAGAGTTTTTAGAATTCCCTGGCCTCTATCAGCTAAAACTATTGTTCTTTTTTGCGGATCATAAGCAAAGAAGATACCCCTGATGTCCTGCCATTGCCCCAAATTATGATCAAATGAGTTGTTTCCCATTTCACCAACCATAGCGCTAATCAATGAATATTCTTCTCCTAATACGGGCAAATCCTTTAATATAGTTTCCAATTTGCCAAGGCGAGATTGAAACGTTTGAGCGTCGGGGCAATAGCATTCATTTTGAGGTTCCGATGGATTTTGTGAATAAACCCAATCTTTGGCCATAATTACGATACTTTTAGCAAATCGATCTAAATCATCAGTGGCATAGTATCTGTGGCCACCAGGTGTAATATTGGAGGGCTGAATTTTACCCTCATTACTCCATAACCTAAGAGCGGCTACGGAGACGCCAAGATATTTTGCCGCTTTTCCAATTGTTAGTATTTTTTTGTCCATATATAGTTTTTAATTGATATCTATATAAATCTATATTTACTGTATTAATTATATAGTATTTAGCTAAAAATGTCAAATTTATCTAATTTAAGGTAATTTTGATGTTTAATATCCGACCAGTTATGCCCTCCAGAATAGGTTATAATCAGTTTCACTTGGTCCCGCTTTATAGAACTATACAAAAAGACCTATAAATGTAGGTTTTTTTGTTGATTTGTGGCTATGGCGGACGGGACGGAGGGGATTTTAGGAAAAATAAAAGCGCTGAGAGTTTTTTCTCACAGCGCGTTTGTTTACTATTATTCCCAATACTTGTCTTCTTCAGGATCTGGTTCTGGGGTTATAATGTCCGACACTCTCTCATAGACAGAGATGCACCCGCCGCCTCTTTTGCCTCTATCTTCAATGAGTCGCGCAATAATGCGTCTGCTAGTTCTGGAGCTATTGTCCAGCAACATCGCAACCGTATCTCCAATGTCAGGATGAGTGTCGCTTTCTCTTTGTTTCTTTGCAACAGAAAATTCACATTTTCCAGTATTCATTAATGCGTCAACATGAGATTGTTCAATGAACTTAACTCCCGCAAAAGCCATTGCCAGTCCTCCTCTTGTTTGGCATGCACCCATTTCTTCGGACACTTATTCTTTGCACTCGCCCAAAAGATCCTCATTGTTTCTTTTTAGATGGGTTGTAAAGTCCACCCAATGTTCGCCGTTCTTTGATAGAAATTGCGTCTCCTGAGAGACGCCGAACTCTTGCCAGTTGTACTGGGGAATCCCAAAAACTTTGAAAAATTCCGTTGCCACCCTTAAGGCGGTCCGGGTGAAGTGTTCGCCTTTGACCGGGTTGAAATAAATCAGTGATCTGCGTTTCAGGTAGAAACCGGAAATAATGCCGGCATCCTGGAGTTGTTGCAGCCGTCGATTGACGCGGGCGTCGACCCCGACTCTCCTGTCATTGCCATAAACTTCGAACCAGAATTCCAGCAGGTATTTTCCAAGCGGTGGTCCATCATCATAAAGAAAGTAGTGATCAGTAACAGATTCAATTTTGAATTCACGCAGCCAGATGCTTTCCGGGTTTTTCTTTTCCCAGTCCGTTTCCCCTCTGTAACGATCAGGGCCTTCGTGCAGGTTTGTTGAAAATGCCTCGCAGTACCACTGCATAGTTGTCACTACCCTTTTCTTAGACATTGTTTCTCCTCCTTGTCTTTCCCATGGCTTCCGCCTTTCTGCCGTTCATTTGACTTGGCTAACCAAGCGGCCAGCATTCTGGCTGACACTTTTAGAAACGGCTAGCAATTGCCTAAAGGTTAATGATTTAAGCAACAATTAGCCGTTTCTAATCGGTTTGTAAGGTGCTTTAATAGCTCATTATATCTTATAAGTATTATTTTGTCAATCATTTTTTTCAAATTACCTCGTAAGCCCCGCATTTTTCAAAAGTTGCCTAAATGGCGACTTTTTTGTGAGTAAAAAATAGTTGCGCTAATCGTATCAATATGATATGATTAAATGGTATAAATGATACGAATAAAAATATGGCTAAATTAGAACAAAAACAGCAAAAAATCATTAGGACTCTATTGAGTGGGGGGATTTTATCATCCTCAAATATTCATCAAGAATTAACAAAATCAGGAGAAGACGTCTCTTTGGTGACGGTTAAGAGAATTTTAACTCGAATGGTTAATGATGGCTTGTTGGATAAAAGCGGCGCTGGACGTACAACGGGCTATACTGTGAGTATCAAAGGAAGAATATTAGCTGATATTGATGCTAAAGAATATTGCAGTGTTGATCCTGATAAGCGCATAGGATTAAAGCAATATAATTTTGAGTTATTAAAAAATATTCCGAAAGAAATTTTTACTTCGAAAGAATTGAAAGTTTTTAATGAAAGCACCATTGAATATCATAAGCGGACAAAAAATTTGTCAGCAGTGATTGAAAAAAAAGAGCTGGAACGCTTGATTATTGAGTTGTCTTGGAAATCATCCAAGATAGAAGGCAATACCTATACTCTATTAGACACTGAAAGATTGATTTTGGAGAATAAGGAAGCGCCAGGCCATGATCGAAGGGAAGCGCAGATGATATTAAACCATAAAGAGGCGTTCAATTATGTGCGAGAACATGCTGAAAAATTTAAAACCCTGACCAAAAGAAATTTAGAAGAATTGCATTCGATTCTGGTCAAGGATTTAAGTGTGGAATTGGGTTTGCGCCGAAGACCGGTCGGGGTTTTGGGTTCGATTTATCGGCCATTGGATAATGGCCAGCAAATTTCAGAGGCAGTGGAAATTTTAAGCAAGACCGTATCGAAGATCACCAATCCTTATGCTAAAGCGTTGATCGCCATTCTGGGTTTGAGTTATATCCAACCTTTTGAGGACGGCAATAAAAGAACCTCGCGCCTTTTGGCCAACGCCATACTTTTGGCTTATGGTTGCGCTCCCTTGTCATATCGCAGTGTTGATGAAAATGATTATCGCGAGGCGATCCTGGTATTTTATGAGCTTAATTCTATCGTGCCATTCAAAAAAATATTTATCTCGCAATACGAATTCGCAGCTAAGAATTATGCAGTGAAATAGTTTATTTGATATAGCTGGTAATCTGAATCGATTTTTGCTATAATACCCGCATAATCAATAAATTCAAATGTATGAAGGGATTCAATGACAATATCGAACAGGCGACTTTGGAAAATGATAATTTTCGAAAAGTCCTTTACACCGGCAAACACAGCCAATTGGTTTTGATGAGTTTGAAACCATTGGAAGAGATCGGCATGGAAGTCCACCCGGACAATGACCAATTTTTCCGTTTTGAAAAAGGCCGAGGCAAGTGCATTATCGACGGCAATGAATATGACTTGGAAGACGGTTCGGCCATCGTTGTGCCGGCCGGCGCTCAGCATAATATCGTCAATGTTTCCGAGACCGATGATTTGAAGCTTTACACCATTTATTCCCCCGCTCATCATCAAGACGGGATCGTTCGGGCGACTAAAGCCGAGGCCGAAGCTGACGGGCCGGAATTCGACGGCGTTACGACCGAGTAGTTTGATTAGTCAAAATTTTTTCATCATCCAATAAAAAATAATCCGCTCTTGAGCGGATTATTTTTTATTGTCCTCCTTGACGCCTAAGAAAATCGCGGCGGCTATTATCAGGATAATTAGAGTTATGATCCCGATGGCTATCATATATCGATGTTTTAAATTGAGTCGACAAAAATATTTTCCAGCTCGATTTCGACGTCCGGTTCAGCCAGGATCCGTTGAGCCAGAGCGGCCGCCTTCGATCTGATCTTGCCCAATCCCTCGGCGCTGAGTTCTACCTCATTGTCTTGAGCCATTTTCTTAATTGTTAAAAGATAATGGCGATAATCCTTAATCCAGCCATCTTTTTGACCGGCTAATCTGGCTGACTGCTGGGCCGCATTCTCGGCTTTTTTGACCAGTTCAGCTACTTTGCTGCGCATTCGGTCAGTATTATCGGCGTTTCTCAATTCCTTTTCCAAAAGGCCGAGATCTTTCTTGATTTCTTTTATTTTTTCTTTTAATTTTTGTATTTTGGCTATTTCGGGACCACCCTTATATTCCGGCTCGCGGATCGAGGCCGCAATGTCTAAAAACAAGCGGGCGTTAACTAATTCCTCGGCAAAATTCGAACGCAATTCTTCGGTCAAAATTTCCCTTTCCTTTTCTGCTTCCGGTTCGGCTGGTTTTTCTTTTTCCGGAGTTGTGGTTGGATTTTTTTCCTCCTCTTTTTCTTCAGGTTTTTTATGTTTGCTGGCCAGTAATTTTTCCGCGAAGACGCCGGCGCCGATGCTGCCGCCCAGATCAGCCGGGTTGATTGAGGGGTAGGGATCAGATGATGGCGATAATCGACTCATGATAAAAGGTGAAATTTTTACCGGTTCAACTCGCGGCTGTTCGTAAGATTTTTGTTTGTCTAAGTCGGTTTTCATTTCAGCAAAAGAATCATAGCTGCGCAAGCTGTACATGTCGCCGACGATCAGTTTGATTTGCGGCCGGCCGCCTTCCCCGATTTGTGGCAGGTCGCTTTCAGCCAACTGCTCGGCTAATCCGTGGCTAAGGCGAAGCTTCGCACAGTATTCTTCCGGTACCGGGTGTGAAAAATAATCAGTCCTGGCCGGGGCATATTCATAGGCGACTTCAACCGCCTGTCCTTTGATCGATATCAAGAGGGGATAAAGCCGTTCGATCGTTGTGCTATCGAGCGGACAGAAATCATTAATATTGATTTTTAAATCCCCACCATCGGCGGCCGGATCGGTTTTACTGATGGCGCCGCGTAATTTTGCCTTATACCAATCCGATAAATCGGGAACTGCCGCTAAACCGCCGGTGCGCCGGTTAAGCTGTCTTAATTCTCTGACAGCGGTTTCATTGGCATAGTAATACGGCGTTTCTACTCGGCCGTCAGCAACGGCGGCGGCGAAAATTTCCGCCGCTTCAGCGTTTTTGGCTGCCGGCCGGTCGTATTTGAATCGCAGCCCTTTGCCGCCTTTGATTTCATAATCAGCGTATTCTTTGACCTCTCCGGATTTAGTGTCGTAATCAAGCTTTTTGCCTTTTTCGTCCAATAAATATGGGACAGTTTCAATCAGCCAGTCCGAATTAACGGCTTGACAGGCCCTTATGAATATTTTGGAGGTCTTGACCACGTTATCGCCGATGATGAATTTCGGTTCATGATTAAAAACGGCCGAGGCGGGGTGGATGTAACAGTTATCGGCGGAAGGATTGCTGCTGGTGTCAAAGACCGGCTGGTAGGCATGGAAGCCGGCTTGGGCCATTAACCGATCGATCATGCCCGAGGTGATGCATTTCTGGATCGCCTCTCGATCATCGCCGTTGGCATCGTCGACCCTGACGCCGTTGCGGACCAATTCGGTGAATAACTGCGAACGCACTTGCTGGACTTCCCGTAATTGCCGGACATTCAAAAAATTGTTATAAGCCCACTGCGAGTCGAAGCCGGCTTGCGACCAGCCCTCCCAGACATTCAGCAGGGTTAGGAAATCGGAATTATTATCAACGAATTTGGCTTGAGCCGCCTTGGCCTTCAGCTGTTCCTCGGGGTCTCGCGGGCGGATGAAGACCGATCGTTCGCCCTGCATGGCCGCGATTGTCGCCACTTTGCCGACGCAATGGTATTTTCTTGATTCTAAAACCATTCTGGATTTTTCCGGGCTTAAGGGAAGCTCGGCCATTAATTTGCCATCGCGCGTTATCTTGCCGGCCTCGTCCAAAGCGCCTAAGATATTGAGTTTCGCTAGGCCGTGGATGATTGTTTCTTTAGCCGGCGGATCGATAAAGTCAAAGTCCTCGATCTTGTCGATTCCTATGCTCTTCATGTATAAGATGACCTGATCCAGATTGGAACGGCTGATTTCCGGCAATTGGAATTTTTGGCGTTTTTGGAATTCCTCTTCCGTATATAAGCGGTAGCAATAGCCGGGAGCGGTGCGGCCGGCGCGGCCCTTGCGTTGATCGCAGCCGGATTGCGCGTGTTCCTCGACTCCCAAGCCGGCGATGCCGGTTGCCGGATCGAATCTTTTCTGCTTGATCAAGCCGGAGTCGATGACGTGGACAATGCCGTCAATCGTAATTGAGGTCTCGGCGATGTTCGTCGCCACGATCACTTTGCGCTTGGAATTTTTTTCAAAAATTCGATCTTGATCTTCCGGCGCCATCGAGCCGTAAAGCGGCATTACGTCGATATTATCAATTTTCAATTCGCTGATCCGTCCGATGGTTCGGTTGATGTCTTCTTCGCCCGGCATAAAGATCAGGATATCTCCCGGCTTGCCATCAGCAACGATTTGCTCCACTTTAGCGGCGGCGGCGCCATGGTAATCCTGGACCGGCCTCTGCTCATACTCGACTTTCACTTCAAAAGCCCGTCCCGGGACTTCGATAACCGGTGACTGATCGAAGAACTCGGCGAACTTTTCTTTTTCGATCGTCGCCGAAGCCACAATCACTTTGAGCGGTGGGAGGCCGGCCGTTGCCCGGCCTCGCTGGGCGGCTTTCAATAAACCCAAAACAATGTCGATATTAATAGATCTTTCGTGAGCTTCATCAACCATGACAATATCATATTCCCGCAGCAGCCGATCATTTTGCAATTTTTTCAATAAGATGCCGTCAGTTTGGAAGTTAAGGCGGGTTTGAGGATTCGTCTCATTATCAAAACGGATTTGAAAACCGACTTCCTCGCCCAAACGGTAATTGCCTTCTTCTGCCACATATTTAGCCACTGAGCGCGCCGCCAAGCGTCGCGGCTGAGTGACGGCGATTTTTTTATCCGGATATTGTTCCATCAGGAAAACTGGCACGCGCGTGGTTTTGCCCGAGCCGGTTTCTCCGATGATGACTGAGGAGTCGTTCTGATCGATCGTTTCGATGATTTCTTGGCGGTAGTTATCCATCGGTAAATCACTCGACGCTAAATTTTCTGGTTGCGCCGATCTGCCGGCTTCAGCCGAGTTGTTTTTTTTGGTCAAATTTTCGCTCGTGTCTTTTCCTAGCATAAAAATTAAAAGATCCTGATTTTTTCGGCGGTCAATTTCTGTTGATAGTAAATATTGCGGCCGGCCGGACGCGCTAATAATATTGCGCTCAGCAATGGCAAGATCGGCAATTCTCCAAAGAGATTGATTGTTGCGGTTGGTTTCAATTCAGCTGCCAGCGACTCGGCGAAAATTAAAGCGTGGCGCAGCGGATCTTTCTGTTTTGACTGGTTCCATAACTTAGCCAAATCGAGTCGGAGCGTCGGCCGAGGAATCGGCGTTTCTGAAACAAAAGCCGAGTTTTTGATCAATTCGGCAAGTTTTTGGGCCAAACCGGCATCAACTTTTTCCGGATAAGCGACTGTTTGGCTGGAATGCTTGAAAATCAGCGCAATCTTGCCGGAAGCTAGGCGAATCAACGCTTCATCGCTCAGGTCGTAAGCAACCGCAAAAGACAAAGCGGCGACATTAGTTGGCCAATTTTCTTGGAAGAGAGCCAATTCGCCTTGGATTTGTCCGGCAATGTTTTCTTTAAAAGCATTATAACCGTCGGGATCAGATAAATTGAAAGATCCAAGCGGCTGGAATAAAGAAAAATTTCTCGCTATCATAAAGTGAGTTAGATTGCCTACATTATATCAAATTTTTATGATTGTGGACACGAAAAAAGCCGCTCAAGCAGTTTGAGCGGCCTAAGGTGTGAAGAAAGACATTATCTGACCCGGCACTGGTATTTGGTTTCGAACCACTTGATCGTATTTTCCAGCCCCTCATCCAGTCCGGTCTGGGGCTGCCAGTCGATCAGCCCCTTGGCGCGGGTCGTATCGGCCAGAGTGTCGTGCGGTTCGATCCGGGGCGGCAAATATTCGGTCTCCCCGCCGATTTTCTGGGCGATCTCGTTCATGGAATAATTGTGGCCGCCGCCGATATTCATCACTTCGCCGTTAACCGCCCGGTCGCCGGCCATAGCCATGATGTTGGCGCGCACCACATCGCCGACATAAGTGAAATCGCGGGTCTGGGTGCCGTCGCCGGTGATCGTCATTTTTTTGCCGTCCCGCTTGGCTTGGAGAAAAATCGAGATGACTGTCACATAGCCGCCGGTCGCGGCCATGCGCGGCCCGTAGACGTTGAAATAGCGGAGCGAGACGGTCGGCAAGCCGTAGAGCAGGGAAAAATTGCGGCAATAGTGTTCGCCGACATATTTCTGGATGCCGTAGGGGCTCATCGGCGAGGGCAGGAGCGTCTCGACCAGCGGCAGTTGGCTTTGATCGCCATAGGCGGAGGAGGAAGCCGAGTAGATGACTTTTTTCACTTTGGCGTCGCGGGCTGCGATTAAAACATTAAGCGTGCCGTTGATATTGATGTCGTGGCTGGTTAAGGGGTCTTCAATCGAGAGTTGCACTCGCGGCAGAGCGGCCAGGTGGAAAACAAAATCAATGCCTGCAAAAGCGGGTCGAATGGCTTCCAGATTGCGGATGTCGGCCTCAATCAGTTTGGCTTCAGGATTCAAGTTTTCTCTTAAGCCGGTAGTCAGATTATCAAGCACAATGACTTCGTGGCCTTGCCGGATGAGCTCATCGGTCAGATTCGATCCGATAAAGCCGGCGCCGCCGGTGACGAGCAGTTTCATATGGTTGCTGGGTTATTTAATTGATTTTAATCTTAGCTCAAAACCTGCATATCGGCAAGATGTCGAATAGGTATTAAATAAAAGACGCCGAGAAACAAGTTCTCGGCGTAAACAGCGTAAATAGCGTTTGGCCTCAGATTTCCCCGGCGTCTACCTGGGATATTTTCATTCTTAGATTTTCACTGGCCGCTTCTTTAAGATGAGACAGCCAGTCAGCGAAAGGCATTTTGGCTGGCACCTTGTAGACGGTCAGGGCATTGCCCCTTTCCCACCAAAGCTCATCGACTTCAATAATATAACCTACCTGGTTAATGTCAGGCAATTTCTTGAGCGCCTCGTAGACGGTTTCCCCGGGGACTATGGCCATGTGCTTTTTGGTGTATGACCACCATAAAAAACTTTTCGTTTCATGTTCTTCGATGACGTCATTCGGCTTAACTGCGGCCAGTTCATTACCGTCTGAATCAAGAATATAGAAACGTTTTTCCCTCGGCAATTCATAAGCAGTAAGATAGCCATATTGATGTATTCCAAAAATATGAGTATATCCCCAACGATCCAGTATGCCAAGTCCCGCCTGAAAGATGTCCGGTACGGCATGTATCGCCTCGTCCCCAAAGTATTTTTTAAAGAAAGGGAAACGTTCAAAGAAGGCGTCCAATGATGCGTTGAATCCGATTGCCGAGTCCGAGCGTGTCTTTCTCATGCCTTTTTCTCCTTGTTTTAAGGTTCTGCTTGATCGCCAGTCGATCGAGCGCAAGCAACTCTTTGGTTATCTTGCATATAGATTATACAAAAAAGATATAATATTGTCTATTTTGTCAACAATAATATAAAATTTGACTAAATTTTATCTAAATTATATAATAAATATGTTGACGAAAATTTAGACAAAATATAATAAATATGGAAAATAAGCTAATAAACATCCTAATTAACATTGGGTTGACCGACAAAGAGGCCAAAGTCTACCTGGCTGCCTTATCGCTTGGACCGGGGAAAGTCAAAGAAATCGCCCAGTCGGCCGGGGTAAAGCGTACGACCGCGTATTCTATTTTAGAGGCGTTGAAGGCCAAGGGATTGATTAGGGTAGAATTGGCCGGTTGGAAAACTTTTTATACGGCGGAGGGGCCGGATAAACTCGAATCGCTGGTTGAACAGATGCGGCATCAGGTCAAAGACAATCTGCCGGAGTTTTCAGCTCTTTATAATCTGCATTCAAGCGGCGCATTTATCAGCTATTACGAGGGCCTTGAAGCGGTCAAGAATGTTTATGAAAAATTGTTGCGGGACATACGGCCGCATGAGGATTATCTGGTAATCGGCGACGCTGATCAATGGCTTAATCAGGATCCTGGATTTTTTTTGAATTTTGCTAAGAAACGCGCGAAATTGGATATCAATATCAGGATTTTAATGCAGGATACGCCGATTGCGAGAGAGCATCAAAAATTGGAAAAAATTTTCAATGAGCAAGTTAAAATTATGCCGCCGGAATACAAATTGACGACGAATATGGTTATCATTCCGCATCGCGTAGTGATTAATCAGCTGACTCCGCCGCTTCTGGCGATGGTGATCGAGAATGACAATATCGTCCAAATGAATCGCGAATTGTTCGAGATGATTTGGAAATCGGTATCGTAATCAAAAGACCCGCCCATTGATAGGCGAGTCTGGAATTAAATTTAAATTAATTAACTCGATCTCCGCCGGCGCGAGACCGACGAAAAAGTCAAGCTATTTGATAATCACGCCTTTCAGATAGGCGATCACTTTTTTGTTGCCGATGGCGTTTTTGAGGTATTCTTTGTAGGTTTCGGTCTCGATCTGTTTGCGGACGTCGGGGTTCTCCGGATAATTTTTCAGGATTTCAGAAATTTCTTTGTCCACTTCATCGGGAGTCACTGCCATTTTCTGCTCTTGGTAGATTTCGCGGGCAATGATCGAGGTTTTGACGCGGAGTCCGGCCGCCGGCTCCATTTCTTTTTCCAAATCATCAACGGTTTTCTTGATGGCGGCCAGGTAGTCGTCGAATTTCAAGCCCTGTTTGGCGATGCTTTCTTCCAATTCGTGCAACATGCGATGGATCTCTTCATGGACTAGCAGTTCCGGCAAGTCCTCGAATTCGCTGGCCTTGGCCACGGCCTCCAGCATTTCGACTTCCAGCTTTTTTTCCTGCTTGTCGGTTTCTTCGGCTAAGATATTAGTCCGGATATTCTCTTTCAATTCGGCGATGGTGGCGAATTTGCCGCCGGAGATGTTTTTGGCTAAGTCGTCATTGACTGCCGGTTTGATAATCTCCACTACTTCTTTTATTTTGACTTTGAATTGCGCCGGTTTGCCGGCCAATGACTTTTCATGGTAATCGGCGGGGAAATTCAGCTTGAAATCCTTTTCGTCGCCGGCTTGGACGCCGACCAGGTTATCTTCAAAACCGGGGATGAAGCGATTCTCGCCGAGCAAGAGCGGGTAATTCTGGTTTTTGCCGTTTTCAATCGGCACGCCGTCGCGATAAACGTCGAAATCGATTTTGACCAGGTCGCCGAGTTTGGCGGCGCGTTCCGCTTTGTTTTCCGTAGCGCGCATCGAGCGGATTTCTTCGATGATTTTCTCGACCTGCTCGTCGGTCACTTTGATCGGTTCGCGCTTGAGGGAAATTTTGGAAAAATCACCCAGCTTGACTTGGGGTAGTATGGCGACCGTCGCTTTGTAGACGAAAGGATTTTCAGGGGCGATTTTTTCGATATCGATCTGCGGCTGGCCCAATGTTACCAGTCCGTTATCTTTGATAACGGCGGAGTAGGTTTTGATGATGATGTCATCGACGGCTTCCTGCAGGATTGCCATTTCGCCGAATTTGGCCTTGACAATGTCATAGGGCGCTTTGCCCGGCCGAAAGCCCTCGATTTTGGCGGTGGTCGAGATTTTCTCCGCCGCTTTTTTGAGATAGGGCTGGAGCTCGTCGACGCTGATTTCGACGGTTATTTCTACGATCGATTTGGGCAGTTTTTTGATGTCTGATTTCATAATTAAATTCATTAAATAATCTAGCGTTGTTAATGAATATTATAAAAAAATCGGCGGTTTGTCAATCGGCTCCAGCTTCCAGTTAAATAGTGTTAAAGATGAATATGTCTCTTGGTTTAATTTTAGTTGAAACAGATATTCCTAACCACAACCTTATTATAGTTGTCATTCCGACTGGAGTCCCGATTAATGTCGGGATGTAATGGAGGAATCCCTTGCATTAATTGCGATAATTGATTCTAATAAATACAAGGGATCCCTCCACTTCGCCGATTACGGCTACGGTCGGGATGACAATAACAAATCATTATTTGATTAGAGTAGTTGTAGAATAAAAACCGCCGGTGTCCATAGGGGATCACCGGCAGTGAAAGAGCTTTGGTGCGCGAAGCGGGAGTTGAACCCGCAATGCCTTCCGGCCGGCGGATTTTAAGTCCGCCGTGTATGCCAGTTCCACCATTCGCGCACTGATGACTTATCTTACGACTCTCATTGTTTTCTTCCCCATAAGCCATGTTCCCATCCATATAACACAACACAAGATCGAGAGATACATGGATTGAGAATTATCAAAAACAGAATGAAAGACGGCTCGACTGAGGTAGCTAATCGTGGCCAGAAGCGCGATTGTCGCGAGCACGGCCAACCATTCTCCATCGTTCTTTGGCGATAACACCGTCTGCAAAAAAAGCATCAACAAAAACGTTAGGGCCAGTGCAAAGGGGACGCTTTCCATAATTGTGAAAAGGTAAAGGTGTGTGAGTGGCATGGTTATTCTCCTCCTTCTTTGGTTACGGATCCAGTCGGTTTCTGTTCATTCAAGAGCGCTAATCTGGCGCTCATCAATGACATCACCAACCATCCGATCGCCCAAAACAGCGATGTGCTGTTTTTTTCAAAAAATCTCTCAACGCCGCCAAGTGCGCAGTGCGACAGGAAAATCGCAAAGGCAAGTCCGCAACAATTATAATAATAGGCCGATTTAGAGTAATGAGTCGATTTGGACGGCATTATCATAATAATGATCGTGATTATCGCCATAAAGGCGATGGATTCTTTTAATGCCTCGAGATATTGCATGGTTCTGGCTCCTTTCCTAGTTGTGAGGTGCGATTCATTAGCCCAATGCTAATCTGGCAGTATAGCACATCTGGAGATGTTTGTCAATAGCCGTTTTTTTGTAGTTTTTTATTGTTTTTTATGGCTGATATTGCTAGAATTAAGCCATATGACAGATGAACAATTGGAACAATCAGAACAGCCGGATCGGGTAATTTCCGCTGAAGCCGACGATGGTGTTGATGGCGTTTTGGATCAGACCTTGCGGCCGCAAAAATTGGACGATTATGTCGGCCAAGAGGCGGTCAAGGAAAATCTCAAGATTTTCATGTCGGCGGCCAAGACCCGGGGCGAGCCCCTGGAGCATGTTTTGATTTTCGGTCCGCCGGGTTTGGGAAAAACGACCTTGGCGCATATTATTGCCGCGGAAATGGGCGGCAAGATCAAGGTGACTTCCGGTCCGGCGATCGAACGCACCGGCGATTTGGCGGCGATTTTAACTAATTTGTCTGATGGCGATATTCTGTTCATCGACGAGATCCATCGGTTGAATAAATCGATTGAGGAGGTTTTGTATCCGGCGATGGAGGATTACGCGCTGGATATCGTCATTGGCAAGGGGCCG
>Ga0265297_10006528_pt1 | contig 16858 bp, 11 predicted proteins | sample Munlanlwell13791_FD_192502 | JGI IMG/M metagenome (GOLD analysis project Ga0265297, IMG submission 192502) | Leachate microbial communities from a municipal landfill in Southern Ontario, Canada - Leachate well 137-91 | ecosystem: Engineered > Solid waste > Landfill > Unclassified | place...
CAGCGATGTTTTTTTTCTGACAGGCACGGATGAGCACGGCTTAAAAATCAGAAAAGCAGCCGAAAAAACAGGGAAAACGCCGAAAGATTTCGTTGATGGAATTTCTAAGAAATTCTCTGAGCTTGCTGAATCGTTGAACATATCCAACGACGATTTTATCCGCACAACGGACGAAGAAAGGCATAAGCCTGCCGTTGAGAAGCTTTGGAAAAAGATTGAAGAGAATGAAGACATTTATAAAAAAAAGTACAAAGGATATTATTGTCAGGGGTGCGAATCTTTTGTCACGGAAAAGGATTTGGTCAACGGCTTGTGCCCTATACATAACAAGAAGCCTGAATTTGTTGAAGAAGAGAACTATTTTTTTAAACTGTCAAAGCATCTTAAGGACATTAAGAAAAAAATAGAAAAAGACGAGATAAGAATTATTCCGGAGGCGAGAAAGAGAGAGGTTTTAGGATATATGAAGGCAGGAATGGACGACGTAAGCTTTTCCAGGTCAAAAGATAAATATTGGGGATTTGAAGTGCCGGGAGATGAAAACCAGATTATTTATGTCTGGGGAGACGCCCTGCCAAACTATATTTCCGCCATAGGTTATTTTGAAGAAGACAAGCTGTTCAAAAAATATTGGCCTGCGGATGTCCATTGCATTGGCAAGGATATTTTAAAGTTCCACGCCATAGTCTGGCCTGCCATGCTTTTATCTGCGGGTTTGCCTTTGCCAAAATCCATATTTGTCCACGGGTTCATTACCGTTGCAGGACAGAAGATGTCCAAATCTTTGGGCAACGTTGTAGACCCTTTTGAGCTAATCAAAAAATACGGCACAGACGCTGTCAGGTATTATTTGTTAAGGGAAATTCTTCCTATGGAGGATGGAGATTTTACCATAGAAAAGTTTGAAGCAAGGCATAACTCTGATTTGGCTTCTGGAATAGGGAATCTTGTTTCCAGGGTCAAGACAATGACGGAAAAACATCCCTTGGGCGCAGGCAAACAAAGCTTAAAAATGAAAAAAGAAATCCAGAAAGCGGAAAACAACTGTCAAAAGTCGCTTGGCGAGTTTAAGTTTAACGAGGCTCTCAAGTCTATTTGGGAACTGATAAGTTTCTGCGACAAATATATTGAAGAGAAACGTCCGTGGGAAGGAAAAAAAGATTCGGAGCAGACTTTGATTGATTTGAATTTTGCAATAGACGGCATTGCCGAAATGGTTTATCCTTTTATGCCTGAGACTTCAAATAAGATAAAAGAGAGAAGGACGCCTCTGTTTCCAAGATTATGATGGTAGACTCCCATAGCCATTTGAACTTTAAGGTTTTTGAGAAAGACTTGGACAATGTGCTGGCCCGCTGTTTTGACGAAGATGTCCGGATGGTAAATGTAGGGACAAAGTATGAGACAAGCAAGAAGGCGATAGAGATTGCTGAAAGGTATGATAAAGGAGTTTATGCTTCCGTAGGGCTCCATCCTGTTCATATGGTTACTGACGTGATGAAAATCAGGACGGATGAAGAAGAAGGCGCCTTTTCCCCGAAGGGAGAAGATTATAATGCAGATAAGTACAGGGATTTATGCAGTTCGTCAAAAGTCATTGCAATAGGGGAAATAGGCTTGGATTTTTACTACAAGCCTAAAACAAAGACAAGAATAGAAGTTTACAAAAATCAGCAAACAGAGCTTCTTTTGAAACAAATGGGCCTGGCTGAAGAGCTTGGCCTGCCGGTTATTTTCCATTGCAGGAAAGCCCATGAACTGCTTATTGATATTTTGAAGAAGAAAAACGTCCAAGGAGTTATTCATTGCTTTACCGGCACATGGCAAGAGGCTAAAAAGTATCTGGACATGGGATTTTATATCGGCATTAACGGCATAATGTATAAGCTTGATTTGAGAGAAGTTATTGAAAACACGCCCATTGAAAGAATCTTGGTTGAAACAGACTGTCCCTATTTGACTCCTCCTCAAGCCGGTGCTGAAAGAAACGAACCGGCCTTCGTGAAATATATTGCAAAAGACATCGCCAGAATCAAAAACATCTCTTTTGAAGAAGTGTCGCAGATAACCGCCCAAAACGCTCAAAACCTTTTCGGGATATAGAATGGCAGTTTTACAATGTACGGTAATGAAGCCGCACTTTTTTTATCTTTTAAATTGTGATATTATATTAAAATATGGAGAAATACAATCCGCAGAAAATTGAAGAAAAATGGCAGAAAATCTGGGAGGAAAAAGAGGCTTTCAGGGCGGTTGACAGGTCTAAAAAACCTAAATATTATGTTTTGGTTGAGTTTCCTTATCCGTCAGGCGACGGTCTGCACGTAGGCCATTGCCGAAGTTATGTAGGCTTGGATGTTATTGCGCGCAAGAGAAGACTGCAGGGTTTCAATGTTTTGTTTCCGATGGGCTGGGATGCTTTCGGCCTGCCCACCGAGAATTACGCCATTAAAACAGGAATACATCCCGCTGTGGCCACCAAGGAAAATACGGATAATTTCAAAAGACAGCAGAAGAAAATTGGGCTTTCCTTTGATTGGTCCCGCGAGATAAACACTTCAGACCCGGAATATTATAAATGGACGCAATGGATATTTATTCAATTATTCAAAAAAGGCTTGGCGTATAAGGCGAAAATGCCAATAAATTGGTGTCCTTCCTGCAAAATAGGGCTGGCGAATGAAGAGGTTGTAAACGACAAGTGCGAAAGGTGCGGGACAGCGGTTATCCAGAAAGAAAAAGAGCAGTGGCTGTTGAAGATTACAGAATATGCAGACAGACTGATAGGCGATTTGGACTTGGTTGATTATCCTGAAAGAGTAAAAATATCAGAAAAGGAATGGATAGGAAAATCGGAGGGCGCTGAAATAGTTTTTAAAATTCACGAATCTGATTATAAGGTTCCGGTGTTCACAACAAGACCTGATACTTTATTCGGATGCACTTATCTTGTTTTGGCTCCGGAGCACGAATTGATAGGGAGGCTGAAAAGTAAAATTATTAATTACCGCCAAGTGGAAAGATATATCATATCTTCCAAAAAAAAGGTGGAAAAAGAGAGGGTGGCCGAAGAAAGGGAAAAAACAGGAATAGAACTAAGGGGGATAAAAGCAACCAATCCGGCCAATAACAGAAAAATACCTGTTTTTGTGGCAGATTACGTTTTACCGCAATACGGCACAGGAGCCGTTATGGCGGTTCCTGTTCACGACCAAAGAGACTTTATTTTCGCCAAAAAATACAATTTGCCGATGCTTCAAGTGGTTTTAAATCCGGGGAGCAAAAAAGAGCCGGGTTTCGTTTTTTCTGATGGCGGATTTAAAGAGGCTTACGAGGGAAACGGCACCATAATCAATTCGGGAAGATTCACGGGCATGAAGTCGGAAGAGGCGAAACAAAGAATTATTGAGTGGCTTGAAAGGAAAAATTCGGGCAGAAAGAAAGTCAACTACAAGCTGAGAGATTGGATTTTTTCCCGTCAGAGATATTGGGGCGAGCCCATTCCTATGGTTTATTGCGATAAGTGCGGCTGGCAGCCGGTTGCAGAGAAAGAGCTTCCTGTTAAGCTGCCGGAAATTAAGGATTATAAGCCGACAGAAGATGGGAAATCGCCTTTGGCAAAGGCTTCTTCTTGGGTCAAAGCATCGTGCCCGAAATGCAAAGGATATGCAGAAAGGGAGACTGATGTAATGCCTAATTGGGCCGGTTCCAACTGGTATTATCTGAGGTATGCGGACCCTTATAACAATAAGAAGCCGGCTGACTCCAAAAAATTAGAATATTTCATGCCTGTTGACTGGTATAACGGAGGCATGGAGCATACCACCTTGCATTTATTGTATTCCAGATTTATTTACAAGTTTCTATGGGACAACAAAATAGTTCCCAAGGATATCGGGCCGGAGCCTTACAGGAAGAGAACTTCCCATGGAATGATTTTGGGGAAGGGAGGAATAAAGATGTCCAAATCAAAAGGCAATGTTGTGAATCCGGACGAGGTTGTCAAAAATTACGGAGCCGATGCTTTGAGAGTTTACGAAATGTTTATGGGGCCTTTTGAACAGGCAATACCTTGGGATGAAAAAGGGGTCAAGGGGGTAAGAAGATTCTTGGAGAAAATATGGGGCTTGCAGGATAAGTTGAACAAAGAATCAAAGAACGCAAAGGGAAATAACGGCTCTGATGTTTTGTTGCATCAGACAATCAAAAAAGTTGACGAAGACATAGAAAGCCTGAAGTTTAACACTGCTGTTTCTTCGCTGATGATTTTAGTCAATAAAATGGATAAAGAAAAAGAAATCTTCCCGGCTGACTACTCGCAACTCCTTATTTTATTGTCTCCCTTCGCTCCTCACGTAGCGGAGGAATTATGGCAGGAGGCGGGGTTTAAGAGTTTATGCTGTCTGCAGGAATGGCCAAAGTTTCAGAAAAAGCTTGTTAGGGGAAGCAAGGTCAACATAATAGTCCAGATTAACGGAAAGGTGAGAGACAAGATAGAAACGGACGCAGGCATTGCTGAACAGGAAGCGGTTAAAATTTCGCAGAAACGGGAAAGAGTGATAAAATACATAAAAGGCAAGAAAATCAAAAAGACAATCTTTATCAAAGATAAATTAATTAATTTTGTGGTCCAGTGAAAAAGATATTATTGGGAAACGAGGCAATCGTGCAGGGGGCTTTGGAGTCAGGGGTGCAGTTTGTGTCGGCTTATCCAGGGACGCCTTCTTCTGAAATAGGAATGATTTTCGGAGAAATCGCCAGAAAGAACGGCGTGTATTTTGAATTTTCTGCCAATGAAAAGGTTGCTATGGAAGCGGGCATAGGCGCTTCTTTTTCAGGGATGAAAACCTTGGTTGCAATGAAGAATTTCGGATTGAACGTTGCCTTAGACGCTTTTCTTCCTTTTGTCTATACCGGCACAGTCGGTCCTACTGTTATTGTCGTGGCTGACGACCCTTCGTGCTACAGCTCCGGTCAGTCCGAAGAGAACAGCAGGGCGTTTGCATATCTCGGACATGTGCCTGTTCTTGAACCGGCTGACCCTGAAGAGGCAAGGCTGTTTACAAAGCTTGGTTTTGAGATTTCCGGAAAGTTCAACGTTCCTGTTATGCTGAGGATTACAACAAGGGTTGCTCATCAAAGAATGCCTGTGGAGTCGGGAAAGATACCGGCGGGCAAGAAAACAGGAAAGTTTGTCAAAAACGTTCATAAATTTGTGACTATGCCTCCAAGAGTGCTGGAGATGAAAGACGAGTTGCTGGAAAAGATAGAAAAAATCAGAAGCTTTTCAGAAAAAAGCGAAGCCAACAAAATTATCTCGGGCCGGACCGCTGATAAAATCGGTATAATCGTTTCCGGAGTTTCTTATCTATATGTGAAGGAAATCCTGAAAGAATCAGGGCTTGACATTCCTATTTTGAAAATAGGAATGTTTTATCCCTTGCCGAACGGGAAGATAAAATCTTTTATCAAGGGCTTGAAAAAGGTTTTGGTTGTTGAAGAATTGGAAGGTTATGTGGAAAAGGAAGTAAGAGCTCTGGCTGAAAAAACAGCGATAGAAGTTCACGGCAAAGACCTGCTTCCTGTTACAGGCGAATTGGGCACCGGGAAAATAGCCGCAGCACTAAGCAGGCTGTCCGGCAAAAAGCTAAAAATTAAAAACTTGTTGGAAACAGAAGGCCGTAAATTAAAAATTGCCCCCCGTTTTCCCCGCTTGTGCGAAGGATGTCCCTATTGGCTTGTTTTCGCGGCCATTAAAAAGTTGGCTCCCAAAGACGTGATTTGGGGCGGAGACATAGGGTGCTATATGTTGGCTGGCTATCCTCCTCATGAAATCCAGGATTATCTTTTATGCATGGGTTCTTCCATAGGGATAGGCCATGGCATTGCAAAAAGCACGAGGCAAAAAGTCATAGCCTTGATAGGAGATTCCACTTTTTTCCATGCAGGCATTCCAGCCTTGATAAATACCGTCTATAACAAATCAAATCCTTTGATAATCGTATTAGACAACAGAATTACTGCGATGACGGGGCATCAGCCCAACCCGGGCATGGGTGAAACAGGCATGGGCGATTCTTCGGAAAATATTAAAATAGAGGATATTGCCAAAGCCTGCGGGGTCAAACATGTAAAAGTCGTTGACCCGGTGAATTTCAAAGAGCTTCAAAATGTCGTTAAAGATTATTTGGCAAAAGACGAAACAGCGCTAATCGTAATGAGAAAGATGTGCGCCTATTACGCGCGTAAAATCAAGAAAGATGAAAAAAGATAATTTTAAAACAGTAATAGCGGGAGTCGGGGGCCAGGGCCTGATTACTTTGACCCAGCTTATAGCCGAGTCTGCTTTAGTTGAAGGTTCAGACGTAAGAACTTCCGAACTGCACGGGCTTTCTCAAAGAGGGGGGAGCGTTGAAACGCATATCATATTCGGCAGGAAAGTTTATTCTCCGTTAGTCGGACAAGGAGAGGCCGATTTGATTTTAAGTTTGGAAATATTGGAGGCGTTGAGAAAAATCCATTACGCCGATTCAGAAACGGCATTTTTAATCAACGGCTATTCGCTCCCTTATTCCGGCAGTCCTTCGGACAAAGAGATATCGGACATGATTAAAAAGGAAATCAAGGGGGAAAAATATATTGTTCCCGCTTCCAAAATCTGCAATGAAAAACTAGGCAAAGAGGTTTTAAGCGGAACCTATCTTTTGGGGTTTGCCGTTTATAACAAGCTGATTCCTTTAAAGGCGGAATCTGTTTTGAGGGCGATTGAAAGGTTGATGCCTGATAAGTACCGGAAGATAAACAAAGAAGCATTCAAATTAGCTCAAAGCAGCTAGTTATGAAGAAGGCCGCCATAATTTTATCGTTAGTATTTTTTATCTGGGCGTTAACCGGATTTGTTTTTTATTATTGCCTTGATATTCCCAAGAACGAAGCTGAAGAAGCTCCTCGGGCGGGGAATCCCGCCGATGAAGATATTGATGTTGTTTTCGAGCCTGAAAATCTGTCATGGAGTTTGGCTTCAGAGGAGGCTGCCTGGGCAAAAAGAGACGCCCATACCGTAGAGGTTTTCAATGATAGAATTGTGCTTATTGGAGGGATAGAGGATGGAGATATAGAAGTGGCTTACGAATATCACAATCATTTTTCAGACGTTTGGGAGACAGAAAACGGAAGCGGTTGGAATCTTGCCACCGATAATGCGGAATTCGGGCAAAGAAGAGCCCATGCTTCTTTGGTTTTTGACGGCAAGGTGTGGATTTTCGGCGGCTGGGAAAAGGGAGACTGGAAGCTTAAAAACGATATCTGGTATTCCGAAGACGGCGAGCGCTGGATTTTGTTGGTTTCCGAAGCCGGCTGGAGTCCGAGGAAGGGGCATTCAGCTGTTGCGCTGGATAACAAAATATATATAATAGGCGGTGTTGATGCCAAAGGAGCTCTCAATGATGTTTGGGTTTCCGAGGACGGCAAAGATTGGGAATTGCTTGCGGCTCATGCTCCTTGGGAGGCGAGGTATGACCAGACAGTAACGGCCTTTGAAGAAAAGCTCTGGCTTATCGGCGGCGTTCAGCCCGGAGAGCCGGGGGAAAATGACGTCTGGGTTTCCGAGGACGGCAGAGACTGGGAGCTGTTGACAAACGATGTCCCTTGGAGCGGCAGGCATGGCCATTGCGCGGTTGTCTTCAAGAGCAGGCTGTGGATATTAGCCGGCTGGAACGGGGCCGGGAAAGGATATAACGATGTTTGGTATTCGGAAAACGGTCTTGATTGGAGGCAGGGTCCGGCAGGCCCTTTTAAAGGGAGGGAAGACCCCGACTGCGCTGTTTACGATGACAAGATATGGATTATGGGCGGGATGTTGAGTTCGGGCAGAAGAGTGAACGACGTTTGGTTTTTACACTTTTAGGTTTTTGAATCAAGTTATATAATTAAGATATATGGCTATAAAAAAAGTAGTTATCGCAGCGGCGGGAGAAGGAACCCGCATGCTTCATCTTACCGCGAACAAATCCAAGCACTTAATTAAGGTCAAAAAGAGGCCTTTTTTAGCCTATCTTTTGGACAATCTGTTTTTTGCGGGATATAGGGATTTAATTTTGGTGGTTGGCTACAAGGAAGAGCTGATAGATAAGTTTCTTAAAAGATACAAGCCTCCGCTGAAAAGTTTGAGGCCGTCCGAATATAGCATCAAAATGGTGAGCCAATACGAAATTTTAGGGCCGAAAAGCAAAATTTACGGCACAGCATGTCCTTTGATGGTGGTAAAAGACATAATAAATAAAAGCCATTTCATATATTTGTGCGGAGATAATTTGTATTCCGTAAGAGACCTTAAAGAAATGGATAACTGCCGTGATTATTCGTGCATCGCCGGAGTACATAAAAATAATCCTCAAAAGTACGGAGTTTTGGTGGAGGATGACGGCTATCTGAAGGAAATCAAGGAAAAGCCCAAAGATTTTTTCGGCAATATGGTCAATGCCGGCCTTTATAAATTTACTCCCGATATTTTTGACGAGATAGCAAAAATAAAAAAGTCTCCCAGGGGAGAATATGAAATTACCGATGCCATAAATCTGCTGGCAAAAAAGAGAAAAGTAAAGATAAAGATAATTAAGGATTTTTGGATGGATTTTGGCAATCCCGCGGATATAATCGTTTTGTCGTATTTTTTGAGTTCGTTCAAGAAATTCAAGAAACTTTTCGGCAGGAACAGAAAGTTTTTAACCATACCTGCGGGTTCTAAGGACGCGGTCAGCAAGGCAGTGGAGTATTTGGAAAGAGGCCAGGTAATTGCTTGTCCGACAGACACTGTCTACGGCCTTTTGGCCGATGCCACGAACGACAAAGCGGTCCAGAGAGTTTTTGATATTAAAAAAAGAGACAAGAAGAAAGCCATTCCTGTCCTTGCCAAAGATTTGGAAATGGTAAAAAAATACGTTGCGGTGGATAAAGAAATGGGGGAATTTTTGAATGAGATATGGCCCGGCAAAATTACAGTGGCTTTGAAAGGAAAGAAAAGCTCCGGACTTTCAAAAGTTATTTATGCGCAGAAAAAGACGGTCGGTTTGAGGATTCCTAAATACAAGCTTGTAAATGAGATATTGGAAAAGTTCGGCAAGCCCTTGACTGGGACATCGGCCAATATTTCGGGCAAGCCTTCAACGGTAAAGATAGAGGAAGTATACAAGTCGTTTGAAGATGAGGACATAAGGCCGGATTTGATTCTCAACGGGGGGGATTTGCCTTACAGCAATCCTTCTACTGTCGTTGATTTTTCCAGCGATAAACCAAAGATAATAAGAAGGGGAAGATGAAAAAAAATTGCAAAAAATATGTTATAGGAGTAGACGGCGGAGCGACAAAAACCATTGCCGCCTTGGCTGATTTGGACGGCAATATTCTGAAAACATTTAAAACAGGGTCTTCCAGTCCCAGGAATATCGGAATTGAAGAAGCTGCTGAAAATGTTGCGAAGGGGATAAGCAGGGTATTTAAAGACAATATTGTTTCTGTTTTTGTGGGCCTTCCTGCGGTAGAAGAGGAGTATAAAACGAAAACAGAAGAGATAAAGAAAAGAATTGTCAAAAAAACAGCAAAGAAATTTAATGTTAAAATCGGTTCCGACCAGCTTGTTGCTTTCCGTTCGGGAACGGACGAGAGAAACGGAGTGGTGGCTATCGCGGGCACCGGTTGCGTAGTCCATGCCTGGAGAGGGGGGAGGGAGGAAAAAGCTTCTGGCTGGGGGTGGCTGGCAGATGAAGGCTCCGCTGTCTGGATAGGAAAAAAAGTTTTTGAGGTGATTTTTAAAGATATGGACGGCAGAGGCACAAAGACGGAGCTTACAAAAATGGTTTTGGATAAAATGAAGGTTTCCACTCCTGAAAAGCTGGCGGAAAAAACGTACGGCGACAAGTTTTTAGAAACAATATCTTATCTGTCCGTTATTGCCGACCAAGCCGGCAAAAAAGGCGACAAGACAGCTAGAAAAATATTGAGGGAAGGCGGAGAGGAGGTTGCTTTGTCCGTGGACACCGTTGTCAAGAAGATTAATTTTCAAGGAAAGAGCTTCCCCTTGGTTTTGGTGGGCAGCATGTTTAAATCCCAGGGATTCAGAAAATCCTTTGAGCTTTACACCAGGGGGGTTTGCTCAAAAGCAGACTTAATCTATCCGGAAGCTCTTCCTGTCTCGGGAGCGGTAAAACTTGCAATAGAGAATATAAAGTAATAGAGTATATCATATCTATGATTAATGAAGATTACGGGACAAAGAAAGACAAAGAAGTTTTTGATTTGATTGGGAAAGAAGGGGAAAGGCAAAAAACGTCTTTGGAGATGATACCGTCAGAAAATCACAGCTCTCCAGCAGTCAGGGAAGCGCTTGGCTCTTTGCTTACGGATAAATACGCGGAAGGCTACCCGGGAAAAAGATATTACGCAGGGCTTGAATATTATGACCAGCTGGAAGATTTATGCAGGGAAAGAGCAAAGAAATTATTCAATGTGGAACACGCAAACGTTCAGCCCTATTCCGGCTCTCCTGCAAATCATGCCGTATATTTTGCTGTTTTGAGTCCCGGAGATACGGTTATGGGCATGTCTTTGCCTCACGGAGGGCATTTGACTCACGGCTGGAAGGTCAATTTTTCAGCCAAATACTATAATTCCGTTCAGTATGGGGTAGACGAAAAGACGCAGCTTATTGATTACGATGAAGTTGATAAATTGGTTAAGGAACACAGGCCTAAGCTTATCTGGGTTGGAGCCACTGCTTATCCAAGAGTTTTTGATTGGGAAAAATTCTACAACATAGCAGATTCCGTGGGCGCATATCTGGCCGCAGACATTGCTCATATAGCAGGGTTGGTGGCGGCCGGAGTGCATCCCAGTCCTGTTCCTCATGTTCATATTGTAACCACTACAACGCATAAAACATTAAGAGGACCTAGAGGAGGAATGATAATGGTAACAAAGAAAGGGATGGAAAAAGACGAAGAGCTCGGCCAAAAAATAGACAAGGCAATATTTCCGGGCCTTCAAGGGGGTCCGCACGAAAACAATATTGCCGGCATAGCCATTTGCTTGAAAGAAGCTTCCAGCCCGGAGTTCAAAGAATATGCAGAGCAAATAGTTAAAAACTCCAAATCGCTGGCAGAAGAGCTTTTGAGATACGGGTTTAATCTGGTTACCGGAGGGACCGATAATCATTTGATACTGATTGATTTGCGAAATAAAGGAATAGCGGGAGCAGAGGCTCAGGACAGGCTGGAGAAAGCAGGCATTACCGTTAATAAAAACAGCATTCCTTTTGATCCCGCCCCTCCATTTAAGCCGTCTGGTTTGAGAATGGGCACCCCTGCTATAACAACCAGGGGAATGAAGGAAAATGAGGTAAAACGGATTGCATATTGGATAAATCAGATAATCACAGATGAAAATAACTGCACAACAGTCAGGAAGGAAGTGGAGGAGTTGTGCAAGAAGTTTCCATTGCCATGATAATTGACGGAAAGAAAATATCGGAAAATATTTTAAGCGAAATCAGAAAAGAGATAGAAAAAAAGCAGCTGAAATTAAAACTGGCTGCTGTTTTGGTTGGGGACGATTATGCTTCCAGGATATACGTCAGGAAAAAGCAGGAAGCCTGCGAGAAAGTGGGAATTGCGTTTGAATTATTTAATTTTCCCAAAGACATAACTCAGGAAATGCTCAAAGAAGAAGTAAGGAAAATCGCAGAGGACCTTAATGTTTCGGGAATTATCGTACAATTGCCTATCCCAAAAGGGATTAACGCGGATGAGGTTATGAAGGCTATTCCTGATAGGAAGAATGTTGAAAAAATATCTCCGGTAGTTTGCGCCGTCCAGAGGATATTGGATGATTATGATATTTCTTTGGAAAATAAAACAATTGTTTTGGTTGGCAGGGGAAAGCTGGTTGGCGGTCCGTTGTCTGACTGGCTGGATAAAAAAGGAGAGAAGTTTTTCGGAATTGAAAGAATAAAAGACGCCGATGTCGTTATATCCGGAGTGGGCAAGCCGAAGTTGATAACGAAAGATATGGTTAAAGACGGAGTCGTGGTTATTGACGTGGGATTTTCCCATGATAAAGATAAGAAAGCGGTAGGGGACGTTGATTTTAAGGAAGTCGCAGAAAAAGCAAGCCTGATTACTCCTGTTCCCGGAGGCGTAGGGCCTATAACCGTAGCCTGTTTGTTGCGCAACTTATTGCAAAGAATGAAATAAAAAGTCTCGCGATTGCGAGATTTTCTGATGTGCCCGAGGTGGGAGTCGAACCCACAAGTCCGTAAGGACATACGATTTTGAGTCGTACGCGTATACCAGTTCCGCCACTCGGGCGCAGATATGCTATTTTACCATATTTTTAACAAAATCGCAATCCTTGCTTGAGCATTTGATTTGCCTTCTTTTTGTTTCAATCAGAAGGGAACCGCACTTTGGACATTTCTCTCCTGTCGGACGGTCCCATAAAGCATAGTTGCATTTTGGGAAGCTGTCGCATCCGTAGAATATTTTTCCTCTTTTGGTTCTTTTTTCAACAAGTTTCCCCTTTTGGCATTTTGGGCAGCCAATATTCAGGGTATTCTCTTCCAGAGGTTCCGTATAGCGGCATTTGGGGAAAGAGGAGCATGCATAAAATCTTCCGTATTTTCCAAGCCGTACCAGTAGAGGCGAGCCACATTTTGGGCAGGTTTTTCCCGTAGGCTTTTCAGTGATATCTTTTTTATCCACTTCTTTGTATTTTTCTTCAAGATTTTTTTTAAAGGGGGCGTAAAAGTCTTTGCAGGTTTTGAGAAGCGTGTCTTTGCCTTCTGCTATTTCATCTAGTTCATTCTCCATTTCCGCGGTAAAGTGAATATCAACTATGACCGGAAAATGCTCAACCAGGATGTCGTTAACAACAGTTCCTATTTCAGTAGGCCTGAATCTTTTTTGTTCGTTTTTTTCAATATAGTTTCTGGATTGGATTGTTGAGAGTATCGGAGCGTAAGTTGACGGCCTGCCGATTCCGTTTTCCTCAAGTGCTTTTATCAGGCTTGCTTCCGTGTATCTCGGAGGCGCCTGGGTAAAATGCTGGGAAGGGGCAAGCTTTTTTAGCTCCAACACTTCGTTTTCTTTTAATCCCGGAAGTTCAGACTCCTCATATTTTAAAGGATACGCCCTTAAAAATCCTTCAAATTTCATTGTCTGGCCGTTAGCTCTGAAGGTGTAATTATTCGCCTTGATATCAGCAGCAGTGGAGTCAAAGACAGCCTGCTGCATTTGGGAAGCGACAAATCTTCTCCAGATTAGTTCATAGAGTTTTTGATGATTTTTATCAAGACTGATTGACTCCGGTGTTTTTTTGGGATAAGTCGGCCTTATGGCTTCGTGCGCTTCCTGCGTTTTTCCTTTTGACTTATATTTTCTGAAAAATCCGGCCCAATAGTTTTTTCCGAAACTTTCTTCTATGAAACTTTTGGCAGTTCCCAAAGACATCTGAGAAAGATTCACCGAGTCGGTCCTGTGGTAGGTGATATGCCCTTTTTCATATAAGTCCTGGGCTATCTTCATCGTAATTCTGGCAGGATATCTGAATTTTTTCCAGGCTTCCTGTTGAAGGGTGCTTGTAGTAAATGGAGGCAGGGGATTTCTTCTTATCTCCTTTTTTTCAATATTTTCTATCACATAGTCCGCATTTTCCAATTCTTTTAAGATTTCATCCGTCTGCTCTTTTGACTTTATATCTAATTTTTGAACCGGTTCTCCATCCCTTTTGGATAATTGAGCTTCAAATTCTATGCCGTCTTTTTCAAAGAAAGCAGTTATTTTCCAGAATTCTTCCGGCTTGAATTTTTCTATTTCCTTTTCTCTTTCCGCAACCAGCCTTACCGCAACAGATTGCACTCTTCCTGCCGACAGCCCTCTTGCCACCTTTTTCCATAAAAACGGAGAAAGTTTATAACCTACTATTCTGTCTAAGATTCTTCTTGTCTGCTGGGCATCAACCAAATTCTTGTTTAAGCTCCTTGGATTTTTGACAGCCTCTTCTATCGCTTCTTTCGTTATCTCGTGGAAGACGATTCTTTTAGGATTTTTAAGCCCCAGCACTTCTGAAAGATGCCAGGCGATTGCTTCTCCTTCTCTGTCCTCATCAGTCGCCAGAATTGTATTATCAGCGATTTTCGCTTCTTTTTTTAATTCGGAAATTACCTTTTTTGCCTTAATGGGAACTACATAATCGGGCTCAAAGTTGTTTTCTACGTCAACGCCAAAAGAGCCTTTCGGAAGGTCTCTTATGTGTCCGTAAGAAGAAAGAACCTTATACTCTTTTCCCAAGAACTTCTCTATTGTTTTGCTTTTTGTCGGACTCTCGACAATAACCAGTTGCATATTTTTATTATAATAACATAAAACTTATCATAATAGAAAACTTTCGTCAAAACTCTTTTAGTTTCTCCACGGAATCCGCCAGCATCTGGCAGTAAAGATTAAGTCCTACCTTGTTTATCGTTCCGGACTGCTCTTTGCCCAAGATGTTGCCTGCTCCTCTGATTTCCATGTCTCTCAAGGCTATCCTGTAGCCAGAGCCCAGCTCCTGCATTTCCTTCAATGCCTCAAGCCTCATTTTTGCTTTCAATGGAAGGTTGTCTTTATGGAAGAAATAGGCAAAGCCTTTTTTGTCTGACCTGCCGATTCTGCCTTTAAGCTGGTAAGTCTGGGAAAGGCCGAGGTTTTCGGCGTTATCCGCGATCAAAGTATTTACGTTTGGCAGGTCTATGCCGTTTTCTATTATTGTAGTCGCCATTAATATGTCAGACTTTTTATTCTGGAAATCGGTTATTGTTTTCAGCGTGTCTTTTTCCGACAGCTGCGAATGCAGAACGCTTATTCTTATTCCCGGGATTATTCTTTCAACGTTCTTTTTTATTATTCCAATAGTAGATATCCTGTTGTGGAGATAATAGATTTGGCCGTTCCTTTCAATTTCTTTTTTAATAGCCTCTTTTATGGTCTCTTCCGACCACGGAGAAGTATGCGTTTCAATAGGCAATCGTCCTTCCGGAGGCATCTGAATTAGGCTTATGTCTTTTAAAGAGGACATGGCCAGATGGAGAGTTCTGGGAATCGGCGTGGCGGAGAGATACAAAACATCCAGCTTGGCTTTCATCTGCTTGAGCCTTTCTTTCTGTTTTACTCCGAATCTCTGTTCGTCGTCAATTATCAAAAGGCCCCGGCCATCTTTTTTAAACAATAAAGGCAGTATGTTTTTGGAAAGAAGGGCATGGGTTCCGATGATGATATCTATTTTGTCCTGTTTTAAATCTTCCATTATTCTTTCTCTCTCTTTTTTTCCTTGGAGCCGGCTTAACAACGCAAGATTTATGGGGATATTCTTCAGCCGTTCTTTAAAATTATTGTAATGCTGGTTTGCCAATATGGCCGTAGGCGCCAAAACGACTGCCATTGAGCCGGATTTGGCGACTTTCAAGGCCGCCCTCAAGGCAACTTCTGTTTTGCCGAAGCCTACGTCTCCTGCGACAAGCCGGTCCATGGGTTTTTCTTTTTCCAGGTCGTTTTTTATATCTTCAATCGCCGCGAGCTGGTCTACGGTTTCTTCATATTTGAAAGCGGAGGCAATTTGGCGGTCAAACTCGTCGTCGGGAAGAAAAGGCTTTCTTTTGGCTATTCTTCTTTCCGCCTCCATTTCCAAAAGTTCTTTGGCAAGCTTTACAGAGTCTTCTTTTATTTTCCTTTTCGTTATCTGCCATAAAGGAGAGCTTAGTCTTGATATTTTAGGCTCTGAGAATCCTACAAACCGTGAAAGTTTCCGTTCCAAGCCCAAGGGCACATAAAGCTTATCTCCCTGGGCATATTCCAAAAGATAGTATTGCCCATCCTGCAATTTTTCAATCCCGGCGAATAAGGCTATGCCATGGTCCAGATGAACCAAATAATCCCCGGGCTTTATATTCTTAAGGTCAGAATATATCTTTTGGGATTTGAGCCTTTTTTTAAGGACTTTTTTCGCTTTTTCTTCGCTTTCTGTATTAGTGTCCATTATTTCAATGGCATCTATTCTGTTGCCTAGAAAATCAAACCTTACAGCCTCTTTCATATTGATAGGAAATATTTCCACTATGCCTCCTTGGGAGGAAAACTCTCCCATTTCCTCCGCCCTCTGAGTTTTTTCATAGCCGAGCTCGTCTATTTTTCTCAAAAACTCATAAAAGTTTATTTCCTGCCCCTTTTCCGCGAAGATTATATTATCGTCAAAAAACGACTGGAATTTCCTGGCGCTTAAAAGTTTTTGTTTGTTTTGTTCAAACCAAACGCACCCCTTATCCAGAAAATAGGGGGTTATGCCTGCTATTAAAACGCTTTCCAATTGTTTTGCCATCTGCTAGATTTTACCTCCATATTTTATATATTGTCAATCCTGTGGAAAACTTCTGTTGCAAAATAATCCTAAATTTATATAATGAAATTGGCACACGGTTGGTTTCATAGCGAAGCCAACAAAACCCTATCAGTTTTATACTGGAGTGGCGAGTCATGAAACTTATTGTATTAGCGGCCCAGTGGGCCGCCAAGGAGAACGAGAAGAAGTGAAGGCGAGTCGTCTTCGAGCCACCAAGGGTTGAGGGCGGTATCATTAAGATACCGCCCAGTTTTTTAATATTGCAAAAGGTTTTTTCCACAGCCGTTATTGATTAAGTTTTCTTTTTTTGCTACGCTTTTAATTAGTACACAGCTGGCCAGCTGTAAATGCGTTGCCCCTCTCGGAGGGGAAACCAATGGTAGTCCTTTGCGCAGACGCGCGAAGGACAAGATGTTCGCGCATTGCGCGGAGAAGG
>Ga0265297_10006529_pt1 | contig 16856 bp, 20 predicted proteins | sample Munlanlwell13791_FD_192502 | JGI IMG/M metagenome (GOLD analysis project Ga0265297, IMG submission 192502) | Leachate microbial communities from a municipal landfill in Southern Ontario, Canada - Leachate well 137-91 | ecosystem: Engineered > Solid waste > Landfill > Unclassified | place...
ATTCGTTTTCCGAGAGAATCTATGACAGATGTTCTTCCATCATCGAGGGTAAGTGTGATTGTATCCATACTCTGAACAACTTCAGTAATCCAGTAAACTGTTCCATCGAGTTTGACTTTATCACGAACGTCGTATTGAATCTGAGTTGGGTCTACTTCAACCTCGTAGTCAGCATATGTTACGCCGATGTCACCATAAATGGCTGTTGCGATTTTGAGGGCTTCGTCATCTGTCTCGATGTCGTCCACTTGGTAGTATGCTCGTGACGATGTGCTCGAACCGTAATCTCCACGGATGGATGAATCTTTACCGATGACTGTTACTTGTGTGATTCCACGAAGCATTGAGGATGATATGACACGCTTTGATACATACGACATATTTGATGCCGAACGATCCGTATTAATACCTGTGGCGTTTAGATACTTAACTGTCTTTGCAGCCGAGTCAAACAACACGAAGTAACCGCGTATTTCTCGCAGTATCTTATTAATGCCCTGTAGACGGTTTACCATGTAGAAATTCATGGAGGCAATTGCTGTGGTGTCTGGATAGCCAGAGGAACCTGTGCTGATTGTCCATCCCGAATCTGGTGTGCTCGTAAGCATATCGAGCGCGAGAGCGTTAACAGTTGTGCTTGTCTTTGTGAAGATGTCCAGGCCGCTACTTAAATATGGCTGAGTTTTTAATTCAACTGCCTTTTCGTAGGCCGTATATCTATAGAGTGCGCCCTGTTCAATCTCTTCAAAATCTTTGATATATCCGATAAACTGAACTGTTGAATCGGCGTAAATGGTAACGGTGGCGTTTAATGCATAAACACCAGCGATAACAAACTGTGCTTCATCTAACTCCGTGCCTGTGAATTTAATTTCCATCTCGGCAAGAGGATATGTAGTTGTTCCATTCGACACAGTAAAGGCTACCATTATATCACCGCACCACTGAAGTAGTATTCGAGATCAAACTTTACATCATAGATGTCAAGATAACCAGGTTTCTCTTTTACTTCGACTGATTTGCACAAATAATTGCCATTGGGTAACTGACCATAAGATGATGATGAAACAGTAATAACTGTTTCTCCTGTCCATGCATTTACGATTGCTATATCAGTTGCACCATAAACACGACAAGTAACACTGACCTGTTTAGTTTTACCGAGTTTCACGATAACTGGATTGGAATTTTTAACAGGAGTAATTTTATTATTACTCTTGTTTGTCGCGGTAATACCATTGGCGATAACCGTGTAAGCAGTTCCACCACCATAAGGCGTAAAAATTGCAGACATCTAATCACCCCATCTTTGATGCATTTGCTTTTCCAACAGCGTCTTCTACTTCCTTCGTGCTCTTAACACCAACATTCTTATTGAAGTTAATGTTGGTAATCTGCGTAGAGGCTTTAGAATATTGTTCTGATTCAGAACCAGTTGTGGTTTTCCATAATTCGAGAACACTACCAGCACCAAGTAGATTTGATATACCATTAATGATGCTGATTATTACATTTGCTATATCAGCAAGTGTCTGACCGAGTGCGTTCGTCACAGCACTTACAATGTCCATACCATTTGCAAGATTCTCAAACAAATGAATTAAGAAATCTATTACAATGAGGACGGCTGCAATAATTATAATTACCCATGAAATACTTATACCCAATGCAATTGCTATTGCTGATATTACATTGAAGACAGTTCCGACTGCCGTAAATGCAAACTGAATATATGCAAGTAATGGGAGTAATATCTCTGCTGCAACGATGATTAACAGGAAGAATTTCAACAGTCCTGTCTCTGCAAGTTTTTCTATTAATACTGCGATTACCGGAATCAATGGAATGATTGAAAGAGCAATTTCGAGGATTGCTTGAATCAACATTTGAACTGCTTTAACCACATCGGGCTTCGCAAGTGTTACTGCGAGCGCATCAATTACAGCCAGTATGGCCGCCACTATTTCAGGCGACAAAACTTTAGCCGCGAACGAACTAATTACTGTCTGAAATTGCGATGTGATTGCAGTGAAACCAGCCCAAGCCGCAGTCATTTGCTCTGTTGATACCCCCATTGTTGACGCAATATCGGTAGTGTTTGCTCCACCGGTAGCGATTCCTGCAAATGCTGAACCAACAGCACCAGTAGAAATCATTGTACCGAGATCGGAAAGCCCACTGAACATTCCCATTACACTATTAATAATACTCGTGAATGAAAATACTACACCAAGAGATGACATCTGAAGCATGAATAAAGATTTGTTTAAATCACGGAATTTACGAGTTCCACCACCGAAGTTGTTTAGGAACTTATCCATGAATCCCTGCGTCTGTGCGGCTGCTGCTTCAGGAATAGCAACCATCGCTTTTGTTCCAGCAGCAAGACCACCATATGCAGTCTGGACTTGTGCGGCTGTACCAGAGGCTTGAAGCATTCCTGCCTGTTTGCCACCAGCAACTCCACCAACTTTGGTCATATCTATTTTAAGACCCTGTTGTGTGAGTTTTGCCATTTCCTGCTGAAGTTGCCTTGGGTCAACCTGCATCACTAACTTTGCTACATCTTCTCCCATATGTCACCTCCTTCGCATTGCTTTTTTCTGTGCTTTGTTTTCTGCGTCACGGAAGCAATGAATCACTTCCATGTCGAACATTAGTCTTCCAAACCAATCTTCTTCTTCGGTCCAAGAGATTAGTGATGATGGGCGTTCTCCTGATGATGTTGCAAGAGAACCCAATGCAATCTTCATCTCACTTTTGTATAATGCGAAAGAAGTCTTGTGACCCATCGAGAGTCGAACAAATTGCGAGGAACGCGCCATACTGGTCTTCACCAGCGAGGTCATCAACCGTTGCGTTTGGTGTGGGTGCAGATGCTCCTTTTGGAGTAAACGACATAAGAATCTGTGGGAGTACCTTTGCTGCCCACTGTTCAAACCCTTCACCGATACGTTCCTGTTCTGCCGGTGAAAGAGGATCTCCTTCTTTCTTCTTATTTGCTGGCATATATTTTGTGATGATACCGAGGTGAATCGCGCCAACACGGCCCATCGGTTTCCTTAATTGAATGACGCCACTTGGCGTTTCAATATCGTAGTAAAGTACCATAATTATGCTGCGATTGTGAATGTTACGCCACTACCAGTTGCAGTGAAATCGACTATCTTTTCAATCTCTGACACCTTTGAAATCTTACGTCCACCTTTGCCGTAAACAGCAACGGGGAGATCAAGAGTGAACTTCAGGACACCAGCGAGATCAGTGCACTTAATTGAAAGTACCGAACTTGCCACGGTGTTATTAGCATCTACGGCAGTGCCAACACCAGTTGCGCTACCAGTAATTGCTTTGTTGTATTCAGTGAATGCAGTTTCTGCAAACGTGATTGAACCAGTTACAGATGTGACACCAGTTCGTGCAAGACGATGGAGAGTGAAATCGTTCAGAACAAAGTTGTCCTCATCGAGTTTCCTATCCAGATCAACTGTTATTTCTTTAATCTCTGTTGATGCAGCCCCACCAATTTCGAGTGATGCATTATAGAACAATGCTGGATCTTCTGCGGTTATCGTTGGCTCAGAAAACTCAGCAAGAACATAGTTCTTTGCAAAGAAATCAGCCGTGAATGTTGCAAACTCTTTGGCTGCAAACTTCAGTGAGAGTTTTGAAATACCACAACCGACACACTGCATCTCCTGGTTCATTAGTTCCTCACCAATGTCGATTGACATAGAGGTAGGGACACCGAATATATAAGGCCCAGTTGAGTCGCCCATGAAAGACTTCAGGATGAGTTCGAGTTGCTTGGGACGAATATTTCCTTCAATCGTTCCCGAAATCTTCAGAGGGCCACCATATGCGGCAGCAGCGATATAGTTATCAATGTTCTCTTCGATGAGAAGTGAACGATCAACATCAACACTCACGTCAGATGCGTTGATACCAGCAGTCGTGACATGGGTTCCAAATTGGGATTCATTACCAACCTTTACATAGTTAACCAAGATTAATCACATCCTTATATTTTATTACCATTATTACTTCAATGTCGTTATTTGTTGGGTTGACATCGATTCTTTCAAATCTGAAGTGATGGTAATTTGTTAGCACCACATCTTCATGAACGATCTCGATAATATCTTTTACTTGTGCGACGATTTTATCTCCGTCTGTCATGTAAAATATAATATCGACTTCTATTTCTGGTAGATACGTTGAACCAGTTTCAAGACCAGGTTCAATACCACCGAGCACAATCGAAAGGTGATTTTCTCCTTCTTTGTTAACGAGCATTGTATCTACTTTATATTTATGCTCGCGGAGTGCAGTTGCAATGTCAGCGATGATCATATGTTAATATCAACTCTCCACGGTTTTATTAGTGAAATACCCGCTCGTTGCAATTCCGTCATCATTTCATCAGCGAGCATCTGTTTTGCGTTTCTCACAAAGAACTTATGCCAAGGAACCCATCGGGTGTTCGCATTGTATCCAGGATGGTAGCCATATGTCATACGACGATCTTTAACTGGATCATACTTACCAGGTGAACCCTTAAAACCTTTACGAAGTAATTCTCCATAATCAGTATCAAGTTGTCTACCCATACCAAATCCTGGCATACTGAATGGAGTAAAATCCATGTTACCAGAAAACATCTGCATTCGTGGAAAGTCCATTACAATTCTTTTAGTCCTGTCATTGTGGAGAGGAGCCATTGATAGTTCCATCTGCGTTCCACGAATTTTTACTCGGAGCGATCTACCAAGTTGTCCAGTATTAGTATATCCAAGTTTAATTCGTGCATCGAAGAAATCATAGATATATTCTTCCCAGAAGTCTTTGATGTTTTCTTCGGCACGTTCCATTAAATCGACAACAGTTACTTGTGGCCCAAGAAAATTATTCTTAATAAGCGATGCGAGTTTTCTATTGGGTTTGAATCTTATGCGCACAACACCACCTACACTTACTTGGTTTGGTAGATTAAATTTCTACGAGACTCTTATTATGCGCTGGTAGCGCAGAGAAACTTAGATTCTCATATGATACAAAAAGATTAAGAAATGTCTGCATCCAGTGTAGACATAGTTAGACCAACTGCTGCCCAAACTTTCTTGGCACCAGCAGACTGATCGACGGTAGTATCATCGTTTATTGCAAGAGTCGTTATACGTCTTAAGAAAGACACGGCGATGCGCTGAAGTGCTGCAAGTTTAATTGCTGATGCTTGCGTGACTTCGCCACGAGTGCGCTCCACAAGACTTGTATAATTGACATATGCAAAATACGTGGCTAGCGCCCTAATGGCTTTTGCTTCGAGTGCCTCGGTTACGGTTGTATCTTTGAGAGTATCTATATAGGCATGTGCCATTTTAATACTGTCATACAACTGTTCATCGGTGGCGTAATTATCAGGAATATCTGATAGGCTCACTTGAACGTCGAGGATCATAGATGCAAGGTCAATCGCCATATTAACGCCTCAAAAAATTAGTCGGATTATGCCGACACACCAGTAATCGAACACAGATACTTCGAGGTCGTCTGCCCATTCGCGTACGGGATGATTGCCGTGTTGAAATACTGGGTAACGAGGAAGCCCTGCCCGACACCAACCTCACGCCAGGTTTCGGCACCGGGGATCTTTGACCCATCGTGCACCATGTGGCGGCCCATACGGGGAGTGTTGATACCGAGAATTGCGGAGGTCGTGAGCGCACGAGTGAAGGCGAGTTTAATGCCCTTTGCACCGATGAACTCTTCAACGGACTGCTGAATCTCACCGATCTGAATCGGCTTGCTTAACTGCCCGAAGACGCGAGCCGGATACAGAAGAACCATGTTCTTAAGATCAGAGTCGGTGATGGTCGTGTTGTTCACAATCTTTGCGATTGCCTTCAGAATGTCGTCCTGCGGCTGTGATGCGACTGCATCCCAGAACCCACCAGCGGCAACAGTGTCGCCAACGCCAGCGAGTGCGGTGTCGATAATCTGACGGTCTTTCTTGTAGGCGAGCGCCTGTGCGGAATACTGTGCGTTGAGAGTTTCCTGCTCGGTGCCCTGCTCGACTGCCTTGATTTCGTCGTCGATAATATACCGAACCTGATTCTTTTTCAGTTCAATGTACTTACCGTACCACTGGAAGTCAGAGAGATCAGCCTTACCACCTTCAACAATCTCCTGCATCTCAAACTGATTGGTCGTTGGAGTTGCAAGTTTGTAGAGGAGGTTCGGAGTCGTAGAGGTCGGCATGAGCAGCCCACCAACGTAGAGAGTATCTGCAAGATTGTAGACAATCTCAGTCGTCAGCATTGCGCGCATTGCGTCAGTGTCAGAGGTATTGTAACCTGCGAAATTGTATTTTACCATGTTAAGTCACTCCAAAAATATATTGTGTCAGCATTACGCTGCGGCAGTCCTGGGGTTAACCCACACAGTCACAAACTTACCTGCACCAGCAGCAGCGCCAACAGCCTTCATGACCTTACCGACGATTTCGCCAGCACCGGCCTTAAGATCAACGCAACCAGATGCAACAGTTTCAACCTCATCACCGACAGCGAGTTCGCCGTTATTTGCGGGAATCGGAATCTCGACAACAGTTCCGGGAACGAGTCCCTTGACTGCGACGTATGCATCAGCCGCATAGGCAACGACACCCGTTGAGAGTGACATAGAACCCATGTGAACGTAACCATCCGGACGTTCTCCGGCACCATTGAGGTCAACCTCGCCCTCGGTTGTGGTCAGTTTAACAAGCGTACCGGAATAAGTAATGGCTGCATGTGCAGTCATCGGCTTGCCGGGATACTCAATACCATTCTTAAATCCACCAGTCATTTTATTCACTTCCTGATTTGATATACTGTCTTAATGCTTCTGGAATCGTTTCAATTGCTGCTGCTTTGCCCGTGAGTTTAGGCTTCGGTGCATCGACAGGAGTAGTTGGCGTTTCAGCAGGAGCGTTTGTTACAAAGTTGCTTTTCATCTGCTTAAGGAGTTCAATGCGCTGCTTCGCTGGCAAATCTGCGGCGATAGTTTCAGGTGCTTTAAATCCAAGCGTCTTAAGTTCTGCGATGACAACATCGGTTTTCTCTTTAATAAACCCAGTGTTCTCATTCGTCAGAGTTTCAACTCTGCTCTTATATTCGTCAATCTGTGCTTTGAGCGCAAGCGATTCTGCGTCAGGAACAACTGGCACAACAGGTGCTGCATCTTTGAGTGCGGCCACTTCCGTCTTGAGTGCTGCTACTTCTGCTTCAAAATTCGCTACGATCTGTTTATATTTGCCAATCTCTGCTTCAAAGTTGGCAGTATCCACGACAGGTGCCGGAGTTTCTACGACAGTGTTATTAACTACTGGCGTAACTACTTCAGTTCCTTTCGGATAAAATACCATAATACCTTCAGTCTTCATATGGTCACTCTCATCTGGTGCGCTAAATGTCATAGGAATACAATCGACTTGTGTTCCTTCCATCGCGGGTATAGGAACTAGTGCAAGTGCTGTTATTACACCATCAATCGGTTTACCAGACGCATCAAAAGTAAAATCAATCTCTGGACTTGTTTTATTAGCCCCGGTAGATTGGATCTGTTTACGTTTATCATCGCCGTAGATGTGCCCTTCGTATGGTAGACTCTTATTAGTATTATCAAAACCCATCTTATAGGCACGTCCTACTTCCGGAGTGTTGCCATGACCAATTTTGATTGGTACTGCATCTTTAAAATGCGAAAGAATCTTTGTCATCAGTTCGTCAGTAAAGTCAAACTCTCTGCCTTCTGCTGAACGACAAACTCCTTTAGTGATGGCTGCGCCGTGGACTTTGAGGTTGGTAGAATCTGTCCATACCACATCGCTAAAATTAAACATAAATATCACCAAACACTATTCCTATGTATCTCTTTTTCTTTAGTTAAATAAGAAATGGTTGATTACTTTCTTAACACATTCTCCGATGCGTCCCTCGTATGGGATTCAGCACTTTCGTCTGTGTCAGGATAGGCTGCATCTTCTCCACCGCCACCTCGTGTTGCGTTAGCAGCGACGTTCTCTGCGGTTACACCAATCTTTTCACCTGGGCCAGCGGGAGCCTCTGGTTCTTCAGGTTCCGCACCAGGATCACCAATGACGATGCGACCACTAGATACAATATTCTTTCTCTGTTCCTCGGTAAGCATCTCATATCCAACGATGCCACGAATCTCTTCCTCTGTGAAGACACCAGCAGCAACCATGAGAGATAACTGACGGAATGCTTCGAGTTTGTTCATTGCAAGTGACAGTTCGAGTTTGATGTCTACAATGTCAACTGGGTATGTGGGATCTATTAATAAGAGCCTGTCACGAATCATACCAAGAACAACGAACCGAATCTTCTTTGCTAACTGAATAACCTTTGCTGACACGTAATTAGAGATTACTAGTTCACTAGCGTATGAGCCAGCGTCTTTACCATTGACAATTGATGCGGGAACGTTGAGGCCAGTATAGATGTCTGACTGTAACTGCTTCAGAAGTTCGTTGCTCTGTAAGTATTTACTGTCGCCACCAACCGTCTTAATATCAACGGTGTCGAGTGTGACATATCCCTGATCGGTTGCCTGATTCTTAATGGTATTAATATAATTACTAATGAACGTTGTTACATCTGCTGCCTGTCTTGCTCTCTGCTCTTCGGGAGTACCAGAGTATCCTTCGAGAGAGAAGATGTCTGCCTGGATTGCGTGGTGTTCACGAGGAATCATCTTGGCACGAAGCAGAATATCAATCATCGTGATCTGACGTTTCCACCAAACGGGAACGATACAACGATGGAGAGGAGAAACCGAGTAAATACCATAGGTCGTACGATTCAGATTATCGACGAAACTGATGGGAGTGTCTTTATACTTGACATGGATATACTTACCCTTCTCAATAAGATAACTTGCAGTCGTCGGTTTAAGTTGTTCATTGACGACGAGATACTGTGGGTCAGTAAAGATTTCAATTGAAGAACTATTACGATACTTCAGGTCTGGAATGAAAGTAACTAGGGTATTTGGGAGGATGGATGGAGCGAGTGGATTGCGATAGTCAATAAGCAGATTGCCTTGTGTCATAATTACTTCAGCATAAGCCTCGGCAATATTATCGACACGCATCGATTCGTAAATCTTCTTGGCGTCTTTAATACACTTCTCTTCTTTCTCGTCTATATCCTCGCCCACATTCTTTGAAACAATCCCACGGAATGATTCAGATACGAGAGTAGATACACGGTCAATACCAGCACCGATGTCGGCTTCGAGTTTATACATCTGTTCAAAAACCTGAGTATCAGTAAGTTTACTGAAGTCAGACCTTTCCATGATGTACGAAGTGATGTTGCTAGTGATTACCTGTCCTGCGATGATCTTATTAGTGCTTGCCAGCGTTGAACCTTCTGGCTCACCATTCATGAACGACGCTTTCTCTGTGGTCGTTTTCTTTGCTGCCTTCTGCGTTGCCGTTGCGCGTCTAACGCTCTTCTTTGCTACCATTCTGTCCACCATATGCCAATGAATATGCAAGTCCGACCTTCTTTACTATCTCAAAAACAACCGCTTCGTTTCTTTTGAGATCGGGGAACTCTCTTATGATCTCATCAGTTATTTTTCCATTATCAAGTTTCATCTGTCTCATCTCCAAATTTTGTAACCATTAATTTACAATGGTTTATATATTCTTTAAAAGTTAAAGTCTGTTTCATTACATTCATTAAATGTGTTATAATACGAATATTGTCGAGTCTTATCTCGCTTTCATTATTTAATCTATCTAAAGTTGGTGAATTATTAATAAATTTATCTCTAACAAACCAATCTAATTTGTCTCCTGTATATTCACAGAATTCAACTTTAATCGCATAATTAAATAATTCTTCTGGTGTTATATTAATTTTAAAACCATTTACTTTATGTCGTCGCAACGTTGCTTTACACCATGCCATTACACGGGTTTCTTTTGATACGAATGTCTTCAAAGTATCGTTATGTTGTTCTATTTTCTTGCAATCTTTACAACGAGATTGATATCCTCTCTTTGAGTGTTTATAAAAATTATCATCTGATAACTCTCGATGACAACAACTACAGACTTTCATTTTAAAAACCTCTGTAACCCGTCAGTCTTGGAACGGTGTTTACTTTATTATTATATATATACTGTATGCAGTTTGCAACACAGTCTGCCATATCTTTAGAACCAGTGGAAGGATGGTCTATCTTTGGCTTTGCACCTGGGAACACGATGAGTTTATCGCATTCAAGACGCAGAGTGTCATCATAAACAACATCTACTTTATTACTAGATTCGAGGTCAAGCCATGTCGAATAATCATCGAATGTGACGGTATGCTGTTCTGTTTTAATTCCACGACGCATAACATTTTCGATGATGTCTGTATACATCCATGTATCGTGGAGGAAGACCCTAACATTCAACGTCGGAAGAACTCTATTAATATATGATTGTATTTCCGACGGCATAATCATGATGTTCCCTTCTTTCTTCTGGAAACGATGAACACCATCAATAACAATTTTCCCGCTCCTGTGTCTGTAACCACAAGCGATACCGAATGCATCTTTCTTTACCGCAGGATCGATTGCCATTACACGGTAAGGTTGATTGGTGACACTTACTGGCGGTGCAAGAAGCACATTGTCCATCTGTGAGAGGACAACACCGTTTGGAAAAGCGAGACTGTTCCAGATCGAGGGTTGGCATCCGAAGTCTCTCCAAAACGCAGCCAGATTGTTCTCATGCTCGCGCATTAAATCTTCTTTAGTGAAGTGCGGATTTACTTCCCATGTTGGTCTGATGTATGCCAGCGTCTTACACTTCGCTCCATATCGCCGCTTCTCATCCTCTGCATCTTTACAGAGGGTCATCATTATTCCGTTCGGCGATTTGAGGGAAGAGAGAGCGAAGGAATGTCCGTCAATACCGAGCGTATCTGTGGCTTTAACAACGCGGGAGTAAACCTCGGTCGCACCACGTTTAGAGGTTGTATCCTCGAAATTATCCAACTCATCAAAAAACACCGCCTTGGCAGAACGACCTACTGCGGTGCTAGCCCAACTTCCCAATGCACGGAAAAATACATTTTTTGCAGGACATTCAATAATATCTGTTTTAAATTTGAAGTCCATCCACGACTGTACAAAATCAGAATCTTCTAATAAATTTACAGTATTACCAAATACCCCTTCTAATGCCTGATCTAATGATGTTGCTAGTGCTAATAAAGCGATACCCTGTCCTTTTAATAATCCATAATGTTTTGCAGGATTGTCTATTGTGCAGATATCCATCATCTCTATTGCACCCATCATCCCCGACATTGCTGTTTTTCCACTTCTCATACCTAGTGCTAACACGAGATGTTTATATGGTGGGAGGGATGGATTATATTTGTTACGATAAAACTCTCTCATTATTTCTTCTTGAACAGGAAATGGTTCTACACCACACTCACTCTTGAGAAATCCAATTGGATCTAATCTCATTTTTAATATAGTAGTAGCATATTGATAACCATCTTTAGTGGCAAAGTCACTTCTATCAATTTTTCCTTTAACCACCAAGAATAGTCACCTCATACATTCGCTTTATATATTGTCTAAATTCGGAAGAATTCATTTGTCCTTTAGATACATTACAACTGTGACATATAATAGCAACATTATCAATTGTTATATCTAATTCACAATCTTCTCTATCTAAAGTTGGATTTGTTGATAAGAATCCTTCTCCAACATCCCAATGTAATTTTCTTCCACACCATTTACAATGAATAGTTTCTTCTGCTAACTCAGTAAGTTGTGTGGTATCAATTACAATTTCGTATCCACGTTCACGATGTTTCGCCAGTGTGTTAATTGACCACTCTCGCTTTCTATTAACTCCAGTTTTTCTATACTCCTTTCTATAAAGATTTCTACAACTTTTACATTCCGAAGTTAATCCACATGTTTTGTTTTTATCTTTGTAGAAATTGATAAATGGTAATAATTTCCCACATCGACTACAACGCTTTACTGACATGTGCTCTCTCCTTCTCGATTTTATCTATTTCATCGAGAGTTTGCCACTTTGTCATGCGAGAGGAGAAGATTATTCCATACTCACTTAATGACTTTAGGCGTCGCTTCGACAACTGACTCACCTTTAAGGCGTTCTACGATTTTCTTCTGGCATACTGGACAACATTCTTCGAGGATGAGTCCTGTAAGTGTGAGGTATTTCTGCTGCATATCGTTGAGTTGCGAGTGCATTGCTGCTGAATTGTCAGCGCCGATGATACCTGATACTTCGGCGAGGAGTTTAAGAGTCTCTCGGATTTCCTTGGTAACACTCGTGAGTTTGCGCGTGTCAAGTTCCATGTCGTTGGCTACGATTTCAAGGGCGTCCTGGAGTTGAGCGTTGATGTCGTCGAGTTGCTCCATGAAGTATTCTTTGTCACGCCGTGGTTTTACTAGACGTTCTACTTTATCTGTTACGATGGCGGGGAGTTCGACTTTCTTGTGCTTGTATACGTGCTCATCGACTTCAGAGATTTGCATCTTCAATTGGGATGCTGCTTCAACACTAGTAAGTTCACCCGCAAGAATCGCCTTGGTTACTTTCTCACCAAGTTTGATATTGCCACACAGTTTACATGGTTTCTTTGGTGCTACCAGTACCTTATTAGATGCCACAGCGATCCCCTCTTGTTAAACTCGACTTCCTGTTCGAGTACCTTTACTTTGTCATGGAGTTGCATAATAATGGTTGGGACATGCAGCGTTGTGACCGTACCATCTCCATTGTTGCGCGTGATATATTCGCTGGCGTCCTCTTGAAGTTCGCCCTCATCAAGTTCCTCGACGTTAGCGCAATCGTGCGTAACCGAGTCCGTTTTACCAGGCGTACACCATGCATCTACACTGACGATGGGAAAGCCAGCAGTTGTAACCGCCGCACACCTGCACTCAACTACCTCGCGGTCACCAAACATATGTGGTGCTCCGGCGTGGATACAGTCTTTGCATATGAAGTTTGTCATATTTAGTTCCTCTTTTGGTATTCTAATGTATCTCTTTTTCTCTGCATTTATATGCATTGGTTAATAATGTTTCCATGTATGACGTGTTTTTGAGTGAACAAAAAAGAGGATGCTATTATTGCGCATGTGGGTGTGCGTTCTGTTACCGTCGGAGGAGAGTTGAAATTTCTGAAAATTTTTCCGTAAGTGGCTGCTTATATATATATAGGGCGAACTTACATACCTTTTTCGCCGTAGGTACTAACTTATGGCCATAGGTACTAACCTCTCACGTAAGTAGGTGCTTCTCTCGTAATACCCATATGGTAGGTAGGTCCTGGAAAGTATCGACGTGGGACATAACTACCTACGACGTAATGATAACCCATAACTAACCTAAAGAAAAGATAGAAAGTATAAGTAAGTAACTATCCGATTTTCGATAGTAGGTAGAGAGAACGCCATGGTAGGTATGGATAGTGGTAGCACGTAAGGCTTACGGGCGGGGCGAGGCGCCCGAATCGCTTCATTAAAAACACACCCCCCCGCACATCGTCGTTGTCAGGCGTTGGTCCTGGTTTTCTCCTCGTGCCACTGACGGAACTTCACAATGTGAACAATTTGGCACTCGCTCAGGCGAGAAAATGGCAGCGCGCTCGGCGTCTACCGCCTGGTGATCGAGGTGTGCTCCGAGGTGAAAACAAAATCGTTAGGGCAGACCAAACGATCTCAAAATCCACGCCTGAGCACCGAGGTCTCCGAGGAACGTCGATGCTCCGTCCTTGCTCCGAGGTGCTACGAGGTGGGCTTCGAGGTGAGAAAGGTTTAAATACTTGGCACCCCAATGTGGATTCATGCAAAAAATCGCAGAATCCCAAAAAACAACCCTCGCCGAGGGAGTAAGGACGATGAACAACGCTGTTATCGAGGAGTGCTTCCGTCAATACGAGAGAGGTAACCTCGTAGCACGAACGCGCATAGTAGGTAGGGTGCACTAATGGCATCCTCCTATAAGATAGGGACATTCGTCTATGGTAAGGCAGATAACGCCGTATACGAAGTAATTGGTCACCACCCGTCGATAGAAGGGTTACTCATCGTCGAAGACCACGACTGTAAACCACGATACATCAAGGATACGACGGTATACGCCGTCGAATAATCACCCTTTCCCCGTAATCAGACGGCGGCAGTCCACGACTGCGGAAGGGCGTAGGCTCTACGGAGCCACTAACGCCGAAAGGCGTCGATGCCGAAAGGCGTCATACCCTGAAAAGGGCGATGGGCACGGTATAAATACCAAAATCCTCGGATACTGTGCGACGGAGCAAGGGGTGGAACAGACGACAACGACGAGAGTATCGTCGTAGAAGTCGTCGAGTAAGGTGTGTTCGCAGTCGGCACGTCGGAGCAGCGTCTTGAAACAGCGCGCTACAGAGGGTAATAGCCCCGTATCCGAAGAAACGTCGTCGATAGTCAGTCGATACGACGTGTTACTCCGCTGAAAGTGGCTTTGTTCAAAGTGGCCACGGAGTGAAACGTCGAAAAAATCCTTCGGTTAAGTCGGTTCATCAGTCGTGGTGAAGGGCTACAATCGTCGAATTTAACGCCTGAAAGCGACAGTCAATGCCGTCGTAATAAACGGGTGGAGAACCTCTGTGCTTCGAGGACAATCGTCCTTGGGCTACGTGGAAGAAGCGTAGGGCGTTACGTCGGTAAACCTTCCGTTGATACTCGTGAGCCTTCAGTGGCTCCGTCGTTCTCGTCTGTAACCCGGCGGCAGCATCGGTGAACGATGACGTGCCATCGTCAGTAACGTCGGACGACCGTTGAAGGGCGAAAACCCCAATAGCACGGTATGACCCCGACGTGAAATCGGTGGGCAACACGACTGACAGCGCCCTGCACATCGAGTAGTTACGAGAGTGGATACGGTGAGCCGCCAGATAGCATACGACTGAATAGCCGTCTGCGCTACGTCGAAGCCCCAATGCCGACAACGACGTGGTAACGACGGACGAATCTCAACCCATCGACGTGTGACGCCCTGACTTATAACGGGTAACGTCGGTGTTAATCTCGTAAATTTCAAACTTTAGGGAATCACGACGGTCGAACGGCGTGGTTCTCGTAGCCCGTAATAAGGGCGTAGCAGAGGTAAACTATGGATACATTCGACATACTACACGACGACTTACCAGTCGCAACATGGACGGAATACGACAGCAGCATCGACGAACTCACGGGTGAAGCACAATGAGGCGCAGCGTATACACACCTACGAAGGAAATGCTCGCAGACACGAAGTTTACGTCGTTCCTCGACGAACTCGTAAGGAAAGCAGAGGCGAACAACGTCGATATATCGAGGCAGGAATGGCTCCCTATATCGTAATAACGACGAGATACGCCGTATACAAGTGTCACGGCTACCGTATTAAGGCGGGGCGCGTATACTTTAATTCACGCGCTATCAACGTCGCAAACGTCGCAACAATCGTCGATAAAGATGGAAAAACGACGTATTCAAACGACGTAGTAACGCCGTACAACGCCAGGAGCCTTACTCAAACGGCCAGACGCAGCGAAGCGGCTGCGAAAAAAGACGGGTGTTAAGGCGGTTTCAAAGGCAAAAACGCCCGTAGTTAAGCGGAAATCATCATTACCAGACGTGATAATACTATGAGCGAGGACGATTACGGCGATATGCCAATGGATTCTAGCGGTTATTATCACCTTTGATAATATACTGTCTGACAATATTCTCCCTTTATTTACGTTTTTCCTGTGGAAAATGTAAAGTAAACTTTACATGTTTCTCACTGACGTTCATTCGTCGTGCAGGATTTTCCAAACGACTTACGACGTAAGCCGATTTTGGAGTTGTAAATTACGTCTGGGCGCTGCTCCTTTAAACGGCGCAAAATGCTCGAAATGACGAAACAAAGCCGAATCTCGAAGCAGTTTTCGAGTGGAAATGGTGGTTAAAATCTAACAAATTAAGCCCGAATTGACAATTCCATGCCTCTGCACGTTCCAAATTATGCCATCCAAATGTTTTTATGCGTATGGAATGTTTTACAGAATGTAAAGTGTAAGATACATAATTTCAAGTTTACGTTACACAATGTATGGTTTACTTTACATTATCGTAATTTTTCAAACAGACGCGCATATATTCGATAAATTCGTCGAGCGTCCTATTGGATTTCGTCGTATTACACATCGAACAAATCACCCATACATTATCCTTTGTTACGACGTTTTCATTATCCTTTCTATCGAGTGACGCACCATTAGTTTTACGACAATGAGTGCCTCGTTGATAGTCGAGAACACATCCGCACAGAGGACAACGACGAGTTTTAACGGCAATTGCGTAGAGTTGTTCAACGGTTAGTTCGACGATAAATCTGTCGTTAGACTTCTTTCCTCCGATGGCATCTCTACAAAATCGTAATATATCTTTATCGGTATTTAACGTCGATGGTTGTAGACCTCTCGGTATAGAACGCTTCGATTTCAAGATAGTTTCAATCTTCATTTCATACGACGTGATTCTCAATGACTGCGCCACGATTTCGTCAAATTTGGTTTTCATGTTCATTACCTACGCGCGTATATTAAAAATAAGGTTCTTACACATATTTGTCTTAATTCTTTCTTCTTATTATCGTCTATTATAATAATAGCGTTTGTGCTATTATATATTATGTCTTTCTTCCTATTTAAAGGTTCCTGTTAATCAACAAGAACGCAGTCGTATCAGCGACGAGTGGTTCATACCATAGCGTTC
>Ga0265297_10006530_pt1 | contig 16855 bp, 21 predicted proteins | sample Munlanlwell13791_FD_192502 | JGI IMG/M metagenome (GOLD analysis project Ga0265297, IMG submission 192502) | Leachate microbial communities from a municipal landfill in Southern Ontario, Canada - Leachate well 137-91 | ecosystem: Engineered > Solid waste > Landfill > Unclassified | place...
GTTAAAAATCATTCTAATAATAATCCTGTATGCAGACAAAGAAGATATAAAATTAGAAATTAATCCTTCTTAGTAAGCTTTTTAACTCAATATGCATTGATTTTTTTATGATAAGACAACCAATTGTATCGCTATTGGGACGCCTTAAGCACCAGAAACCTTTCTATAGTTGTTCTTTTCAGAGTATAATCGTCGGCAAACTGTATTAATCACCATTTTTCTATACATTTCATAAGAACCTCTATTTTATAAAATTATCGGAAAAATATTGATCACGTTCTAGTGGTTCATATTTCTAAAGTCTTTTAGAACCTGCACATGAAATTCAGGTTTACCCTCATACATTTTTCTTATACTTTTTATTTCAGGTTTGTTTAAGAAGTCTATCCAGTCTTCATGTTCATCAAGGTTTAAGTCGTTTATTACCTCTTCCGCCTTATCTTCCCCATAGTTCTCTGCAATAAGAATTAAAGAAGTATTGATTATGTTACGAGAATAATCCTTAACGCCTACGCTAGGTAGTTCTTCTGAAATAATATTCTTCAGTTCAGCAAAAGAGGGTATTTTCACCATTTTTATCTTCTGTAAATAATCTCCCCTAATATATTAAACTTTCCATAACCAATTATATTTTCCATATCCTTTTCGTATTCCCTGTTTTATAAAAAGTTTTCTATCCTTTATAATATGGAAAGGATACAAGAGTTATATGGATTTATCTTGTCAAGCAAAAGGAGAGAAGTAGTTCTAAAATCATTAAAAAATAAACCATTAAGACCCTTTGAGATAGCTAAGAAAACAAAGTATAAAGCACCGAATGTCTCAAAGACTCTTTTTCAACTGGAAAAATATAAGCTTGTTGAGTGCATTACTCCAGGAAAAAAGTCATGGAGAGTTTATTCAATTACTCAACTTGGAAAAGATGTTTTAAAATACAAATAACTACCAAGAATCGTCTTCCTCAAAATCTTCTGAGAATTCATCTTCCATTTCTGAATCGTCCAATTCTTCTTCTTCATAATGGATAAATCCATCAGGTTCAAAACCGAATTTATGAAAATTATTTTTAATTTTTAAATAATTCCAATCGTTTATAACAGAAGTATCTAAATTGTCTAAAGCTATATGAAAGAGCCATTCCGAAACTGCTTCATTTCCCCCAAATTTAGAATAAATAAAATTCCTTAATTCCTCTGAATAATAATGATTTTTACTTCTATGATTTACGCTTTTATCATCTTTATTGTCATCAATCCACTGATGCAAATCCTTGTAGGTCTTTCCTGTTCTTTTTTTACTAATTGCACAATGAACTTTGTTGTGGGGCATGAATAAACAATTAGTTCAACTTTTTTATATCTTACTAAAATAAAAAAAAATTAATAAAAAATGTTTTAACGAATTATTCTTCGTCTTCTTCTTGGTTTTCGTCTTCTTCAATTTCTTCCTGTTCAGTTTCAGCCATTTTTACACCTCCTTTTATGTTTTGATTGTATCATCTAATTTTGGATGCCCATTTAATTCTATGATAACTCTTCCATCAGGCAGTTTTTGGATAGATGCAGATGTGCAAAATCTCTTTTTTAAAATTCTAACATACTCTCTCAATATTTCTTCCATATCTGTTTTAATTAGAGTTTTCTTAAATCCCGATTTAACATCCTGATTGACAATCATCTGAAAATCCTCCAACCTAAGTAGATTAAACCAAGAATCAAAAAGATAATAAAAACAACAATTAATAAAGAAAAGACAAGAGCTTTAATTAGCTCACTTCTCGGAGTGTAATAAACAATCTTTTCTCCAGGTTTATCATATTCTTTAGTCCCACCCAAAGATCCCCCAGTTATAATTGTAGGATTATTTTTATCAAATTCAGGAACTTGATAAAAAAGAGTAAATTCGTAAAGTTCTGGGCTAAAAGAGGAATTTTCTGTTTCAAAATTGATAAGATATTGAAAATATCTTTTTTCTAAAAGGTTTATTTCTTGAGGAGTTTTATAATTTATATTTTCCCAATCAGAATTAATACAATTAACCTCTTCACAACTTTTTATTGAAATATTTAATTTCTTTATTCCCCTAGAATAAACCTCTTTAACTTCTTCAGGGGTTAAAATTCTATTCCAAACGACGACTTCATCGATTGAACCATTAAAAGCAAGTTTTCTGTTTGGTCTTAAATCTCCGATAGATAAATAATTATTTGGAGCCTGATTCCCCGCAATAAAACTCTTATCTAAGACCCCATTTACATAAATTTTAGCTTCTCCTCCCTTGGTTGCAGATACTATTAAATGAACCCACTTCCCAACAGAGAGGTTGTTATAATTTGATTGCACATAAGATCCTGAAGAGGAAGAATATGCATAAACTCTAAATTTAGATCCTTCTGCCAAAAACCAAATAGGATAAAATAAAGATGAATTAGGAGAAGAAGCAACTATCGTCCTTCCGTAGATTTCTAAAGTGTTTAAACTGTTTGGCTTTAACCATGCAGAAACAGTATAATTATCCCCATAAACTAAATTTGCGGAAATAATATCATCTATTCCATCAAAACTATATGCTCCCTTGAGTTTTCCATTTTGAGTATATGTGGGACAATTAAAGAAGGTGCAACTTCCGTGATTACTATTTCCCGAGGTGTCAGAAAAATTATTATTCAGATGAAATAATAAGATATTTCCATACATTAAATTTTCTTCTTGGTAATTTGTCAACTCTCCAAATAAAGACGCATTCCATGAAATCCCTGTCCAATTTGCAGGACTTTCTGCATCAAATAATGGGCTTAAATAATATCCGCTTATGTTTTCATTAAAGAGTCTAAGAGAATTATTAAAATAAGTATTTTGAAATGTCCCCTGATTAAATTCTGAACTAAAACTTAAGCTATTCGCTAAAGCACAAGAAAAAATTATTATTACTATTGCAGTTATATTTTTATTTATTTTTACCATAAGACAATTTTTTTAACAAATAAAATTAATCCTGCACTAAGCAACATCAGAAGGATTAATCCTAAAAATAAAACAATTGAAGGAACCATTACACCAAATAATAAAATATTCTCCCCATTTATTAATGCATTAAACCATCCAATAACTACTCCGAGCAATGAAGATGAAACTTCCACGGTTAGTGAAGAGTCACACTTAATGATACTGCTTCTCATTTCTATCAATCCCGCATAAGATTCGCTTTTGAAATCACATTGAATCCAATTAGTAAAGGAAGATTTTCCATTTATTTCTACACTTGTAGTTTTGAGTCTACAATTTCTCTTTAAGGCATCAGACAGAGTAAACGTGAATGTGTCCTTAATATCTCCTTGATTTTCTACAATAAACTCAATCTTAGTTGAAACTTCTCCATTTGCCCCTGTTAAAACTATCTTCTTAGTGGGTCTTACTAAATTTATATTGCAAGAAGGGGTTTTGCTTCCAGTTACGGTTCCCCCACCGATAACGGTTGCAGGAGAAGATGCACTTACTGTAAATGTTGCAATTGCATGATCTTCATTTCCCGCCTTATCGCTTCCATAAACGATTAATTCATAAGTTCCATAGTCAGTAACGGTTGCATAAAAAATATTATTACAAGGATAGCTCACGTTTTGATTTAATCCATCAATTTTTCCATCTGAATCATAGATAGAGTATTTGCATAGATGAATATTCAAGTCATTAGAATCTGCTCTTACAGATATAGTTTGGCTTCCACTAGTCGAACTAACTCCATTAATTGCAACTATTGGCTTAACAGTATCTATCCCAAAAGTATAATTTCCTTGTTGACCAAAAAATAATAATCCTGTGTCGCTTTTATTTATTGCACATGCCCAATTATGAAGGCTATCATTCAAATTCAGATTAAAAGAATAAGTATTTCCCGAGCTGATATTTGTAATTGTTTGATTTAATGTAAAATTACCATTAAAATCTCCGTATAAAAATAAGGAACTAATATTTGCTCCTTGAACAGAGCATCTTAATGTGACGTTTTTATAAGATAAATGCTGATTATTAGCAGGAAACTCTTGATTTATAACTGGATTTGTTAAATCCACAATAAGAGTATTGTTTAAATTATCTGAGTAAGCACCATAAATATTCCCAAATAAACAATTCCAGGTATAATCCCCTCCATTCGCAAATGTATAATTAAACGCAGAGGAATTAGAGACGCCTGAAATACTTCTGGATTCATTTTTTAGCAAAGTGTTATTTTCATCCCATAAATAAAAAGAAATATTAGAAAGGGGGAGATTGCTTGAAGCGTTACATACAAATTCTCCTTGTGGACCAATAACTGAATTATTTTGAGGAAGAGTTTGTGTAGTGATTAGAGGGATTATTAAAGTAATATTCCTCACGCTTGAGTTTTTGATATTCCCAAGATTATCCTCCGCAGAAACATAAAAAGAGTAATTTCCGTCTAATAGCGATTTATTAAATTCAATTGTGCTATTGATCCAATTTATCTGTGCTTCATATAAATATGATCCTAGAGGATTACCTCCCCCTCCAACATAATCCATTGAAATATTCAATATAAGATAGTCATCTAAAAGAGCATCGTAAGGAATTGAAATTGTTTTATTGACAACACAGTTAGGATAAGATAAACAATTAGGTTCTCTTGGATCTCCAAAAGGATAATAATCCTTGCACAAGTAGAGATTTGACCACTCATTCATATCTGTATAATTTTTATAATCTATCTTAAAATCTCCAAAACAAGCATAAATCGGCGTGGTTCCTGCAAAACTTCCCCATCTAAAAGTTATGTTTGCTCCCCCTATATCTTCAGGAATTGTGTAGTTCAGTAATATCGATCTGACTCCTCCCGAACTTCCATCTAAAAATCTTTCTCTTGTGCTAAAATTTCCATCAAAGGCATTAGTACATGGTTCTGTTGTAGAAAATAAACCTGTGCAAGAATAACTATCTGGAATAAACTGATTTAAAATATAATAAATAATGTTTTGAATAATCCCATTAAAATAAAAATAAATATTTTTGATATATGTTAGCTCATCTTTTATTATCATTCTCACAGAAAGATTATTTTTTATAAAGATTGAATCATTTTCAGGAGTTGGCTCAATAAATTCAATTGTTGGTGCACTTGAATCGATATTTAAAGTTCTATTATAATAAGAAAAAGAATTAAATCCTCCTATGTCTGTAACAAGACAATTCCAATGGTAGAGTCCTGAGGGTAAAGATGCATTAATAATTGTGCTGTTTTCGTTTCCATAAAGATTATTGCTAGCAGTTAAAAAAAGAGATTTATTCTTACTCCAGATATAAATTGTAGCATTACTCAACTCCATGTCAGAACTTCCAGAACAATTAAAATAAATTTCTGAAGAATTAAACCATTGTTTATCTGAAGGATAAATAGAATTTGCCAAAACTTCAGTTATATCATATTCTATATTTAAAGATGAGTAGGTTGTAACTCCATCGGTGTCCGAATGAAAAACAAAAGGAATGGTGCACATTTGCCCATTAACAATTGCCCCATTATTATTACATTGACTATTATTTAATATAAGATTAAAATATTCTGAAAAATCAGGAGTCTTATAATTTATTTCGTTAAATATTCCTGTAGAATTCCAAAAATATAAGCCTGTATTTGTTCCTAAACTTAGATTAGTTGGATAAGAATCGGTTAATGAAATTATTCTTATCTTGTCTACTGCAGACACAAGCGAAGAGCTTAAGAAAAAAATTATCGCAACTAAAAAAAACAGATAAAATACTTTTTTCATAATCTGACCTCTACAAAGTTTAATACAGAATTTGAATTTTCATTCTTACCATTTTCATCTACAAGGAATCCTTCTGCAAAAAAAGTATTACCTATTTGAATATCTAGATCCCATACGTCAATATCATAAACTTTAAATTCTTTATAACTGGTTATTGGTTTATTATTAAGACTAAAATCCTTCAAATTATCTCCAACTTTTAATCTTTCTGCAGGTTTATATCCCTCACTCGTCCAAAAGAGATGATTATAGGTTGTATTTACACAAATATCGTCTGTGCAAATCTCATAAAGCTTATTCTTATAATTTGAGATATCTCTTTTTGTTACATTGATAACCTTGTCTTCAATAATTTGTTTATCTTTATAAGAGAAAATTCGATCTCCAATGCTAAATTCAGAAATCTTTTTATTTCCTTCTGGAGAACTAATTAAAGTATAATCTGGAAAACAAAATGAGAATGTAGTGGTATGACTAATTAACCATAACTCATTCGTGTTATTATTATATGCCAGTCCATTAATTGAACTTTCAGAAACCATAAATGTTGATAGCAAGGTAGTCCCATTATATTTCGCAATTGTTTTAGAATATTTTCCCAAATAGATAAATCCATCAATAATTTCAAAACCAGAACCGCCACTTGCAGTAGTTAAGTTCCTAGTTATTTCTCCATTACTTTCATTAATTACATAAATAACTCCAGGATCTGTATAAACATAAAGTTCCCCATTAGAATAATACATATCTCTTGCCCAATCAGTTGGAAAAGAATAATTGTAGGATTTAATGTATCCTCCTGTTGAGTTTGTCCAGACTATTGTATAATTCGTAGGCCATCCCGCAACAACTGTTTGACAAATAGAGTAAATTACAGACGTGCCATTAGTTGTAGACCCATAAGGATCATCTCCACAATTTATTGGAAACGGGTAACTTGCAATATTTGAGTGCGTTCTATTTGCGACTTGAATTGCTCCCCTAACCACATAATAAAAATCATCTCCAATAAATCCTCCGCCCTTTCCTGAACCGCCCGTGTCTCCGACTTCAGTTTGATTTATCATTCCTTTGGTAGTTGCCCCACTAAGGTTAATTGAAGCAGAAGTTACATTTGCATTTCTTGGAATATCTACATATCTAAAATTATTTTGATTTGAAGTTCCAAAAAGTAATGTTTCTGAAGATAAAGAATTATTAAAATAATTTACTATAACTGCATTTACAAAAGAAAATAAGGAAATTGCTAAGGCTATAAAAATAAAAATAAAAATTCCTAAGATTACCTTAGCTTTTTTGTCTTTTATATTAATCTCCATTTTGAAAATAAGGCTTTAAACCATAACTTTATTTTAGACCAGAAACTTTGATTCCATACACAGAGATTTTCTTCGCAAGAAAATTCTCCCTCTTGATTTTCTATACTAATATCCTTAATACAATCAACAGTAGCATTAACACAATAGCCACACTTCCCAGGATTTCCTCCCTTATCTTTCCAGAGATAATTCTCACAAATACTTAGAAAACTCCCCACGCACTTTTCTTGTCCATTCTCACATTCTTTTGGGACACATTTCCATACATTCCAATTTCCCGACTTATCACAATATTTATCTGAAGAACAATCGCTAGTTTCTGCACATTGAACATTCTTTTTCCCATCTAAAAATTGATTTCCAAGATACCCCCCACAAATTCCTGCCCAAGCCCAACTTCCATCGTCAGCCTCATCGTAATCATGTGCACAAAGAATAAATTTTGGAACCTCTCCATTAATGCTTGGATAAATTCTTCCATCTTGGATTTGAGGCAAATTATATCCACTTTTTGAAGGACTAGGCCAATCAGAAATCATATAAGAAATGTAAAATTTATCTCCTTGATGACTTACATCAATATACCACTTTCCTGCACAATATGAACCATGCACTTTTCCCTCACATTCAGGATACATTCCAGTTACTTGAGCATAGGCTCTTGCATCACCATAATTTTTTGAGTAATCATAACTCCATGCAGATACATTAGAAATTAACAATAAACAAGAAATTAAAAGAAAAATCTTTTTATCCATTTGAGCCTCCCCCAGCAAGATTTGATTCTAATGTTCCTGCAGAAAAACAATCATTTATTTTAATATCAAAGTAATCATATCCTAAATTTTTACAACATTCATTATCCTCACAATTTGAAACAGAATCTCCTACTGAAAATAAGTCATTATATTTAACAACATAATAAGAAACTCCGATTAATGAACCCAGTATTAAAATTAAAAGAACAATCCAGAATAGTTTCTTAAACATATCCTGCTCCTGCCATAGCAGTCCATATGGCTCCGATTAAAGTTAGAATTCCCCCAAAAACAATTGCAAGAGGGACTTTCTTAATAATTGAAAAGATTAAAACCCCTATACCTAAGAAAAGTAAGATTAGAGATAATACTGAAACGTGGGGAATTAAACATCTTCCTTGAGTAGTTGTTGTTTCGCTACCAAGTAATCCAAATGTTATTCTATTCCAGAATGATTTTGTTATTGTTTCTTTTTCAATCCACTTTCCACCTAACCTTTCGCATTCAGTTTGATTTTCTTCTATTGACGGAGGATTATCTATCGGTGGATTAACATAACCCCCAACACACATATAATTCTGGCAGGTTTGGTCAGAAGGACAATCTGCATTAATACAGCATTGAACATTAACATTTGAGCCCTTTTCACAATAACCTCTTTCGCAACTCCAACCAGATCTTTGTTTATTCTGACATGTATACTGTCCTGCATTAGGACATTGATAATCGCTTGAACATTGTATTCTTGTATCTTTAGTTATTGTTTTCCAAGTATAATCACTTTGACAAATCTTATCTTCATACTGTGTGGAAATAACTGCTCCAGGACAGCATTGTTTTCTTTCTCTTGTGGCAGTATTTGGATAAATATAAACGGTGCCGTCTTCCATTACTAATTGGTTTGAAGAGTAAACATAACCTGCTAAACAAAATTTTCCTGTTTTGCTATCATAGACTGTTCCACCATATTGACTATTCAAGTCATAGTCTAAAGATTCCCAATATTCAAGATAGGGGGCAGTTTGATAAAATCCTAAAACATTTTTATCTGTTGAAATTAATTTAGATCTATATGTTTGAGAAGGACAGGTTAAATCACAACTTGATGAGCAGACTATTTCTCCCGCAGGATCTCTTGTGGTTGAATAAAGTCTTAAACCAAATTTATTATATGAATACTTTAGTCTTGCCCCTGTAGCTGGTTGCCATCCTTTCCAAAATGCAAGAGTATATTTTTCAAAATAAATGTGCACTGATTGTTTAGTTAAATCTATTGAAGATAGGGGTAGTCTTTTTGTTCCTGCAAAAATATATTTTTCAGTTTGTTCATAACAATTATTTCCATTTTTATCGCAAACTAACCATCTTAATCTTAAATCTTCGGTAAATGACTGCCAAATTCCATAATCTACAGTTACTAATATATCATGAACAGAATCGGTCGTAACCCCAACAGTGTTATATTTTATCCAGTGATCCCCAATAATATATTCAGGACTCCCAGAGCCAATTACATCGCATCTAAAAGAAGCTTGGTGAGGTATGGCAATTTTTGTTATTGGAGAACCAGATATTGCAAAATTAAAAGTTGAGCTAAACCATGGAAGTGCCATTAAAATTATTCCAAATAATATTGTAACAGTAAAGACTGCAATTTTCATTTGGTTTGGATTATTCATTAAAGAAGTAAAACCATAAACTACTGCTAGAATAATTATTGCCCCACCTAGAATTGTTAATAAATTAGTTGTTAAAAACCATGCAAATCCAAAGATAGAGATTAATAAAATTGCAATTATAATTGCAATAACAATTAATCCTCCTGTGGTCAATGCAATAGCTAATTGTCCTTGTTTATTCTTCATTTCCTTTCCTCCGTTTTTTTAATGTTAGAAAAATAAGGGCGGAGGAAACTCCCCCAACTGAAAAGGCAATCACAAATCCCAAGCTGAATAAAGCGTTGTGAATTATATGGGCTATCGGGAGAAATAATCCTGTTATTGCGTAGATGAATGATTGGATAAACATAAAGAAAAATGCTGAAAGATATGCCTGAATATTTTCTTGATATGCTGTTTTGTGAGCAGTTGCAAATCCAGGAATCAATAATCCATAACCTATTGAACTGATTAATATTGCAATGAGCATCACCCCTATAAACGAAGCGACACTCTGTCTCGCATCTATCTTCAGAGTTAAAAGAATTATAAGCCACAAAACATTGAATATTATGGATGGAAGAATAATCCCCCACGTAAAATCCTCGTAAAACCCAGGAATTATAGAGCTGTAATATGCCTCGGTTATTGGACTCACCGTATAGCCAACTTCTATTGGATGAGGGATGGGCATTATTTGAATTTTTAATGTTGTTACTGAGAATAAAATTGAGATTGCAAACAATCCTATTATTACAAACTTTAACCAATTCCATTTTATTGGTCGATAAGAATCCGTTGTTGCTAATGATGGGAGATGAGCAATCAAAGGTTCTTTTACCCAAATAAAAGTCAAAGATATCGCAGAGATGATTATGCAAAACCATCCGAGAGGGATATATTTGTCTAAGTAAAACTGGCTTATTTCTGGATTTCCTTTCAATACAATAAGCTGAAGCTGGAAGAAGATGAATAGGATCAAAATCATCCCGCTCCATACAATATTGAATTTGCTTTGTTCTGCTTGCATGTTTCATGTTTTCTTTTTATGAGGTTAGTTCTAACTACGAAAAATAAAAAAAATAAAAAAAGAAATTTTAAGCTGAATCGCCTTGTAAATACAAGTAGCCTGTTTCTGGTGCCTTGGTTCCCATCCTATCATAAAATAATAGTTTAGAGATAACTTCGTTAGAAGCTAGTAGCTCATCGCCGTTTTCTATGGTAGTTAAGTTTGCATCAAGCAGTGTGTTCGCTTTGATGTAATACTTCAAGGTTAGAGCATCTCCATCACATATGTTAATCTTTCTTGACTCAAGTTCGATTTCATAGTTCTGGTTGGCTCCATCAGTGCTAAACCCATTCTTAGTTCCACTGTTCAAGCTAATTATTGTGTAAGGCTTACCATCGATATAGATCTTAAGTTCTTTAATACCTTCAAAGGTTACAGAAGACCCTTTATCCGTCAAAGAGTAGTTGTTCTCATGAACAGCCACCTTCCAAGGTTGCCAGCACATATTATCTGAAACAGATAAGGTTTGGGTTATTGTGTATTCTTTTCCAGTTGCGTTTGCACTAACTGAGAAAGTTTGGTTTGAGATGGCTAAGGTGTCTGCCTGTTCCATCTTTAGGGCATATGTATCTGGATGTGCATTGTAGTCGCTTAAAGTTTGAGTTTCTGTTTGTGGTCCGTTTCTGATGTCTACTTCAAAGAATCGGGTATAATATCCTGACAAAACTGCTCGGATATAATAGTGCCCAGGTTTTTCTTTGTTGATAGTGGCTAATCCGCTGGTGCTAGAATAAACCCCATCAGCAACTTCATCACAAGAAGCTCTTGGATTATCCCAACAAGATTCAGGTCTTTCTTTGTAGAGATAAAACGTTGGTTCTAGATTCTCTCCAGTAAATCTGTTGCTTGATAAAACTTGATAATTCACAATTTTATCACTCCAAATATTGCTTATAACTTTTTGAGAGTTAGAAGCTCCACCAGATGAGAACAAACCACTAAACACTCCGTGATCATATGCATAATACAAACCAAAAGCACACAGACTTGCAAGTGCGACAATTACAGCCACCATTAAAAGTCCGCTACCCTTTTTGTTATGCATTTTTTTGTGTTGCCTCGAAATTTAATTAATCAGGTAAGCTGGATGAACTTTAAAAGAACCTTAAACAAAAGCTAGGCATAATCATGCACAAGAAGTATCTAATATTGTTTTAAACAAGATTTATTCCCTTATTTTGAAAATGGATGAAACGTGCACGGGGCAGACTGGTGTAAGATTAGACTTAAGATGCATGAATGTTACCCTCTGGGAAGAATGTGCCGAACTAAACGGGTTTATGTGGCTAAAATGGGGTAATACAGGAAGATATGAGGGCATAAAAGTCCCGAAAAATCTACAAGGGGCAATTTTATGCATGTTAATTCTTAGTAAGTGTGGCAGTTTTGGGCGTTTTGGAAAAGCAATCGGCAAAACAAAAGGATGGGTAAAAATATTATTAGACTCTCCAAAAAAAGCTAAACTTACAAAGGAAGTCAAGGGGCGGATAAGTGAAGCGTTAGGACTGGATATCTTACTGTAATAGGACACCTCGCTCAAGGAAATTATTTTAAAATACTTATCCATAAAATCAGCAATGGAAATGGAAGTTAAACTATTAGATCTGTATGGATTAAAATTCACTGCAGATGATCTTAGAGATATTGCAAATATAATGGATAATCCTAAATTACTTCCTTTAGAATTTGAAGATGTTGGAGATTTTATTGAACGAGTAGGTCTAAAATGAAAACTAAAAAGTCACTTAAAGAATTAAAAGAAATTATTCAAAGAGAAAAAGATTTTATCGGAATAAAACCATATAGCCATAATATTATTAGTTTAGTCCTATTACAAATATCTCAAAAATACAACAAAGAAGAAGCTAACAAATGCATCGATGAATTTGAACTTTTTAAGCATGGATGGAAAAAAGAAAAATCTGAGGTGAGGGATTTATGAAAAGTTCGAGAAAAAGATTAGGAAGTGATGCCGAAAGAGAACTCTGTCATATTTTCATTGATAAGAATTTTAGAGTAATTAGATCTGCTGGAAGTGGAACTTTAACAAACGCAGAATGTGATTTAATTGTTGCAAGTAAGAAAAAAGCTTTTTGTATTGAATCCAAATCAACAAGAAAAGGAGGAGTTTATATTCCTAAAGATAGGATGATTAAGTTTCTAAAGTTTGCAGAAGATACAAATTTTAGTCCATTGATTGCATTAAGATTTATCAGAGAAGATTGGATATTTGTAAAACCAGAACAATTTAATTCCGAAGGGAATACTTATGGCATAACATTAAAGAGGGCAAGGCAGGAGGGATTTAGTTTTGAAGATTGTTTTAGTTAAACTTTAAAACACATGAGACTTATGAAAGATATGGATAAAAAAGAGTTTGAATTTTTAATAATTCAAGGAGAAGGATTAAAATTAGAATTTAAAGAAAGTTTTGATTCTAAAAATTTAGGAAAAGAAATTGTAGCTTTTGCTAACACTGAAGGTGGAAGGATTTTTATTGGTGTAGAGGATCATGGAAAAGTTAAAGGGATTCAAATAACAAATAAACTAAAATCTGAAATTCAGGATTTAGCAAGAAACTGCGATCCTTCAATTCATATTAAACTTGATTCAATTGATAATGTCCTTATTGTAAATGTTGATGAAGGAATAAACAAACCTTACCGATGTTCAGCAGGTTTCTTTTTGAGACAAGGAAGTAACTCTCAAAAATTAACTACTGATGAAATTAGGGGCTTTTTTAATAAAGAAGGAAAAATATTATTTGATGAAAGCGTAAACCCTGAGTTTAGTTTTGAGAATGGGTTCAATAAATCTAAATTTGAAGAGTTTGTTAAAAGAGCTAAATTAAGCAAGACAATTTCAGATGAAGATATCTTAAAGAATTTAGGGGTATTAACTGAAAATAAGAAATTCAAGAATGCAGGAGTTTTATTCTTCTGTGATAATGTTGAGAAATTCTTTAGGCATGCAATTATTACTTGTGTTTTATACAAGGGAACGGACAAGTATAAAATAATCGATAGAAAAGATTTCACGGAAGATACGATTTCTAATTATAATGGTGCAATGACTTTCTTAATGAGAAACTTAAGGTTAGAATATAAAATTAAAGCAGGACCAAGAGAAGAAATTTTAGAAATACCTGAAGATGCCCTTAGAGAAGCAATAGTAAATGCGATGGCTCACAGAGACTATAATGAAAGAGGAGCAAATATTCAAATTGATATTTATGATGACAGAGTCGAGATAAGTAATCCTGGAGGATTGGTTCCAGCTATTAAAAAAGAGGAATTTGGAAAAAAGAGCATCTCAAGAAATCCTCTTTTATTTAGCCTTTTCAAGAGTGCAGATTTAGTTGAAAAAGTAGGTTCGGGAATAGGAAGAATGCGAGAGGCAATGCAGAAGGTAAAGTTGCCTGCTCCGAAATTTGAATTTACCAGCTTCTTTACCGTAACCCTTCAAAGACCTAAAACCCCCCAAGCTACCCCCCAAGCTACCCCCCAAGCTGAACTTACAGAATTAGAGGGCAAAATAGTATCTGAAATAAAAGCCAATACAAAAATATCAAGAAATGAATTAGCTAAAAAACTGAAAATTGGCTCAGATACTATTAAGGAATATTTAGAAAAATTGAAGTCAAAAGGAATTATTACACGAGTCGGGAAAACAAGTGCAGGTTATTGGGAAGTAAAATAATAATTTTATAGGTAATCTTTCTTTTTATCCAGAATACCCTTTTCTTTAAGGTATTCAACAAGTGCTTTTCTAACTAGGTCGGCAGGTTTAACTGCTTTTTTGTGAGCTAATTTATCAACTGCATCGAATACTTCTTTAGGCACTCTCGTATTCAATTGAAAATCATATGTAGGGCGTTTCATAATATCAACCTATTTTAAACAATTAAAGGGAATGCCCCCAACTTTATAAATGTTACTAAGCATAACATTGTTAAGATTGATAACAATGATAACATTTATAAACTCGGACACCTTAAAAAAATCAACCCGAACGGATAAGCAAGAGGTGATAAACCTACAACAAAATGGGAGCGAAAATAACTCTTGCAAAAGGGAACGAAAAGACTCGCTCTGTGTTGTGCCATTTTTCTTTAGATAAATTTCAAAACTTACGGAGTGATCAGTGATGGACAATCATACATTACTTTACGAAGATACAAAGAAACTACCAGAAGTATTTACTAAATCTGATATAAATAGGATGGTTCTTACTCTTGAAACTTCTCCAGATTATCTGCAGAATGTTTGGGGAGATTGGATGCGTGCAAGAGATAAGGCTCTTATGATGACAATCTATACTTTAGCATTGAGACCAAAAGAAGCTTGCAAGTTAAAGTTTGAAGATTTCGATTTAAGGGCTTTGACAGTTCATATTCATGGAGAGAATAATAAAACAGGTAAGGATAGAGTTCTACCTATTCCAAATGAACTTGGTAAACATCTAAGGGATTATCTTAATACAAAGAAATTTCCAAGGGAGATGTTTTGGAAAGGCTCGCCTTATTTGTTTCCAAGTTATGAGAATAATTTTATGAGCCCAGGAAGATGGAAGCATATATTCAGAGAGAAAATTCTAAAGCCTGCAGGATTATGGCTTCCTCCTGAGGAAGGTTCAACAGTTACGAAATACAGAAGCTATACTCTAAGGCATACAAAAGCCACAGAGCTTATGAATGAAACGCATGACTTATTCTTGGTCGCCAATGTTTTAGGGCATGCAAAACTAAACTCCACAAAAGTCTACTTACATAAAGACAAGAATTACATCGAATACATGAGAAATAGGATGAATAGTGTTAAACAAACTCCAAAAGAAGAGTTTACGCTTGAACATAAAAAGGATACGGATTAGATATCTTTTTAAAAAGCATTATAACAGATAAAAACCCTAGAATAACTTATTTAAAAATACCTCTAGCAACTAATATTAATCCTAAAATCAACCAAAACCAATCAGAAGATAAATTAATGATTCCTGATAAGTTTAATAGAACAAGAATCAATATTAGTAATCCTCCGAAAATTGTTCCAATAAAACCTATATCTTTTTTTGTAAACATGGAGATATTTAGAAACTTTATCTTATAAACTTAACCCCGATAGCTTTTTAAAATAACATTCCCTTTAAAAATAATGAAGAGGTATTTAGAATAATGTTCGATTTTTTAAAAGATGCAAGACAGGATAGTGCAGAGTATCTCGAATTTGAAGAAGAAGTAAAAAAACTAACTGCGAAAGATGCAATGGTTAGACCAATGCTCTTATATGAAACTGATGATTGTAAAACAATAATGAAGAAACTTAAAAGAGAGGACACTAATGTTTGCATTGTTGTAGATAAAGAAAAAAAGTTTATTGGAGAGATAAGCGATAATGATTTAATTAAATTATTTTTACAGCAGGTAAAATATGAGCCTTTGGTTCAAGTCTTAAATATTGGATATCGAAGAGAGTTTTTATACAAGTCTGCAAAAGATATGACTAATAAACATAAAGTAACTGTTAAAATTAATACGCCAATAAATAAGGTTATTGAATTAATTTACAAGGAAGGATTTAATTATATCCCCGTATTAGACGATAAAAAAAGAGTTATTGGAGTAATAACTCCTAGTAGTGTTATTGAATTACTGAAAGAGGGTTAGAATTTATTATTTCAGATACCTAAATCTTTTGCTATTTTATCTGCAGCTACAATTTCGGGGATAGTAACTACTTTTGCTCCAGCACGCTTAAGTTTTGATACTAAAGAAGAATTTTCGCACCTTGAATGAACTTCTATTTTTGAATTCAATTCCTTTGCAGTTAATGTTAAAAGAATATTTGTCTCAGTTTTTGGAAGAGAAATTATAATTTTTGATGCTTTTTCAATATTTGATTTTTTTAAAACATCTTCGTTTAATGCATCACCTTCAATAACTGTATATTTCTTTTTCTTCAATGATGCGATAACTCTTGGGTCTGATTCTATGATTAAGAAAGATTTCTTTTTTTGAGATAGAACTCTCGCGACTTCTTCACCTACTCTTCCACCCCCAATTATTATACTATGATTTTTCATTTGTCTTATCTTAAATGAATAAAACTTCATTTTTAAATATTTTCTTAGATTTCCATCCAAGGTCATATCTGCAAAACTCCATAAAACCCACCAGACAAGAAAAACTCCAACAATTGCTAAAAATATTTCCATGAACCTTTCATATATGGTGCTGTCATCATTGAACATAAATGCAAGGGTTTTGG
>Ga0265297_10006531_pt1 | contig 16850 bp, 14 predicted proteins | sample Munlanlwell13791_FD_192502 | JGI IMG/M metagenome (GOLD analysis project Ga0265297, IMG submission 192502) | Leachate microbial communities from a municipal landfill in Southern Ontario, Canada - Leachate well 137-91 | ecosystem: Engineered > Solid waste > Landfill > Unclassified | place...
CTTGTTTTGAACTAAAAAAGGGTTTACGAAAAAGAAAAGGGCAAAATTGAAAGATTTTAGCTCTAAAATTTGTTTTTCAACATAGAAGGTCACAAAGGATTCCACAAAGGGCACGAAGAGATCCAAACAATAACCACACTGGTACGCTTAATATTTGTTAAGATGACCAAAGTGTGGTAAAAATCCTAAAACTTTCCAAAAACATAATCGTACAAGGAATAAAAAAGCATATGAAAAAACTTGGTTTTCTGCTGATCAGCCTCGTATTGGTAGTCAGCACATTTGCACAAAATAAAGTTAAGGTAAGTAATGTTAAGGAAGAGTCGTCCATTACTTATTCGATGAACCACCCGTTGCATTCATGGAGTGGCGAGAGCAAAGAGATCAACTCTGTTATCCTGACCGATGATGCCAGAAGCACCATTTTTCAGGTGGCGGTATCTGCAAAAGTCTCTACTTTCGACAGCAAGAACGCCAACCGGGATTCTCACATGATGGAGGCGACAGAAGCTTTGAAATATCCGAATGTAACCTTTGTAAGCTCTTCAGTAACCATCGATGGCGGTGATTTTACCTCATCAGGAACCATGACTTTTCATGGCATCAGTCAGCCGGTCGCTTTAAAAGGAAAAATTGCCAAAGAGGGGAATAAGCTTACTTTTACAGGAAATTTCCAGCTCAAAATGACCCAATTCAAGGTCGATCCGCCGTCGCTGATGGGAATCAGTACCAACGATGATTTCAAGCTTGATTTCAAAGTAGTTTATCAATAATCGAAACTACTTCCTCCCAAAAATTCCCTCAAAACTGAAGTTGGTGGAATCTCTGTCTCCGGAATAAAACTGAAGTAGGAGATAAAAACGATAAGCCTGGCCGCTTCCGAATATTGGGCTTCATTCTCTTTGACGGTTTTGAGCAGGATGTTGGCGTATCTTTTCAAGACAGCCAACTCATAAACCAGCGCAGAGTTGAAGATGATATCGGCATTTTCCTGGTAAGGGAAAATGTACTTTTCTTCTCCACGCCGAACACTTGGCCATCGCTGGATGGTTGTTGAAGCGCTGTACCCCCTGTATTTTGCATCCCTGATCATTCTCCGCAACAACCTGTTGTCGGTGGTGGGCACGTAGGTGTGCTCATCTACAGAAATTTGAGTCAAAGCGGAGATGAATATTTTGAAACAGTTTTCAGGTTCAATCATGGGGATTAATCCCGGGTTAAGGCCGTGAATTCCTTCAATAATCAGGATATGGTCTTTATCCATTTGCAGGTAATCCTCCTTGAAAGTCCTTTCGCCGGATTGAAAGTCAAACCTTGGCATTTTGACCCTTTCACCCTTAAATAGTTTGACCATAACATCGTTGAAAAATTTGATATCAATCGCTTCGAGCGCCTCAAAGTCGAAAGCCCCATTTTCATCCAAAGGAGTGTGGTCACGATCCACAAAAAAATCGTCGAGCGAGATTTGTATGGCATGTAAGCCATTGACGGCCAATTGTACGCTTAGACGTTTGCTGAATGTCGTTTTCCCGGAACTTGATGGCCCGGCGATCAATACCAGGTTTACCTTGTCGTGTTTTTCGGTGATGATGGTGGCAATTTCGGCAATCTTCTTTTCATGTAGCGCCTCCGATACTTTGATCACATCGCCTGCCCGGCCGCTGGCCGTCATCTGGTTGAGATGGGAAATGTCGTTCACCCCCAAAAGAGCGGTGCGCTGCTTGTGTTCCCTGAAGATTCCAAATAACTTCTCCTGTTCAATGGCCGGCTCCAGTTCGTCCATGTCGTTCTGTTTAGGAAAACGCAACAGCAGTCCGTCGAAATATTTTTCCAGACCAAATGTTCCAATCTGTCCTGTCGAGATGAGTTGATGGCCGTAAAAAAAATTGTAATGACCGCCTACCTCAAAGATCGGGGCATATATCCGGCCATATCCTTTAAAGAGTTCGGCTTTCCTGGTAAGACCCTCCTGCTCGTACAGTTCGATGGCCTTTTCTGTGGGCATTGCCATACGTTCGATGGGGAGATTCTGGTGAATAAGGTTTTTCATCTCCTCTTTTATTAGCCAAATATCCTCTTCCGTAAGGGGATGGTCAAGCTCCTCAATGCTGCAATAATAACCCTTTGAGATGGCGTGGTCGATCTTCAGCCGCACCTCAGGCCAGAGATTTTTAACAGCAGCATAGAGGATGAATGAAAGTGAACGAAGATAGATCCGCTGGCCGTCACGGTTGGCGTAATTAAAAAATTCGATCCGCTTGGGTTTAACCAGTTCAAAATCCATCGGTTTCACCCTGTTGTTTACGTAGGCTCCGCAGATGGGGCCTTCAAGGGTAATACCCATTTTTTGAGCAATCTCAGAGAGGGTGGTTCCCAGCGGGAAGTTGCTGCTGGTACCCGTATTGACGCAGTAAATTTCTAAATTCTTCATAACGGATTAATTGACAATTTCGTAAACAACTTTAACTGAAAAAAATTATAAAATTTATCATTGTTGTCCGGTAAAAAAAACTTTATCCGCTACGCGGAAATATAACTTTGTCTCATACACTTTTTCTACAATACTTTATCCGCTACGCGGAAGTTTCTTTGTTGTGTTTTGACTAACTTTAGAGAGTTAAATTATTGTAATACAATTAGATCATAAAGTTCTTCTTCCGCGTAGCGGATAAAGTATTGTAGAAAATCATATCCTGCAGAGCCCTTTACCTCGTAGAGGTTAAACAAATCAAGCCTTTCAGGGATTACTAAATATTTAACAGAACACCTTTGAAAATTTGAACAGTTTCTCAAATTTACAGAAAAATCAGACCGGATGATTTGTGTGGCATAAAAAAAGCCCCGGGGGAAAATCCGGGACTTTATTTGAATGATCGCTTATAGCAATTATTTGTTGTCGATTTTGCTTTCCAGTTCATCGAGACGGTCGTTGGCCGAATGCACCATCATGGTAATGCGGACAAAGGGACCTGCCAATAAAAACAAAGCCAGTGAAACGGCAAAACCATGCCATGCATAGGGCTCACCGGTGTGCATCAAACTGCACACGATACCGGAAAGACCAATCAGTGCTGCGATAATACCTCCCGGTACACCCAGCGGACACCTTAGTTTTTTCTTTGTTGCCATACTCAGTAAGTTTTAAGTTTATTTATCAAATCTTGTTTCGAAGGTACTTCCCTGAAAACAATTTTATCATCAATCAAAAGAGTTGGTACAGCGTAAATTCCTAGTTTCATGGTTCTTATCATACCTGAAGGCATATTGGCCAGTGTAGTTTCGAACTTGAACTTCTCTCCAAACTCAGGTAAAACCTCCTTTAGCATGCGCTTCATTGTCCTGCAGTTTGGGCAGGTTAAAGTATAAAACATTTCGATAACAATGGGATCTTTTTCCTTCATATTAATTCTAACGAGTTTAAAGCTTCAAAGTTACAAGGAAAAAGAAGGATAAAGGATAAAGTAAAAAGGATAAAGTAGAAGACGCCGTAATGTTGATTTGATGCATCTTATACTTTAGGAGCGATGAGAAATTGATCAATTCAGTCCGAATGCCACTTTATCCTTTATCCTTTTTACTTTATCCTTTTTTTGAAAGCTCCTCTTTCAAATATTTCGCCGTATACGAATCCTCATTTTTCACCAACTGCTCTGGCGTTCCGCTGCAAAGCAGCCTTCCTCCTTCGCGTCCTCCTTCCGGACCGATGTCGATGATGTGATCGGCCATTTTAATCACTTCCATGTTGTGTTCGATCACGATGACCGTATTTCCCCGCTCGACGAGTTTGTTGAGGACGTCCAGTAAGACGCGGATGTCTTCAAAATGCAATCCTGTAGTTGGTTCGTCGAGGATGTAAAGGGTCCGGCCGGTATCCCTTTTGCTGAGTTCGGTGGCAAGTTTTACGCGCTGCGCTTCACCACCGGATAGCGTCGTTGAAGCCTGGCCAAGGGTAATGTAACCCAGGCCAACCTCATCGATGGTTCTCAATTTATGGGAGATGGCAGGAATATTTTCGAAAAAGGTAACCCCTTGCTGGATGGTCATATCCAACACATCGCTGATCGACTTTCCTTTGTACCTGATCTCTAGGGTTTCGCGGTTGTAACGCCTGCCGTTGCATTTGTCGCAGTGAACATATACATCGGGAAGAAAATTCATCTCGATGGTTTTCAGTCCGGCCCCTTCGCAGGCCTCGCATCGGCCTCCTTTCACATTGAAGGAGAACCGGCCTGGCTTGTATCCCCTGATCTTGGCTTCCGGTAACAGGGTAAAAAGTGTCCTGATTTCCGTGAAGACGCCACAGTAGGTCACAGGATTTGACCGGGGTGTCCGTCCGATGGGCGACTGGTCTACCTGTACCACCTTGTCAAGATGCTCTATCCCAACGATTGACTGGTATGCCAATGGATCGTCGAGTGATTTGTAAAAATGTTGGCTCAGGATCGGAAGCAGCGTTTCGTTGATCAGAGTAGATTTTCCGCTACCGGATACACCCGTCACACAGATAAATTTTCCTAGCGGGAAATCTACATCGATCGACTTCAGGTTGTTGCCAGAGGCCCCTTTGAGCGACAATATTTTTCCATTTCCCGCCCTCCTTATTTTTGGAACGCTGATCTCTTTTTTTCCCGTCAGGTAGTGCGAAGTGAGTGTGTCAATTTTCAATACTTCTGCGGGGGTCCCTGCTGCAACAACCTCACCACCGAATCGGCCTGCATGTGGGCCCATGTCGATCAGGTAGTCGGCCTGCAGCATCATGTCGCGGTCGTGTTCGACCACGATGACCGAGTTGCCGGTGTCGCGCAGTTGCTGAAGTGACCGGATCAGCCGCAGGTTATCGCGGTGGTGGAGCCCGATGCTGGGCTCATCCAAAATGTAAAGCACGTTGACGAGCTGTGAGCCGATCTGGGTAGCCAGCCGGATTCGTTGCGATTCGCCGCCCGAAAGGGTTGCTGAGGGACGGTCGAGGGAGAGGTAGTTCAATCCGACATCCAGCAGGAAACTCAACCGGGTAACGATCTCCTTGTTCACTTCGGAGGCAATCTGCAGTTGCCGCTTGCCCATCCGCTCCCCAATGCCGGTAAAAAAAGCAGAGAGTTCACTGATATCCATCATGGCCAGTTCAGCGATATTTTTTCCGTCAATTTTGAAGTGAAGCGGTTCCTTTTGCAACCTTTGACCGTTGCATTCGGGGCATTTGCACGTTTTGTGAAACTGATCGGCCCATTTCTGGGCGCTTTTCGAGAGGTTATCGCTCTTTTCGTTCACCACATATTTGACAATCCCTTCGTAGGTCATGGTGTATTCGATGGAGCTGCCAAGCGGCGAATTTTTCAACTGTATCCGCTCCCCGGTACCATGCAGGATGGCATTCAGCGTCTCTTCATCAATCTCGCCGACTGGCATTTTCAATGTGAAGTGGTATTTCTCGGCCAGAGCCTCCAATTGCCAGAAGATGAGGGTATTCTTGTAGGGCCCCAATGGCGCAATACCACACTGAATGATTGAAAGAGACGGATCCGGGATAATTCTGGCATAATCGATCTCGTTGATTTCACCAAGTCCGTTGCATTTTTGGCAGGCGCCCTGGGGGGAGTTGAATGAGAAACTGTGCGGCGCGGGATCGTTGTAGGAGATGCCGGTGGTGGGGCACATCAGGTGACGGGAAAAATAGCGGACGGATCCGGCATCAGGATCCAGGATCATGACAATTCCCTCACCATGTTTCATGGCCCTATCCAGGGATTCGCGGAGACGTTTCCGGTCTTTTTCTTCAACCACCAGTTTGTCAATCACCATTTCGATGTGGTGGCTCTTGTACCTGTCAACTTTGTACCCATGCGTCAGCTCGACAATCTCCCCATCCACCCGTGCATGCAGAAATCCGCGTCTGCGAATCTGTTCGAAGAGTTCACGGTAGTGCCCTTTCCTCCCTTTCACAATAGGAGCCAGCAGGATGGTACGTTTGTTGTTGTAATTTTCGAGAATAAGGTCGATGATCTGATCATCGCTGTATTTCACCATCTTTTCGCCGGTGTTGTAGGAGAAGGCTTCTCCTGCACGGGCAAATAACAGACGGAGGAAATCGTAGATCTCAGTGACCGTTCCGACTGTCGACCGGGGGTTTTTGTTGGTTGTCTTTTGTTCAATTGAAATGACGGGGCTCAATCCGGTGATCTCGTCCACATCTGGCCGTTCCATATTGCCAAGAAAGCTTCTGGCGTATGCCGAGAAGGTCTCGATGTACCTTCTTTGCCCTTCGGCATAAATGGTGTCGAAGGCGAGCGAAGATTTCCCGCTTCCACTCAATCCGGTGATAACAGTCAGCTTGTTACGCGGAATTTCGACAGTAATATTTTTCAGGTTATGCTCACGGGCTCCCCTTACAACAATTTTCTCTTCGCCGTCCATGAAATGATCTTTCAATTATTACAATGCAAAGGTGCGGGTTCCGGGTTTAGGGATTTTGATCGAATAGCTCTTCCTGGAGGGGTTTTTGAGGTAGGACTGCCGAAGCCAGGGATTGAAATATTTCAGGATTTTGTAGTTGATACCTTGTTTGTGGGCATAATCGGCTAGGTTGGTTACACTGCCGGATAGTGCAACAACATTCCATGAAAGAACAGGATATTTTTCTTCATCAGCAACTTTGAATCCATATTTTTCCGGGTTTTCAAGGATCAGTTTCAAAGCGAGAATCCGGTACACATACCTGGAGGTTTCCTCGTTAAGTTGCAAATCGAAATAATTCCTGCTGTCCTGCAATTCCGTTTGTCGCTTGATTCCATTGATTCCCGCATTGTAAGAAGCGGCGACATTTATCCAATTGCCATACTGATGGTAGGCGCGGTTCAGGTACCTGCAGGCCGCTTCCGTCGATTTTTCAGCATTGTACCGTTCATCTACTTCGTTGTTGACTTCCAGTCCATTTTCAACGGCGGCTTTTTTCATCAACTGCCACAAACCAGTCGCACCGGCTGGTGAAACAACCTTCTCCTGGAAACCGCTCTCGGCCAATGAAAGATATTTGAAGTCGTCAGGAATGTTGTTTTTTTTGAGGATCGGTTCGATCAGATCGAAATAGCGTTTTGACTTTTTCAGGTAGAGGATAGTCTGCGACTGGAAATAGCTGTTGGCCAGAAGTTCCCTGTCCAGCGACTCGCGAACATCAAAATTTGTCAGGGAAATGTTCTCTCCTGCAAATATGATTGTGGCAGGAAGTTCTACAGGGGAATTATAGGTTTTTGTCATGATCTCCTGCGGTTTGACTACCGGGGCAGAGTTGATAAATAGGCCACATGAAATAACGCAAATGGCTATCAATGAAAATATTAAAGTAAATTTAGTTAGGGTAAAACTATTCTTATCCATCTTTCTGTACTATCGAAGTTAACAATTGGATTAATCTGCGAAGATACTTTATTAAGGCGAAGGAGACAATTGATTTCACGAAAGAAACCGGTCAAACAGTGAATGTGAAAATTGGGAAATGTGAAAATGTGAAAATGAGCGCTGTGAAAATGGAATAATAAGATGCGCTGATGCACCCTGAGCCTGTCGAAGGGTTCAATTATTTGGCCAAGGAAAGCCGGTCCCTGAGCTTGTCGAAGGGTCGAAGGAGGGGAATTTGGAAATGCGTTGATATGCTGATGTGATGATGAGAGGATATGAAGATGGGAAAATACTACCGGTCCCTGAGCTTGTCGAAGGGTCGAAGGGTCAACTATTCAAAAGAGAAGGTCAATCCGGTGAAGATTCCCATTTGCAGTGGCTTGAAATTGATCATTTCGTTGCTGCTTACCGAATGCATGTATTGTTTCAATCTGGGTTCAACCGTTAGCATCAGGTTTTTGGCAAGGCCATATCCAAACTCAATTCCGGCGGATCCGGCATAAATCACATCCCTCATATTGTCTGTATTCCCCTTGGATAATTTAAGGCCGTTTTCTGTAATCGAAGCGTAGTTTCCAATCAGGATATTGGTACTGAAACCGCCGGTTACCCCAACCGAAACCTTACTATCCACAATCTTGTAGGTGGCCTGAACCGGAATCTCAAGATATTTGAAGTCCTGTGAAATATCGGAGGCGAAAACATTCGTGGCTGCCGCCTGCATGCCGTTGGAATATACAATGCTCGAAACAGATGGCAGGTACAGTGAAACATCCCTTGAAATATTTGCACTCTTCTCGACGGGCTCCAGGTATGTGATACCTGACTTAGCGCTCAGTGTATAGTCGGTATGAGTCCCCTGTTTCATCTCTGAATAACGGATACCGGTACTAATGCTGACTTTTTTGTTTAACTGGTAAGAAGCAATCATCCCACCACTAACGGTGCTCCTGGACCTGGTGCCTGAATTTCCGCCTGTAATTTGCGGTGCGAACATGGGGGAGAGTTCCGCTTTAATTCTCCAGCTTCCCTTTGCCGAATTTTTGGCAACCGGATTTGGATTAAACGTATCTGCAAAATAGATCGGTTCTCCCTTTTTCTGATTTGCATTTGAAGCTGTATTGGCTTTTTTCTCCTCCTTGGTTACTGTATTCGTTTGTGGTAGGCTATTTTCAGTTCCTTTACCGGTGGGCACTGCTGCCAAAAGATCTTTCTCTTTTGAGGAAGTTGTCTCTTTTTGCCTTTTGGTGACGGAGACTTTGGATTTACTGGCCCTATTCACTGCTTTTTCAGTAGCCTGATGTTGTTGAATGGCGAGGAGTTTTTCGTCCGGAGTAGAGGTAATTACCGCCTTGTTCAATGGACTTGACTGGACAGGGGATATCTCCTTTTGACTTTGTACGGGGACTTTGTTTTCGGAGAATTGGTTTTGATCTTGCATCAACCATCCGGCCATGACAATGAGTACCATCGCAGCGGCAATACCAACGACTGCTTTTACCTGGTTCATTTGCCTAACCTTACCGCGGAAAGCAATCTGCTGATCGATCTTACCCATAAGACCAACAGGAGGATTCTTCTCGAGATTCCCCAGTTTGTCTTTAAAGAGTTGATCAATAGGATGTCTTTCCACTGTCATATTACTTTTACTTCTATTCTTTTTTCTGCACCAAAATTATCTGTAACCTTCTTTTGTAAGATCAACCTTGCCCTTGACAAGTTTGATTTGGAGGTACCTTCCGATATGTTCATCATTGCCCCGATTTCCATATGTGAGTATCCCTCTATGGCGTAAAGGTTAAAAACCATTCTGTAACGGGGTGGTAATTCCTGGATCATCTTGATCAGTTCGTCAGCAGTAATGGAAGAGATTGTTTCTTCAACCCATTCGGTTGATTCGTAAACTCCCATCTCTTCTACCGGATATAACCGGTCATGTTTTCTAAACTTCTCAAGCGCCGTGTTGACCATGATCCGTCTCATCCATCCTTCAAAAGAACCTTTGAATTCGAACTGTTTAATCTTGGTGAAAACCCTGACAAAACCCTCCTGCAAAATATCCTCTGCATCGGCCGAATCCCTTGAATATCTAAGACAGACCCCGTACATCTTTCGGGAGAAAAGGTGGTAAAGCTCAGTCTGGGCCTTGCTGTTCCCTTCCCAACATTTGTATATGGTCTCTTCTAGATGGGTCACTTTCAACAAACTGATAAATGGTTTGGAATGATGTACTAATGATACAATTTAGCCTCGCAAATGTCTTCAAAAGTTGTTAAATACTGAAAATAAAAGCCACAGAAAGTGTGGTTTAAACATATCTTCAGTATCAGTGACCAAAGTTAAGACGTAAGATGGGATTGAAATGGTTGCGTTGGTTGATAATTTATTTCCCCATCAGCTCTGCCAATTTATTGGCCAAATCATCTCCCCGTAGGTTTTTACCAATAATTTTGCCCTCTTTGTCGAGCAGGAAGGTGCAAGGAATGGCTGTAACGCCATATTTCTGCGCAATTTGGCTCTGCCAGAATTTTAGTTCGGATACCTGGTGCCAAACCAATTGGTCGTCGGCGATGGCTTTTACCCAAGCATCTTTCTCCCTGTCGAGCGAGACGCCAACAACATCAAATCCTTTGTCCTTGTATTTGGCATAAAGCGCCACGACATTAGGATTCTCATGACGACATGGCTGGCACCAGGCTGCCCAAAAATCGATCATGACATATTTTCCCCTCGTTGAGGAGAGGGTAAATGAACCGCCATCCGGTGTCGGCAATGTAAAATCCGGGGCCATGGACCCCATGTCTGTTGCTCTTTTCTTTTCCGCGATCTTTTTCAGCTCGGCAACATAAATGGAAGGATGAACCGATGGATCCAGAAATTTAATAAGCGTATCAATCTCTGCAGCGGAAGCAGTCTCACCAAATTGCATCATGGCAATTAGTGGCGAAACCGTCGATGCTTTGTGCTCACGAATGAAATTTTTGGCATATACGGATAGATTTTGGACCATTGCTTCGTAGTCTATCCGGGCTTTTTTCATCCCGTCCTGATCGCCCGATTGCTGAGCTGACATAAACCGCTGTTGCATACCTTGCGACTCTTTTGATAGACTCATCAGTTCTGTCTGGTAAACCTTGAATTCTTCATTGGATTTTGATCCTGTTACAACTGACTTGTCCAGACTATCATTATATGCCTGAATGGTAATGGTTCCGTTTTCTGCAAAAAACTGGGCCACCATTTGCTGCGGAACCAGGGCAACAAATCTCAGTTCAGGCAGATCGGCCTTCCCTGTGAGCTGGAATTTACCCTTCGTGATTGTTGTAGAGTCTTCCGCAATCCATCTTCCATTGTCAAACTTCATCAACTGAATTTTACCGCTCTCTTTTCCTTTTATCTCACCTTTTATTACGAATTTATCTGGCTTGGCGCAGGATAGGATGCTCATGGTTATCAGTCCAAAAAACAGCAATTTTTTTATCATCTGGATAACTTGTTTAAGGGTTGAACAACAACCCAGGTTTATTTTAAAAGGCTAAAATTAGAAAAGATTTTCAGGAAAGAGGCCTCAGCGGTTGCTTATGGTGCTAAAATATTTTTCGAGTAAATCCTGCGCAGCGACGAAAGGGCTTATTTTTTCCTCAGAGACAACTTGTTCCAAATGGTTGAGGTTAAACTGAACAAGATCATTTTGATAAAAACTGTTTTTCAAATTGGCATCGATGGTTTCGTACATCCAGAACCTGGCCTGACTTGAGCGACGCTCCTTGAAATAACCATTTCCTTTAACCAACTCAAAATATTCGTTGATGCACTCGGCAATGTCGTTCATCCCGGTCTTTTGCATGGATGAGCAGGTCAACACCTTTGGAATCCATCCTGAAGGTGGCGGAGGAAAGAGATGCAGTGCATTGCGGTATTGCGTGGCAGTAATCTTTGCACGGTGGATGTTATCTCCGTCGGCTTTGTTGATTACAACCGTATCGGCCATCTCCATGATGCCACGTTTGATACCCTGTAATTCGTCGCCGGCCCCGGCAATTTGGAGCAGTAGAAAGAAGTCAACCATCGAATGGACGGCAATTTCGGACTGGCCTACCCCGACAGTCTCAATCAGAAGAGTGTCGAAACCTGCGGCTTCGCACAAAAGGATGGTCTCGCGTGTTTTTCGGGCTACCCCTCCCAGCGATCCGGAGGATGGACTGGGCCGAATGTAAGCATTGGGATCTGAGGAAAGCTCTTCCATCCGGGTCTTATCGCCCAAAATGGAACCTTTTGAGCGCTCGGAGCTTGGGTCGATGGCCAGCACAGCCAACTTTTTGCCGGTAGCTGTGAGATAACTTCCAAATGATTCGATGAAAGTACTTTTCCCTGCACCGGGAACGCCGGTAATACCTATTCGCAGGGATTTTCCGGAGTAGGGGAGGCAGCGGCCAATAATATCCTGGGCGATACGTTGATGCTCCGGTTTGTTGCTTTCAATCAAGGTAACTGCCCTGCTCAATATGGTGCGGTTTCCCTGGAGGATACCTTCACAATATTCGTCGGCAGTCAGTTCAATTTTCTTGTTCTTTTTCAGAAAACGATCAACAGATTCCTCATTCACAGCTTGCGGCTGATCAACCCCTTTGTTGACATTGAGCCCCACATATTCGGGGGCATTTTCGGGATGATAAACTTTTCGGGATCCTGTCATCTAACCTTATATTGTCGATAAAACGGTAGAGACAAGGCATGCCTTGTCTCTAGCTAATTTTGTGCCGGAGTTATTGAGCCTTGGAGACATTACCCGAAATCCTCAAAATGGAAGTAGATTGGTTCGGGTCATTTGAAATGATGGTGATGGTTTTGCTTTGCAATCCAAGTTTGCCTGTTGAGTCAAAAACCACTTTCAGGTCGGTATCTTTACCGGATTTAATGACGTTGGAGGTTGGATTGGCTGCAGTGCAACCACAGGAGGCTTTTACGCTGCGGATTTGAAGGTCGCTTTTCCCTTTGTTAATAATCTTGAAGGTGTATTCGACTTTCTTGCCCTCCTTGATGTCGCCAAAATCATAAACCCGTTCATTAAAATCAATGATGGGCGCATTCTGAATCTCCTTCGGCGTCATCTTTGAGAAATCCTCTTCAACGGTTGCTGTCACATTGACGCCGTAATTGTAGTTTTCTTCACCATTGTAGGTTAGATAGACCCTCGCCATCTGATATCCTAGTTCGGTAGTTTTGGCGCCGTCATATGTTACCACGATGAAACCAGTGCCATTCGGCTCAACTACGGAGGGATTGACCTTAACCGTCAAGTAGGCCAATACGCCCTTGAGCCCAATGGTTACCTTTGTTCCGGAGGTATTGATAAATTTGAGCGAGTCTGTCTTTCGCTCATTGTTTTTAATCCTTACGAAGGAAAGATTGTTGTTCAACATTCTGATCTTTCCAAGATCAATGGGGTATTGTTCGTTGATGCTGAGTGATTTGGGAAGTACCTCGCCCGCGATTTTCAAAACAATGGCGCCATTTGGAATATTGGCCATAACAGTGATGGTCTTGTTGAAGCTTCCTGGACGGCCTTCAGGGTTGTATGAAACCTTGATGAAGCCGGTCTTACCGGGAAGGATTGGTTCCTTGCTCCATTCGGGAGTGGTACATCCGCAGGAGGCGCTCACAGTTGAGATCACCAACGGAATTTTTCCATTGTTCTTGAAGTTGAAGTTATAGTTGGCAGAACCGGCATCTTCCTTGATTTTGCCAAAGTCATGGTCTAAACTTTCAAAAACCATATCAGCAGTGGTTTGGGCACCTGCATTCAGCCCTGCCAGGAGTAGGAGGGCTACTGTAAACAATCGAACTAGATATCTCATAGGTATAAACATAAAATAATTATTTGCCTGGATTTATTGGTAACAATCGCAGTTTAGTTAAATGTGTACCGCGATTGCAGGATACAAAACTAAAAAAATGATGGTTCCAACAATATTTAACGCCTAAATTATTCATCCCCGAAATAGACACCCATCTTTCTTGCCTTTTCAATCATTTGATCATTGGGGTCGACCAGGCTCAATTTTCCTCCCACTTTATCGAGCGGAACTGATCCGATCTTTCCATTTCGGACGCAAACCATCTGGCCATACTCCCCTTTTGCGATCAACTCTGCTGCATAGGCCCCGTAACGGGTAGCCAAGATGCGATCCATCGCTGAAGGACTTCCCCCCCGCTGTATGTATCCCAATCTGGTATCGCGTGTTTCAATGCCTGTCAATGTTTGAATCCTTTCAGCAATATAGGCAGATGCCGATATGTGCGATGGATGATCGATACCTTCCGCAATGACAACAATGGAGTATGGTTTTTTCTTGGAAAACCTATTTTCAATTGCCTTACAGACGCTATCAATGTTAAATTTGATCTCAGGAATAAGGATGATGTCCCCGCCCCCTGCCAGTCCTGCATAGAGTGCAATCCAGCCGGCATCGTGTCCCATCACCTCAATGACCATTGCACGCTGGTGCGAGTTGGCAGTGGTATGCAGCCTGTCAATGGCCTCGGTAGCAATTGTTACAGCCGAGTCAAAGCCAAACGTTATCTCAGTTCCATACACATCGTTGTCGATGGTTTTAGGGATCCCAACCACGTTGATTCCTATTTTTTGCAGTTGCGCTGCAGTCTTCATGGTACCGTTACCTCCGATGCACACTACACAATCGAGTTCAAGATCTTTGTAATTTTTTTTGATCAGGGCAGGTTTTTCATTGGTCTCCTCACCCTTCTCCATTTTAAATGGTTTTTCACGTGATGTGCCCAGGATAGTCCCTCCAACAGTCAGAATTCCAGATAGTTTTGATTCGTCCAATACGATATATTCCTTCCAGATCAATCCGCTGAAACCCGCCGTAAATCCAATAACTTCCATCCCGTGGTTGAGAATGGCTGTTTTGCCAACCCCGCGAATGGCCGCATTCAAGCCGGGACAATCGCCTCCCGCCGTTAAAATGCCGATTCTTTTTGTCATAGAAATTAAATTTTCCGGTATTTTCCAATACGTTCGATGAGTGTTCAAAGTTACAACGATTAGTTTGTCCAGGCGATTATTCCCGATAATTTTATTGGATTTTCATTAAATTTGTACTTTAGCGGAAGGAAATAGCCATTCTGGATTTTACAGATTAACCCGAAAAGGATTTCGGGATGGGAGATGGGTGTTCCGTCAGATAATTGTTGTGAAATGATAGAAATTAAGTATAACCTTCAAAATTAAAATGAGATGAAAAATCTGTTGATTTTTTGTGCCGCTGCTTGGATCGTTGTCAGCTGCAACACACAACCAAAAAAAAGTGCAGATTCTGCCAAGGGCGACGAGAAAAATAAAAGGGCATCCATTCAGCAAATGAACACCCTTTCAGCTGCTGAGGCGGCCCAGGGATGGTTATTGCTGTTTGATGGTAAGACAGGAACTGGCTGGAGAGGTGTCAACAAGAGTGATTTTCCCGCAGGTTGGACCGTTGAAGACGGAACCCTTAAGTGTGTTGGCTCAGGCATGGGGGAAGCAGGCGCTGCCAATGGGGGGGATATTCTGTATGCCGGCAGGAAATTTTCGAATTTTGATTTAAAAATTGAGTGGAAGATCTCGAAAGGAGGAAATTCAGGCATATTCTATCTGGGACAGGAGAATGGAAAAGAGATTTGGAGAACTGCACCTGAATTTCAGGTTTTGGATAATGACAACCACCCGGACGCCATTCTGGGCAAAGATGGTAACCGGATGGCAGGATCACTTTACGACCTGATTCCGGCCAAACCCCAAAATACAATGCCTTTTGGAGAATGGAACAGTGCTGAGATTGTCTGTTATCAGGGTACTGTTGTTCACAAACAAAATGGGGCAACGATCGTGGAATATCATCTCTGGACGCCGGAATGGAACGATATGGTGAAGAATTCCAAATTTCCATCATACAATCCGGATTGGGCCAAGGTTGCCAAGGAAGGGGTCATCGCCCTGCAGGATCATGGCAACGATGTTTGGTACCGCAATATCAAGATTCGTCCGCTGTAATTCTTCTTACACAGAGTTTCACAGAGGAGCACAGAGAACCACAGAGCTTAGACAATTTATCTCTGTGGTTCTCTGTAATAATATCATATTTTATCGTATTGTGTTTAGCCACTTAAGAAAATGGTTAAGAGTTTCTGTGTAAAATGGACTGCTTAATATTCTCTATTCTCCGTGTAACTCTGTGCTTCTCTGTGAAACTCTGTGTAATATTTTTCAAGGCAGGATTTAGTCCGGGGAGTATCCTGACTCATTCAGAATCTTGTGGTAATCATTCTCGTTCATCAACCCTTGAAGCGTTGTTTTAGGGTTATTTTTTATGTAGCTTTTCACAATTTGCCATCCCAACCATACTCCAGTCCTTCCCGGTGATTTTTGACCAAAGGGCGTGGTAAAGGGGGCCGGATTGATGAACCTTACCAACTCCATCCTGTCGCCGGAGAAAAGCATTTTTCTTTCGACCAGGTAACTCCACATCTCCTTTTCATGCTCTTTGCACCAAACCAATTGTGTATGACTGTACCCAATCTTCAGGGTGTCTGGTCCATCAGGAATCAGGGCATCCAAAAAATAGAGCAGTTTTCCCTGATGAATCATCCCTGAAATCAAATTCTCTGTTTTCCCTTTGTACTCAAATTGTTGGGATACAAATCCATAAAGAGCATCGTAAACCAACTTGTGGGGTTCCATGTTGTGCCTTTTGTAGGTTGGGATACCAAGTCGGGAGTAAAAGCGGCAATTGTAACCAAGGTAATTGTCGAGACTGATACCCAGTGCATTTGGAAATGTGACGATCGATTGATTAAACCCTGACAGATAGGTATATACCCTTGGCATTTGCATTCCGGGGAAATAGTGCACATAATGTTTAAATGCCAGTTCTATTTGTCTGGCATAGGGTTGGAAATCCTTAAATACAGAATCTGTTTTTGCCCTTGTTGCCGTTATGGTCGAGTCGGTAATAAAAGTTAGAAGGTAGCCAGAATAGAGGGAATCATGCGAATCCCCAATGGCCAGAACCTCCTTGTTGTAGAGGCTGAAAAAGGGACCATACTTCTCTTGTAGAAGCGGGATCGAGCGGTTTGCATTATTTGGTGTCACGGTAAACAGGTCTTGGTCCAACCGACCGATTTCAACCTTCAGATTGATATCGGAAACATCGATTTTCAGCGGATTTCGATGACAGGCCGTTATCGTGAGTAGCGTTATCAGCAAATAGGCCAAATTGCATTTTAAGTTCATAACAACTTACTTTTCATTGTCGGGTAACAAACAGGAACACAAAAAAGCATCTGAAATTCATTGTTTGCGGGGGTGAATTTATCTATTTTTGTCGTTACGACTGTCAAAAATTACAGCTGACTTTAAAAAGTTGAATTAGTATTTTACCAAAGTAAGAAAGAATCAT
>Ga0265297_10006532_pt1 | contig 16848 bp, 12 predicted proteins | sample Munlanlwell13791_FD_192502 | JGI IMG/M metagenome (GOLD analysis project Ga0265297, IMG submission 192502) | Leachate microbial communities from a municipal landfill in Southern Ontario, Canada - Leachate well 137-91 | ecosystem: Engineered > Solid waste > Landfill > Unclassified | place...
GGGTATGCACCTGCGGTCTCACACAGCCGCAGGAGCGCCATACCCGAACGATCACAATCGCCTCACGCAGTACAGCACGCACCCGCTGTGATATCCGGGGTTTTCATAAAAAATCCCCCCAATAGAATTTTTGATGCAGAGGCTCTGTCCCGATAAAAAATGCCGGTGTGGCAGAACGGTTAATGCCTTCGCCTGCAAAGCGAATGTCTGGGGGTTCGACTCCACCCGCCGGCGTCCAATACCAGGAAGACCATAATGGAATTATACAGTACATTGTCAGGAACCGTTGAACCGTTAGAGACTCTTCACCCGGACCGGGTGTACCTGTTTGTCTGCGGTCCTACGGTCTATGACTACTCGCATCTCGGGCATGCCCGGACATATGTAGCCTTTGACGTACTGACAAAGTACCTCCGGTGGACCGGAAAAGAAGTATTCTATCTTCAGAACATCACGGACGTTGACAATAAGATCATCAACCGGGCCCGCGAGGAGAATATCTCCCAGAGCGAGCTTGCCCGGAAGTTCGAGACCGAGTACTTCTGCGATATGCAGGCGCTTGGTATCGATGCAGTCAGTTACTATGCACGGGCCACAACGCACATCCCCGAGATCATCAGTCAGGTGGAGCGCCTGGTTGCCCGTGGCGTGGCCTATGTTACGGAGACCGGGGTCTATTTCAACGTGGATTCCTTCGAGCGCAACGGGGAACTGTCCGGCCAGGACAAAACGAAGCGTGTCAGCCGCGTAACCGATACAACAAAACAGAACCCGCTCGACTTTGCGCTCTGGAAGACCGGGGAGTACGGAGAGTACACATGGGATTCCCCCTGGGGCAGGGGACGGCCCGGTTGGCATATCGAAGATACCGCCATCTCCGAGAAGTACTTCGGGCAGCAGTACGATATCCATGGCGGCGGACTCGATCTCATCTTCCCTCACCACGAGGCAGAGATAGCCCAGATGGAATCACTGGAAGGGAAACACCCGATGGTCCGGTACTGGATGCACACGGGTTTCCTCACGGTCAAGGGTGAGAAGATGTCCAAGTCTCTTGGAAACTTCACCACCATCCGCGATGCCCTGAAAAGATGGAACAAGGATATCCTGCGGTATTTCATCCTGCTCTCTCATTACCGGTCCCCGCTCCAGGCAACCGATGAGGGATTTGCCAATGCGGCCAAAGGGCTTGAGCATATCCGGGCAATTGCACGGAACGACAATGGCCCCGATGTGGAAGGCCGGAAAGCCTTCACTGATGCCATGGAGGCCGACCTCAATACTCCGATGGCTCTGGCAGCAATCCAACGACTTGCCGGAAACAGGGATATCGGGGCATTGCGGGAGTACGGTGCGATCCTCGGGATCAATTTTCTCCGGGAGACAAGTGCACCGTTAAGTGTCCTTCACGAGATCCGTGCAGAGCTGCGGGCCAGAAAGCAGTTCGAAGTGGCCGATCTGATCCGCGAGAAGATGGTAGCAGCCGGTATTACGATTACGGACCAGTCATTGTGATCAAATCCTCATAAAAAGGTTCCAGATCTCCCCCTTTTTCAATACGGATAAAGAGAGATGAGGACGGGATGCCAGTATCAGCATCGCACCCGGAAGGCCGGGTTTTTCTTACCAGCATGACACATGGGGGGTCGCGTCATACCGTAACCACCTCCTTCGATGGCTGGATAAGGCCGTAGAGGCTCTGCCGGGCATCAATGAAATAATGACGCTCGATGAGGAATTGTTCTTCCTTGAGCCGGTTCAATGCGTACCGCACAGTCCGGGATGGCAGGGAGGTCTCGCGGATGAGATCCTTCTGTGTCAGCTGGCCACCATTCTCAAGCACTTTGTACACGAGCTTAGCCGATGGCGGCAGGTGCCCGATTCTTCGGATGTTGTTATTCCCGTTTGTGTTTACGACAAAAACGATCCCTCATAGTGGATCACCATAACAACGTAAGAGTTCACAATTGTTAAGTATTTCGATTTCCCCTGCCGGAACTGATCCATCAGGCACCGGGAAATTCCGCGACCCCGGACTTTGCGGCAAAAAATGCCCGTAAATCATTCCCTAAATAGATCCCTGGCTTACCATGGTATGGCACAATTGCGCTGATAAAAAAACAATGCCAATGTGGCGGAGTGGCTACGCGGCTGACTGCAGATCAGCTACAACCCGGTTCGAATCCGGGCATTGGCTTTCCGAAAAGGCACGAAGTGCATCGAGGATGAGAAGACCTGCGAAGCAGTTCTCCGAACCGGAATATGGTATCAGAATTACATTCTTGTAACAAGGAGAATTCACAATGCACCGGGGTCTCACGGCTGAAACAAAAGCGCTCCTGATCAACATCGGCACTGCAGACATCGATCCCCTCCTCCTGCCTGCCGACTTCATAACAACAGCGACGGCAGGTCCGGGTGCCGGCGGAGTCTCATTTTTCCTTCGTTCGGGCGATCACCGGGTCCGGCTCTCAATAAAACCGGATTCCTCCCTGAAGGTGATCCCCTGGAACGAGGGGGTGGCTGTACAGAAGGAGGGCAGGATCATTGCATACGGTACATTGGAGCTCCCGCTCTGCCACTGCCCGGAACAGGCCTATATTACGGTCAGTGAGCGCTGCATTTTTGACTGCAAATTCTGCCCGGTGCCGAAACTGAACGGGCATGTAAAGACGATTGCTGAGATCACCGGGCTCGTAGATGCTGCACTGGCGCGGGGGACGGTACGGGCCATCTCCCTGACCAGCGGGGTCGCAGAATCCCCGGAAAAAGAGGCCGGGTACATGGCCGAGGTCGTCCGGCATCTTGCAGCACAATTCGATTTGCCCATCGGCGTCTCGATCTACCCGACTGCAACATCTACCGAAGATCTCCATGCGGCAGGAGCCATTGAGATAAAGTACAATGTCGAGACAATGGACCGTGCAATCTTTGAACGGGTCTGTCCCGAGCTCTCGCTGGATTATATCCTGTCTTCTCTTGAAAACGCAGTCCGGGTTTTCGGGAAGAACCGGGTATCCTCGAACTTCATCATCGGCCTTGGTGAGACTGACGCGTGCGTTCAGGAGGGAATCGAGACTCTTACCTCAATGGGAGTCATCCCCAACCTGCGCCCGATCTCGCCGCATCCCTTAAGGAAAGGTGAGATCGCCGTGGACCGCCCGTCAGGGTACCGCCTCATGCTCCTTGCACGGCTCAACAAATCCGCTCTCGAACGCCACGGGCTCGATGTCCGGGTTGCACAGACCATGTGCTTGCCATGCACCGGCTGCGATCTGACTCCCCAGCGGGATCTGTGAATCCTTTTTCAGGCATACTCTTTCATGTCCTGAACTTCCATTTTTTGCCAATATCGGGTAATTTCAGATTGCCAGCATCCGATCTATCGCCGCCCGCGCTTTTATGGCAACACTATCAGGGACGGTGATGCGGGAGCTGTTTTGGATAAGCGCGGCATATACCTTCGCGAGGTCGGTCTTTTTCATATTCCGGCAGATAGCGTGGTCCGAAAGGGGATAACACTGTTTCTCCGGGCACTCTTTTTTGAGCCGGTGTAAGATCCCGACTTCGGTACCGATGACGAACTCGTGTTCATCCGAGGATCCGACGTACCTGATGATTCCCGAAGTACTGGCGACATGGTCTGCAAGGTCAATCACGTCCGGCCTGCATTCCGGGTGAACGATCACCGCTGCTTCCGGGTAACGCTGTTTTGCCTCCCGCACGTGATCCGGGGTGAACTGTTCATGGACAATGCAGAATCCATCCCAGGGAAGAATTTCCTTTTCCGTGAATCGCGCTACATAGCGTGCAAGGTTCCGGTCGGGCACGAATATTACCCGCTGTTCATCAAGCGAGTTCACCACCTTCACCGCATTCGATGATGTGCAGCAGACATCGCTTCCTGCTTTTACCTCTGCGGCGGTATTGACGTAGCAGACCACGGCAGCGTCAGGGTAACGTTCCCGCAGGAGGGTAAGTTCACCCGGGGTAATCATCTCCGCCATAGGACAGCAGGCATCCGGCGCCGGAAGGAGAACGTGTTTTTGCGGGGAGAGGATCGCCACAGTCTCTGCCATAAAGTCAACGCCACAGAAAACAATGACCTCACAGTCGAGGGTGGCAGCAGCGCGGGAGAGCTCCAGGGAGTCCCCGACAATATCTGCAATGTCCTGCACTTCGTCGGGCTGGTAATTATGTGCAAGGATAATTGCATTCCTTTTTTGTTTTATCCGCAGAATCTTTTCTCTGATATTCATCACATCCTGCATCGTAGATTTCCTCCGGAGATTGTTCTGGAATATTAAGTGAATACTATCGCAGTTATCTAGTAAACCACCTTCCGAAGGGATAAATATTCACAATTGTTACCTGGATCCCGATGCATCTCAAGTCGTTTGGAGGAGATCATATGGCGGATAACAAATCTGCACCGAAAAGAACCTGCCGGGAATTCATGGATGGTGAACTTTTTTCTGAACACGATGGTGAGAATCCGGTTCCGGAATTACTGGTATGAATATTGAATGCGCGGACAATATCCTCGTTAGTCATACAAAACAGTAATTTTAATTTTTTTTTCTGACGGAGAATTGCGATCAGGTAAATCCTGCCGATGACCGAACCTATAAATATTCACAATTGTTATTTAGTATGGTAAGATTCACAATCGTGAACAAGAGTGCCAGTGTGGCAGAGTGGTTACGCGGCTGATTGCAGATCAGCTACATCCCGGTTCAATTCCGGGCGCTGGCTTAATTATGTACCAGAAACAGGTGACACAGTATGAGTATCCGTATACAGAAAACATTCGAAGCACTCTTCGCGCTTGAAGAGGTCCGGGGGCTCTTCCGCGAGTCGCTCCCGACCGGGTTCGACCCGGCTGAGGAGGCCGCATTCCGGCAGAAAATTGCCGAAGTGAAAGCCATCCTTGCGGATCTCGAAGCAGGCACCGGCACACCGAAGGTGACGAAGATTGCCGGCTCCATCGATCTCCGCACCCGGGAGGAAGAGGCAATCAACATCCAGCCCATCCAGGCTGCTGGAAGACTGACAACGGAAGCGAGGAAGGCCCTCATCTCCTATGGTGACGGGTACTCAACGTGCGACGCCTGCCGCAAACCGTTCCGGCTCGACAAGATCTCAAAGCCCGGCATCGCGGAGTTTCACGCAGACCTTGCAAAGTTTGTGGGCATGGACCATGCCCGGGTCGTGCCCGGAGCACGCCGCGGGTTCCAGGCAGTGACGGGGACGCTCGTCAACAAGGGTGACACGGTTATCGTTTCCGCTCTCGCCCATTACACCGAGTTCCTCGCAGTCGAGAACGCCGGGGGTGTCGTAAGAGAAGTGCCGCTGAACGACAAAAACATCGTTACCGGCGAAGCAACGGCACAGAAGATCGAGGAGGTCAAAGCAGAGACCGGAAAATTCCCCGTTCTCGTCATGATCGACCACTTCGACTACCAGTTCGCCAACGAGCACGAGATAAAAGAGATCGGAAAGGTCGCCCACCAGTACGACATCCCGTTCCTCTATAACGGCGCCTACACGGTCGGTGTGATGCCGGTCAATGGCAAGGCAATCGGGGCTGACTTCGTGGTCGGTTCCGGACACAAGAGTATGGCATCGGTCGCGCCGTCCGGAGTACTGGCGATGACCGAGGAATGGCTGCCCAAAGCCCTCCGCACCACATCAATGGTCGGAGATCTTACCAAACGCAAGTTCGGGATCAAGGAAGTCGAGATGCTCGGCTGCACCCTGATGGGCGGGACGCTGCTGTCCATGATGGCATCGTTCCCCACGGTAAAAGCGCGGACCCTTAAGTGGGAGGAGGAAGTACAACGCTCCAACTACTTCATCGGACGGCTGCTGAAGATCGCGGGCAGCCGGGTGCTCTCCGAGTACCCGAGAAAACACACCCTCACAAAAGTCGACACAACTGGCAGCTTCGACACGGTAGCCCAGACGCACAAGCGCCGGGGGTTTTACCTCAGTGACGAGCTCTCGTCCCGGGGGATCGTTGGCGAATTCGCCGGCGCAACCCGGACCTGGAAACTGAACACCTACGGCCTCTCGGATAAGAAAGTCCGCTACCTTGCGGATGCCTTCTGTGAAGTTGCAGAAAAACACGGCCTTGCGGTGGAAAAATAACCCGAGAAAAATTCAAGGAAAATCCCGATACGAAACCAAATGAGGAACCACCATGACAACAAAGAAATTCCATCTTGGAACAACCTCCCTCCATGCCGGGCAGGTACCCGATCCGACAACCGGGTCCCGGGTTGTACCGCTCTACCAGACATCGTCGTACGTGTTCAAAAATACGGAACACGCAGCCAATCTGTTCGGGCTCAAAGAGCTCGGGAACATCTACACCCGGCTCATGAACCCGACCACGGACGTTTTCGAGAAGCGGATCGCTGCTATCGAAGGAGGAACCGGTGCAATCGCCACCGCGTCAGGAGCCGCAGCCATCACGTATGCGATCCTGAACATCACCCGTCCCGGTGACGAGATCGTTTCGGCCGACAACCTGTACGGTGGCACCTATGAGTTCTTCCACTACACGCTCCCGAAGTTCGGGCGGCATGTGGTATTCGTTGACTCAACGAACCCAGAGGCGTTCAAAGCGGCGATCACGCAAAAGACCAAAGCGATCTTTGCCGAGACAATCGGCAACCCGAAACTGGATGTTGTGGACTTTGAGAAGATCGCGAAGATCGCCCACGATGCCGGTATCCCGCTCATCGTGGACAACACGACCGGTGTCGGGCTTGTCCGCCCCATCGAGTTTGGTGCGGATATCGTAGTCCACTCTGCCACCAAGTATATCGGGGGCCACGGGAACTCGCTCGGTGGGGTTATTGTCGATTCCGGAAAATTTTCGTGGAACAACGGGAAGTTTCCCGAGTTCACCGAGCCGGACCCGAGCTACCATGGTCTGAAGTACTGGGATACGTTCGGGAACTTCCCGGGCCTCGGGAACGTTGCCTTTGTCTTCAAGATCCGCGTCTCACTCATGAGGGACACCGGCGCCGTGCTCAGCCCGTTCAATGCCTGGCTCTTCTTAATCGGCCTTGAAACTCTTCACCTGCGTGTTCCCCGCCATTCGGAGAATGCATTAGCTGTGGCGCAGTTCCTCAAAGACCACCCGAAAGTTGCCTGGGTGAACTATCCCGGACTTCCCGACAACCCGAACCACGAGCTCACGAAGAAATATCTCACCGGAGGATACGGCCCCATTGTCGGTGTTGGCATCAGGGGCGGGGAAGCAGGATCGAGAAAATTCATCGACAACCTGAAACTCTTCAGCCAGCTTGCCAACATCGGGGACAGTAAAAGTCTCGTCATCCACCCATCATCCACGACCCACCAGCAGCTCACCACAGAAGAACAGAAGAAGACCGGGGTAACGCCGGAATTAGTCCGCCTCTCTATCGGTACCGAGGATATCGAAGATATCATCGCGGACTTGCAGCAGGCACTGGAAGCTGGTTCGTAAGGAAGAGCCCCCAACCACCTCCCTTTCAGGATATCCGGGATTGTTTTGCAGGACAAACGCTGGAAACAACATGGAGAGTACAGATGATCAAAGGATCCGCAGGAATTGTTAAAACTCAGGAATACCACTATTCCTCCCCAATCGTGCTGGAAAGCGGGGAGACCCTTCCATCCCTTACGCTTGCGTATGAGACCTATGGGAAACTCAACCGCGAGAAGAGCAATGCCATCCTCGTCTGCCACGCACTCTCCGGTGATGCCCATGTTGCCGGGTTCCACGAAGGTGATACGAAACCCGGATGGTGGGATTCCGTTATCGGGCCCGGCAAGGCACTCGACACGGACCGGTACTTCGTGATATGCTCGAACGTACTCGGGGGATGCAAGGGCTCAACCGGCCCGTCATCCATTAATCCGGAAACGGGTAAACCGTTCGGTGCAAAGTTCCCCGTCATCACGATCCGGGACATGGTGAACGCCCAGAAACTCCTCATCGATCATCTCGGCATCAGCCAGCTCTACGCAGTGGTGGGCGGTTCAATGGGCGGCATGCAGGTCCTGCAGTGGACCGTTTCATACCCGGATGCCACGAGAAAGGCAGTAGTCATAGCCGCAACCGGTTACTCGACACCCCAGCAGATCGCGTTCAACGAAGTCGGCAGGAAGGCGATCATATCAGATCCTCACTGGAACGGCGGCGATTATTACGGGAAGACACTCCCGACCCACGGTCTGGCACTCGCCCGGATGGTAGGCCATATCACATACCTCTCAAACGAGTCCATGCACGAGAAGTTCGGCCGGGCACTGCAGGGCAAGGACCGGATCGGGTTTGACTTCTCCACCGATTTCAAGATCGAGAGTTACCTCCACCACCAGGGCGATACCTTCACCAGAAGGTTCGATGCGAACTCCTATCTCTACATCACCAAGGCCATCGATTACTTCGACCTGACAAAAGACGGTTCGCTCACGACCGGCCTTGCCGGCGTGAATGCGGCGTTCCTCGTCATCTCGGTCTCGTCCGACTGGCTCTACCCACCTTACCAGTCGCAGGAGATTGTCTCGGCCCTGACAGCAAACGATGCGGAGATCCATTACTGCGAGATCCGCTCGAATTACGGCCACGACGCATTCCTCCTCGAATCCGGCCAGCTTAACTATATCGTGGGAAGGTTTCTCTCCCGCACCGTGGTACGGGACGTCATGATCACGGACGTCCATACCATCGAGGAAGGGACCACGATTGCTGTTACGGCACGTCGGATGGTCAACCAGGGCCTGAACCACCTGCCGGTACTTTCCGCAAATGGTCAGCTCGCAGGGATCGTCACCTCATGGGACATAGCAAAGGCGGTTGCATCCAACTTTCTCTGGCTGGACGAGATCATGTCCCGGGATGTGGTGACGACAACTCCGGATGAACCGATAGAAGCAGCAGCAAAGAGGATGGAAGAGCACGCCATCTCGGCGCTCCCGGTAATTGACGAGGAACAGCACGTGATCGGGCTCATCACGGCGGATGCAATCAGCGTGCTGGTCGGGAGAGCGAATCCATGAGGATCCTCTCTATCCACGCCGACTGCATGTGGTACCGTGTCACGAAAAAAACGAAGCTGGCCGAACCAGTGGATATTCTGGAGGACCGGATGGAGGAGTGCGTAGTGCTCTTCTGCTGCGTCGAAAAGCTTGATGAGAAAAATCCCGAGCATGTCGTCGAGAGCGCAAAGAAGAATGTGACGGCACGACTGGCAAAGCTGAAAGTCAGCCAGGTGATGATCTATCCCTATGCGCACCTGACGAGCACACTCGGTTCACCGGAGTGTGCACTCGGCATTCTCAAAGGCCTTGAAAATAGTCTCCGGGCTGAATCCATCAGTGTCAGGCGGGCACCTTTTGGCTGGTACAAGGAGTTCGAGATCCGGGGGAAGGGGCACCCGCTTGCCGATCTCTCGATGACCATCTGTCCGTACGAGGGAACGGAGTGTGACTTTACCTGCCCCTACTGCCACCACCCGGTCAGGGAGAGCGACATGAACCCTGTATGTCCCGGATCAGGATCCTGTCTCCGGAAAGACGATACTTTCGGAAGAAGACCCGGGACAGACCCGGTTGAAAAACCCGTCGCATCAACGGCCCTGCTCGTCCCCGGTTGCCCGGAAGTCCCCGTGCAGCAGGCGCTCGCACTCCACATCTCCCACAATCTCAGGAAACGCGGTACGGCACTCACGGTCACGGGTAACCCGGCGGTCCTGAACCTCCTGAAGGTATCCGATCCGGAAAAACTGTACCTGCCGGAAACGATTGTCCTCGAAAAATGTATCGAAGAACTCGTAGAGAAGAAGCGGGACTGCAAGCTCTGCATCGTCTTTGCGCACAGCGATGCCGGGATCTCGTATGCAGCAACGATGCGCCATCTCCTGCCGGCTTCCCGTCTTATCGTGATAATCTTCGGAAAGGACCCGGAAGCACTGGCAGCACTGATCGATTTCCCCTGCGAGAAGATCGTCGACAAGGCGGTGCACAACCCGATGCAGCTAAGAAAGAAGATCAACGAGGTGTTCGGATGGGTTGTATAGAGAACCTCCCGTACGAGATGATCCTGCCGCTCGGGGCATCATTTAAGGAGTGCCGCGAGTACGTGGAGAAGAATTATTCCGAATTCTGGTATGTCGACCCCGGCTATCGGATCTTTGACGAGTACCTTATCGGACTGCCGCCCATTGCGCTGGGTATCGACGGCAACAGGATCATTTTTCCTTACACAAAACCCTGCCATGGCACATACCTGCTCGCGGTAGAGGATGCCGATGAAACGACACGTGTCCGGAAAACAGCGAGAAAGAAGAAGTAAATTCTGGAGAGAGAGGAGCATGAAGAACCAGTGGCTTGTCCGCTACTCTGAAATATTCTTAAAATCCGATCCTGTCCGAAGACAGTGGGAAAATACCCTGATCGCCAATATCCGCGAGGTCATGCCCGAAATCCACGTCCGGAACGAACGGGGCAGGATCTGGCTTGACGGGGATGTGAAACCAGGGCTCCTGAAAAATATCTTCGGCATCGTCTCGTTCTCGGAAGTCGAGCATATCCGGCTTGACGAGATCGGGACACATCTTCCCGGCTACTGCCACCGCCACGGGATCGGGACAGCAAAGACCTTCGCAATCAGGGTAAAGCGGGTCGGCAAGCACCCGTTCAGCTCGAACGACAAGGCGATTGAATACGGCAATCTCCTGCGAAACGAATTCCCTCATCTCAAGGTGAACCTCGCCCATCCCGATAAGGAGATCCATATCGAGATCCGGGCGAATGAAGCGTATCTCTATGACACGGTCATAAAGGCGGTTGGAGGACTTCCTCTCGGTGTCGAGGGCACGCTCGTGGCCCTCGTGTCCGGGGGGATCGACTCCCCGGTTGCAGCATGGATGATGATGAAGCGCGGCTGCCGGATCCTGCCCCTCTACGTGGCACTCGATACGTTCCTTGACGAGACGACCCTTGCCCGGGCAGAGCGTGTTGTCCGGGAACTTGAACGTTACCAGCCGGGGATTGCCCTGACGGTCATCAGGGATTCCTATCTTGCGGAGGCAAAACAGGAACTCGTGAAACTGCACCAGGAGAAGTATACCTGTATCTTCTGCAAGCGCCGGATGTACCGGGTGGCGACGGCCTTTGCACAAGCGCACGGCGCACAGGGGATCGTGACCGGTGAGTCGCTCGGTCAGGTAGCGAGCCAGACGCTCGACAACCTTGTCGTCCTCACCGATGCGGCATCCGAAATCCCGATCCACCGCCCCCTGATCGGGTTCGACAAGGAGGATGCAATCCGGATTGCCCGGGAGATCGGGACATTTACTGAATCCATATCATCTGCATCGGGTTGTAAGGCGGTACCGAACGGGCCGTCTACAAAAGCGAAACTGAAGACAATCCGGGAGTTGGAAGCAGAGATGACAGCAACGGATATGCCGCTACCGGTATAATGATGAAACCAGGAAAAATACCGGCTGGAGATCAGGAAACAGGGGGGTCGGCATGCAGGAGCCGGTGAATCCCGGGCACCCCCTCAAATTGCCGCATGTTGTCGCCCTTTATACCGGCGCTGTCCTCGGCTCAGGAATCCTGATCCTTCCTGGCCTGGCCGCCGAACTTGCAGGGCCAGCTTCTCTTGTAGCATGGGGGCTGATGGCAATTCTTGTCGTGCCGATGTCACTGGCAATGGCATTCCTGTCGGCCCGTTACCCGGATGCCGGCGGGGTCTCTGCATTTGTTTCGAAGGCCTTCAATCCGCAGATTGGTTCCCTTATCGGCTGGTTCTTCCTCCTTTCGGTTGTGGTCGGTGCCCCGGTCCTTGCCCTCACGGGATCGGGGTATATCTGTGCAGCAGCGGATCTCGGTGACGGGGCGCGTCTCCTGATTGCCACGGCAATCCTTGTAGCGGGCATTCTGGTAAATTATCGCGGAATGAAGGTGACCGGACAGGTACAGGTAGCTGTGGTCCTGACCACGATTATCATCCTTATTATTACTTTTGCCGGGAGTATTGCCACGATCGACCCGGCAAACTTCACACCCTTCATGCCGAATGGCTGGGAAAGTATTGGTCATGCATCCGCGGTATTATTCTGGTGTTTCATCGGGTGGGAAGCCATCGCACATATTTCCGGTGATTTTGAAGATCCGCAGCGGGACGCTATCCGGGGAACCCTGATCGCTGCGGGAATTATCAGTATTCTCTATTTCCTTACTGCTTTCGTCGTTGTCGGAACCCAGAGTTATGGCCCAGCCATTTCCGACGTCTCCCTGATTGCTATCATCAAATCATCGTTTGGCCCGGCCGGTGCAATGGTTGCCGGTATTGCGGCCCTGTTCGTCTGTATGGCGCCAGCAATCGCTTATATCGGGGCTGCATCCCGTCTCGCATGCTCACTGGCCACCAACGGATTCGCACCACGCTATCTGGCCCGCAGATCGGAAAAATACCGTACCCCGCTGGGAGGGCTCATCTTCCTGTCCGTTTGTTTTGCAATCCTGCTCTTTATTTTCAGTACTCGCATCGTCTCGCTCTCCATGCTGATCCAGGTCCCGAGCGCCACCTTCATCCTCACGTATATCGGCGGCTGCGCAGCCGGCATAGTCCTCTTGAGCGACAGCCGGCTCGGGGTGCTTGTCAGTATCATCTCGCTGATCCTGACGGTAGCGATATTCCTGTTTGCCGGATGGGCAATCCTGTACCCGGTTGCTATTACCGTCATCTGGTCCCTGTTCCTGGTAATCACCGGCCGGTTTCGCGGAATTTTCTCTCGTTCCCTCTCGTGATATACCCGGGAAAACGAGGAGTCTGGTATGATTGAACGAATAGGAAACTCGCGGTTTTATATCCATATTCCTCATTCGCCTGTTTTTTTATACCATCCGTTGGAAAACCCGGCCTTCGTATTCGCGTTCCGGCAGCCTTTTTCAGGTCCGGATGGGGAAAAGTAGGGGCCAAAAAACAGGGCTAAAGAAAGGGCCCCGGTGCCGTTTTAATGAAGTGCAATTCTGCCGTATTTTGGCAAACGGGGTTCATTTAAAGCGTATTTTTTAAGAGGTTGGAAAATCTCGATTTTACGGGGTTTTCCGGGAAGGGGATCAAGAAAAGGAGGCCAAATTGAGGTTATTTTTCCGTATGTACCATCCGATGTAATTCAGGACCGAATATTTTCGAGATACAGACCTTCGTTTCAGTAAAAGAACAACCCGTATCGATAAAAATTGCCCCGATTAATGCTTCGACAGTATCCGAATACAATTTATTTTCTCCAGTTTTTAGCTGATCGCCTTCCCCCATATGATGATAAATCAGATAATTTTCGAGAAGTTTCAGACGGGCTCCGACTTCAGCTAATTTCAGATTTTTTTCCAGATCGGATTTGATAATGGTGATGTCCCCCTTGGTTTTTACACCCAGCTCCATCAACAGTAAGACAAAACCCGCCTTTAAAATTGCATCCCCCAATGTTGCGTAGGTTTCTTGATGAGGACAGTCTCGGGCATCGTTTTTCCGTTCTTTTTCTTCTTTCGCGAATGTCGGGTGTGTTAAAGCCCGGAATAATTCTCTTCTATCCTTGAAGGAATGTCCGAGATCATCTTCGAGCAATTTGATTTTGGCCGGGTCCATAGTAGGGTGAAGGATAGAATTGGATAAAAATCAATCCTGTTTCCCTCTCTCTACCTTCTTTCGGTAATACTTCCTGCACTTCGCCCGGTTCCGTTCCCGGTTCGCCTTCTCGCGGGCCAGCCGCAGTGCCTCTCCGAGGTTGAGGCTTCCTTCGCTCAACTAACACCTCGCTCAGGATCCCGGCCCGCAGACTTTGGAGTGATCCAGACATCGCCAATATGCCGAAACGCTTCTTCGAACCGCTCGGGACGGGGGCCAACGTAAAACAATGCAGGGGAGAACGTCGGGCTTTTCCGCTCATCGCTCCCGGGCCCGCCGAACCGGACCCGCGCCGAAGGGAAACAGACCCGGCACGAGAGCCGGGTGAGCGTCTTCCAAGCGGAGGTCTCGGTCGCTGACTTCCAGAGAATGATCGCTTCCGTGGTCCGGCCTTCCAGCGTTTCCAGGAATAACTTCGAGAACCAATCCTCGACTTCGTAACCGAACGGGGGATTGAGGAATACCCGGCCCACCCAGGGTCGCAGGAGACCATTGTCCTGAACTGTGTAGTGCCTCGCTGCCGGCACATTCGGGATCTTCCGGCTGTTGCTGCATGGATCAAGATCGATCGCTTCCATGCAGGCAATTACGGCATCGAGGATGTACTGAGGGGTGTAATGCTCAGTACTGGCGTGAGAGAGAAGTGCTGCCGGGACCGTCATGGCTTCTCACCCACCCGTTTCTTCTGCGTCTGCTCCATTGCCTCCCGTGAATAGCAGGCTTCGCAGAGCCGGACACCGGTCCCGCGATCAAGATACACGGCCGGGGCCAGATCGCAGACCGAACACCGGCCCACGCTGCTGGAGATCCGCTCCATCGCTGCCAGGGCAATTGTCCCGGGCAGGGGCGGGGCTCCGGCCCGCTGCTTTTCGGCAGCCGCGAGATAACAGACTTTGCAGAGACACCGGGCATCCCGTTCCGCTTTCGGGCGGGCCTTGCGCTCTGCCGTCAGTTTCTCGACATACAAGGCACCCTTCCGTCCACAGCAGTAGCAGATGCTCCGCCCCTCATAGATCTCGAGCTTTTTGTAGTCCGAGGCCCGGACGGACCGGCGTTCCGTGATTTTTCCGGTCGCCGGCTGGTTTTCCTTCCCAGCTGAGGCCGGCACCGGTTTCCGTGAGGTAATCGGGGATGACCGGTCGTCCGGTTCGCGATTTTGCGGAACCGGTGCAAAAACCGGATCCGGTCTCACGGAAGTTCCGGAGTCACCGTCGTATGTACCTGCGGACCGCTCAGCTGAGGAATTGTCATTGGTGAGATCTTCAGTTCCACCGGATTTGCCATTTTGTACAGCTAAATGTGTGTTTGTACAAAGTACATCCAATTTCCCGCAGGTATCCGCGGATTTCTGTCTCACGGAACCTTCCGTAATCCTGCTGCCGGCCTGCCGTGATTCCACCGGCTCGTCCGGGTCCGGACCCGGGCCATCATCCAGCCAGACGGCGCCACCGGCCATCCACTTCCCGTACAAGTCGTGGTCGAACGTGTATGCGTTCGTCCTCCGCCGCGTAGAGTGACCGGTCATCTCATCTTCAGAGATGACTGTCCGGTCCGTGTATGCGATCGCGGGACACTTTTCCAGCAGCCCAGTGTAGGCCGCACCACGGCTCGTGTAGCCGTGGATCAGCCGGTGCAGGACCGCATTGGAAAGGGCCGTGGCTTTCTGGAGCATCGGGATCGTGAACTCGACCCAGTGCAGGGTGACGATGGAGTTGATCAGGTCCGCTTCCATCTTTGTCAGTTTCGTGGTCTGGCCACCGGCCGAACTGTTCAGGAGGCTGTAGAGCCGGGCCGCTCCGTCGAAGTCGGCACGGGTCGCGAGGATGCAGGGAATCGTGTTTACTTCCTGCCGCTCGCGCTGCATCGAGAAGAGAAGCGCATGGGCTTTCACGAGGCCGAGCAGCATCTCCGGGTTCCTGCGGTTGGTCTGGCTCTGGAACCGGATCCGCTTTGCGAACGGGATAACAACATGGAGCCGCTCGCGCCCGAGCAGTTCCCACATGGCCCGGCAGAGCTGGACATCGGGGCGCTCCCCATCGCCGTGCTCCGGCAGGGTCTCACTGTCTTCGAGAATGCGGGTGAGGACCCGGTTGTCCTGCTCGATCGTGTCATCGATCCAGCAGGTGAGCATCCGGTTGAATACCTGGTCGTCACCGCTCCCTTCGACCTTCGCCACCCACCAGACGCACCGCTCCGGAATCGTGCAGACAAAACCTTTCCGGTCCTTGTTCACGGTCCGGTAGATGAACGGTTTCCGGAACGAGGTGGTGACGCCTTTCAGGATCTCGGACATATCGTCCGAGAGGCTCGTATCATCGAGGACAATTACGGTGCCGGGCTGGAGGTTGTCGATATAGAACAAGGCCTTGTTCGACATCGAGCCGGAGAGCTGGTGCCGCTCGGGGATCTGCCGGATCAGCGTCGAGAACGTGTGCGACTTTCCTTTCCCGCTCTCTCCCGATACGGAGACGTGCAAACCTGTCGTGTTGAGGACAGAGCGGGAGGCAAGTGACATGATCAGGCATTCGGCAACAGTCTCATCGCCTTCATGATCAAGGGCGAAAGTCCGGAGCATGACCCGTAGGGGATCCCCGGACCGGAGAACCAGCAGAGCCTCCTCTGTAAATTTTTCCCCGGGTCCTGGGGTGGGACCGGGCAGGATTCCCGGGGGCGGGCTCTCCGGTTTCGGAGCAGAACGTTTCTTTCCTGGCTCGAACCGCTCGCGCAACTCCTGCCACCGCTGCACTCCCCCGCCGCAGCTCTCGTGATGGCATCCGGCATGGATGGCCCCGTTGGCAAACTGGATCGCGTAGGCCCCGTCCTTGTGCGCTGCTGAGAACGGGCATTGCTCAAAGAGGAACAGTGTCCCACCATGGTAAGGTTTCTCGGACTGCACGCAGATGTGGTGATCCGCGAGCCAGCGCCGGATATCCAGAGGGGCCCGGGCCGGGGGGTTCCCGGCTTTGCCAGCCGGGCGGGCAGGGACTGGCGCGACCGGAGGATCCGGCAGAACACCGGCCAGCCGCGCGAGCAAGGTTTGATCAACAACTTCCGGGTCCGCCGGTGCCTCGATGATAGCGGCCCGACGGTGGGGCCGGTCCGCGGTGTTGTCACCCTTCCGGCTCATCGTGCCGTAAAGTTTCCAG